>SMVA01042733.1_pt1 | contig 14973 bp, 16 predicted proteins | sample 2456451 | NCBI WGS metagenome assembly SMVA01 (sample SAMN11095933, study PRJNA526329) | marine sediment metagenome | biome: Marine sediment; feature: Surficial sediment; material: Deep marine sediment; isolation source: Hadal surficial sediment | place: Pacific Ocean | collected 2014-05 | depth...
CAGGCGCCTACGACCACCAGGTATTCAGGTTTAACTGAGCGCCATTCATTGACCGCGTAAACGGGTTGCTGCTCCACGATCTCGGAATCCGGATCCCTGAGCAAATCCCGCGACTCGGGCAAACGTTTCAGCATGGCATCGGTGCGGCGTACCACGAACACGACCCGACCCCGCCACATGACGCGAATCATCTCGCCGGGATCAAGCGATCCGACTGAAACCTCCACCGGAGCTCCCAAGGCCTGTGCGCGCGCACTGGGCTTCAAGGAAGACAGGAAAGGAATTGCAGCTGCGCCTAAACCGGCCAAACCGGTTACAGCGGTCGCAATGGACAGAAAATGACGCCTGTTGCGATCAACGTCGTCGGTCATGTAGAGCTCCCGGGAGATAGTGTTGGAAAGGCAGGAAATACGCTGGCGAGCACGGGTTTTCAGTCATTGCTGGCAACTCCTGATAATGCTTTCCAGCGCTCACTTTGTATTGCACAGCCTCTCAAATCTGCGTGTTTATTGCTTTATTCGGTTATTTGGTAGATTTGCAGCTGGCCTTCATTGCCGTCAGGATGACGGCTGTTAGGGCACGAGTGCGGATCCAGTGCATCATTATACACTGCGAGACTTAATTTTGGGTAGGTACTAAGGCCTATTCGACCTCAAACTTGATGGCAGGCTCGAGATACACGGTGGACAAACTGAAGCAAATACTGATATTCCTGACGCAGTCCGTAGTGGTCGGTCTGGCGGCGGCATTCCTGGTGGTTTTGTTGCGCCCCGAATTGCTGCCCGGGATCAACCTGGCAGGTAATTCAGCGGCGCCGGCAAGCTACGCGGACGCGATAGACTTGAGCGCACCGGCCGTGGCGAGCGTCTACACCCGCAAACTGCAGCGCGTTAGTGATTCGCCGGAAAGCGAAGAAGCCGGTCGCGCACAACTGAGCACCAGCATCGGATCCGCGGTGGTCATTGATGCCGAGGGCTATCTGGTCACAAATTATCACGTCGTTGCCGGTGCCACTGAAATTCGCGTGCAGATGGCCGACGGCCGAATCACCAACCCGCAGGTCGTCGGCTACGACGCCGAAACCGACCTGGCCGTTTTGAAGGTCGATCTGGGCATGCTGACCGCCATTCCACTGGGTCGATCAAGCGAGTTACGAATTGGCGACGTGGTGTTGGCCATCGGCAATCCCTATGGCCTCACGAAGACCGTCACCCAAGGTATCGTCAGCGCTACAGGCCGAGGATTATTGGGCCTGATGACCTTCGAGAACTTTATTCAGACCGATGCTGCCATTAATGAGGGCAACTCAGGCGGCGCACTCATCAATACGCTTGGACAACTTGTCGGTATCAATACGGCCGTGCTCGCTCAGGACGCCGGCACAGAAGGAATCAGTTTCGCGATCCCGGTTGACCTTGTTCGTGGGGTTGTAGACGACATCAAGCTGCATGGGCGTGTGATTCGCGGTTGGGTCGGGCTCGAACCCGATGAAATGACCCGGGCGGAATCGACAGCGCTGGGGCTGGACCCGAACGTTGGCATAATATTGTCGAAAGTCATTAATGGAGGCCCTGCAGAGGCGGCCGGCCTAAAACGAGGAGACGTGATTCTGGCTATTGATGATGACCCGATTCGATCGCGTCAGCAGGCTTTGTTGCTGGTTGCGGCCATGGCGCCCGGTGACACCGTCGATTTTACCGCATGGCGTGATGGCAAACGGTTCACCGCAACGGTTACCGTTGCCGAACGCCGACCGCAATGACGCCTGTTCACGCTTTCGCTTTAGCGCCCCACTCGTGGGGTGTATACGCACGAATCGACATGGCGTGGATTTCATTGCCCATAAGCTTGCCGAGGCACTGGTAGACCATCTGATGCCTGGCGAGCGGCCGCTTGCCCGCGAATGATTCACTGACGATCAGCGCCTCAAAATGGGTATTATCGTCGCTCATAATGCTGACCTTCGCCTGTGGCATGCCGGCTTCGATCAGTTTGCTTATTTCGGCAGGATCCATAAATTTGCGCTATCCACGTATCTCAAATGGGCGCGTAGTGTAGCAAAATCGCACGATTCACAATAAAGCGCTTTCGATTGTGTATTATTGCGCACCCACCGATGAAAAGAATAACAGGAAAAGGGCCGCTTCCGGGCACACGTTGACTACATGTATTGGGATTTTGTTGAGATTTTTGCTGGCCTTGTCCTGCTTGTTTTCGGGGCGGATCGATTCGTCCACGGTGCCGCGGCGCTGGCACGAAACCTCGGTATTGCGCCACTTCTGATCGGCTTGACCATCGTCGCGTTTGCGACATCGGCACCCGAGATTCTTGTTTCTATTATTGCCGCCAGCCGCGGCGAGCCAGACCTTGCGATCGGCAATGCCATTGGCTCAAATATTACCAATATTGGGCTGGTCCTCGGCATCACGGCAATTCTCAAGCCCATACAGTTGAATTCGGCGACGCTAAGGCGTGAAATGCCCGCGTTGCTGGCGGTTACTTTGCTTACGATTTCGCTGTTTCTGGATTCCTACCTGAGCGAAGTGGACGGCATAGTCTTGTTGACTGGCCTTGTTATTGTCATGGTGTGGCTGACCCGGCTCAGCCTGCGCTCTGCCGCAAACGATCCGATCAAGGCTGATTTCGAGGCCGAAATACCGAGCGGCGTGAAAACCCGGGCTGCGCTCATGTGGCTGGTGATCGGTCTGGGCACGCTGTTGTACGGTGCCGACTTGCTGGTCGATGGCGCTGTGAACATCGCCAGAACGATTGGTGTAGGAGAGGTCGTGATCGGCGTTACTCTGGTTGCGATCGCCACCAGCCTGCCCGAACTCGCCGTCACGATTGTCAGCACGTTCCGTGGAGAGTATGGGCTGGCCATCGGCAATATCGTTGGCTCGAATATCGTCAATCTGCTCGCCGTCGTCGGCATAGCGGCGGTTATCGAACCGGCTCAACTCCCGCCATCTGTCCTTACTCTGCACCTTTTCGTCATGGTTGCATTTACCCTGGTGCTGTTCGCGATGACCTACGACTATGACGGCAAGGGAAAAGTCTCGCGTTTCGAGGGCCTGTCCCTGGTCGCAGCCTATGTTGCGTATATCACTTACGTGGTCGTACAAAACATATAAACTGTTGGGCTCAAGCCTCGTGGCTCCAATACATTCAGGGTGAATCTCCTGACTTCATGCGAGCGCAATTGAATGGGTGTCATCCTTGAAACCTGAAGAACTGATCGGCCTGGCCGAAAAAGTGCTTGCCATTGAATCCCGGGCAGTAGACCAGTTGCGCCAGCGTCTGGACGACAGTTTTGTGGCCGCCTGCGAGCTATGTCTGGCAGTCGATGGTCGCGTTGTCGTCACCGGCATGGGCAAATCCGGTCATATTGCTGGCAAGATCGCCGCGACGCTTGCCAGCACCGGCACGCCCTCATTTTTTATGCATCCGGCCGACGCCAGCCATGGCGATCTTGGCATGATCACCAAACACGACCTGTTGCTGGCCGTTTCCTATTCCGGCGAAACCCAGGAAGTCGTCACAATATTGCCGCTGGTCAAGCGCATGGGCGCGCGCTTGCTGTCGCTGACCGGCAAGCCCGGCTCCACGCTGGCCCTGGCTGCCGATGTGCACCTCGATGTCAGCGTCGCAGAAGAGGCATGTCCTCTTAACCTGGCACCAACCGCCAGCACAACCGCCACACTCGCAATGGGTGACGCACTTGCCATTGCATTACTGGAATCCCGTGGTTTCACCGCGGACGACTTTGCAATGTCGCATCCGAGCGGCAGCCTCGGCAAGAAACTGCTGCTGCGCGTTGCCGACATCATGCATACCGGTGATCGAATCCCGCAGGTGACGGCAGATGTAACGCTTAAAGATGGCTTGCTGGAGATGAGCGAAAAGGGTCTTGGCATGACCGCCGTGGTAAGCAAAGAAGGCATATTGCAAGGCGTATTCACCGATGGTGACCTTCGAAGGGCACTTGACGCCGGAGTCGATGTCCATAATACAAACATGCAATCCGTTGCACACGAAAATTGCAAAACAACGGACCAGGATATTCTGGCCGCCGAGGCAGTGCGAATAATGGAAGAAAACAAAATTACGTCACTGCTTGTTGTCGACGCCGACAACAAGCTCGTCGGCGCCCTGAATATTCACGATCTTTTTCGCGCCGGAATGATGTGAGTGCGAAAATCGACAGCGAAAAGCTAAAGAATATTCGCTTGGTCGCGTTTGACGTGGACGGGGTGTTTACAGACGGGCGATTTTATTTATCCGACGAGGGAATCGAGACTAAAGCATTTCACACGCAGGATGGTTTCGGCATCAGGCGTCTCATAGAGTCCGGAAGAGACGTGGCGGTTATCAGCGGTCGCCAGTCAAAGGCCGTTGAGAAACGCATGAATGAACTTGGTGTGCAGCACATCGTATTGGGTTGTAGCGACAAGATTGCCGCGTTCGACCGGATTCTGTCGGAGCTCGATCTCGACCGAAAACAGTCTGCTTACGCTGGCGACGACATACCCGACTTGCCGCTGTTATTGCATGCGGGAGTGTCGTTCGCGGTTGCCAATGCCGTAGCGCAAGTTCGCGATGCCTGCGATTACACCACGCTGGCGTCCGGCGGGTTTGGCGCGGTCCGCGAAATATGCGACCTGGTCTGCCCGGATTAAGAAACGTGAATGCCCGCAACATCTTGAGCTTCACCCTGCTGTTGATTGGTGCAATCGGCAGTTGGTATCTTGCTCAGACGTTGACTTCCGATGAGGTCCCGGTTCACAAAACCCAGATGCTGCAAAATGGTTTTTACCTGAAATCGGCTCGTATATTCGGCACAGCGGCCAGCGGGCAGTTGCTATACGAAATCGAAGCCGAGTACGCGGAACAACTAGGACAAGGGCAGATCGAATTTCAAAACGTGCAAATTAGTTATACGACCGAAAGCAGTGTCCCGTGGACTCTGCGTGCTGACATGGCGGTGATCGGAGATAATCAGGAAGTTATCGAATTAAGTGGCCATGTGATTGCTGTCAGCAGCGAAGGATTTTCCGGCGCCGAGACGGAAATCCGGACTTCGTATCTGGAGCTGGAACCTGAGTTATTTCGGGCACGAACGGACCGGCGCGTACAAATACGAATCGGCGCGCGAAGTATCACGGCAACCGGTATGCTGGCGATGCTGCAAACAAACCAGTTGCAACTTCACTCCAATGTTAGCGGCAAGTTTGTACCTTGATAAGCACCCGAAGAGATGAGGCCACTGCAAAGCTTACATAATTTACTTATCGACAGCCGCCGGCAAACTTTTTTCCGGACCGTAAGCTGTGCCTGGCTGTTGCTGAGCGTGCCGCTGGCCGGATTCGCGCAGGTATCAGAGGAGGACCTGCGGCTGCCAATTTCACTTGACGCTGAATCGACTGATTACGATGGCAAGAATTCGATGCTGACGTTCAAGGGCTTGCGCCTGGCACAAGGCAACATAAGCGTCAGCGCCGATGAAGGTCGAGCAACCAAGCTGGATTTCGAGAACAGTGACTGGCACTTTTCAGGAAACGTGATTATCGATACTGAGAACGGCCACATTGAATGCGACACTGCCGATCTGCATTTTTCCAATCATCAACTGCAGGTCGCAACGATAGCTGGATCGCCGGCAACGTTTGAAATGCAGCGACCGGAAAGCGATGACATTACTTACGCAGAGGCAGGCCGGGTCAAATACAATTTCACGGACGGCATTGTCGAATTCTCCGATAACGCGACCATTACTGAAGGCGGTAACCAGATTTCCAGCAATTACCTCGTCTATAACATCACCGAGCAACGAATCAGTGCGCAGTCCGCGGGGGCAGACGGCGAACGCGTGAAAATGACCTATACGCCGAGATCTGCAGCAGCAGATGACGCGCCTTCGTCTGATATCCCGGTACCATCCGAAGATGATACAGCCGCGCCGGAAACGAGCGATTCCGAGGACATGCCCTCTCCTTCTGACCAGGCAGACGATGCTTCATGAGTATCCTCAGCGTCCGGGACATAGCCAAGAAATACAAATTTCGCGAAGTCGTCAAAGGTATCTCACTCGAAATTAACAGCGGCGAAGTTGTTGGCTTGCTGGGTCCAAATGGTGCGGGTAAAACGACAGCGTTTTATATGATCGTCGGGCTGATCCCGTGCGATCGTGGCCAGATACTCCTCGACGGCAAAGACCTGACACCATTGCCAATGCACAGGCGTTCGTCCATGGGGCTCGGCTATCTGCCGCAGGAAGCATCCATTTTTCGCAAGCTGAGCGTGGAACAAAACATTCTCGCTATTTTGGAGTATCGCAACGATCTCGATCGATCGGGGCGTGAACAAGTGCTCGATAAGTTACTCGATGAGCTGCATGTCGGCCATGTGCGCACAAGCCTTGGTATCAGCTTGTCGGGTGGCGAGCGCCGGCGCGTTGAAATTGCACGCGCGCTTGCGGCGGACCCTCAATTCGTGCTGCTCGATGAACCATTTGCGGGCGTCGACCCGATCTCTGTGCTCGATATTCAACGAATTATCAAACACTTATCGGATCGAGGAATCGGCGTACTCATCACTGACCATAATGTCAGAGAAACTCTCGGAATTTGCAGCAGAGCCTATATACTGAATGATGGCAGCCTTATTGCATCAGGCTCACCAGATGACATTCTCAACAATCAGCATGTTCGTGAAGTCTATCTCGGACAGGAGTTCAAACTCTGAAGCAAAATAGGGACATCAAGAGAAATCTTCGAATGTGCACCTGTGTGGCACAAACGGGAAACGAGAAAATCCGAACCCTATGTTGAAACAAACGCTTCAACTCAAACTCAGTCAGTCGCTGACCATGACGCCGCAGTTGCAGCAGGCGATTCGATTGTTGCAGTTGCCTGTGTTGGACCTGAGCGCACAGATTCAGGAAGCCCTTGAAGAAAACGTCATGTTGGAAATGGAAGATCTGCCTGATGCGCCGAAAACCAGCGCAGAAACCACAGCCGAAATCGAGACGATAAGAGCACAGGACAGTTGGCAATCGAATTCGATAGGGCGTATCCAGGACGGTGGCTGGAATGGCGAGGGCCGGCCGATTTCCGAGTTCGCTGACCAGAGTGGCCAAACTCTGAGGGAACATTTGTTGTGGCAGCTCGAACTCGAAGATTTCACACCGCGAGAGGCTCTCATCGGCGAAGCGCTGATCGATTCTATCAATGATGACGGCTACCTTATCGACGAACTTTCCGAAATCCTTGATGGCATTGACGACGACACAGAAATCGCAGACGACGAAATCGTAAGTACTCTGGAAAAAGTTCAAAAACTCGATCCTGTCGGCATTGGGGCGAGGTCATTGGCTGAGTGCCTGGTGTTGCAATTGCAACAACTTGATCCGGAGACACCCGGACTAAGCCTCGCCATTCGCGTGACCAATGATTACCTTGATCTCGTCGCGAGCAAAGAATACGCAGAATTACGACGAACCTTAAGAACATCAGAGGAAGAGCTCGATTACGCTCTGGCGCTCGTCCGAAGCTGCAACCCCAAGCCCGGTCTCGCCGTCAGTCCGGTTGCAGCTCAATACATTATTCCCGACGTTTTTGTGCGTAAGGTAGACAGCCGATGGCAGGTCGAGATTTCCGCATCCGGGATTCCGCGCCTTACCGTAAATCAGCAATATGCACGGTTATTGCGGGGCAGCGGAGACCATGCGGTGCTGCGATCGCAGCTCCAGGAGGCGCGCTGGCTGGTGCGCAGCCTTGAAATTCGTAATGAAACCCTGATGAAAGTAGCTACCTGCATCGTGGCGCAGCAACAGGATTTTCTCGAACATGGCGATGAAGCAATGAAGCCGCTAGTATTAAAGGATGTTGCTGAGTCCATTGGTATGCACGAATCCACGATCTCCCGGGTCACTACCAACAAATACATGCACACGCCGCGCGGCATATTCGAATTTAAGTACTTCTTTTCCAGCCACCTTTCCACTGTCGATGGTAACGAGCAATCGTCCACCGCTGTACGCGCGAAAATTCGCAAACTCATCGGCGCGGAGAACCCGGCCAAACCTCTCAGCGACTCGAAGATCGCGACGCTGCTGGCTGATGAAGGAATTAATGTCGCTCGCCGTACCGTCGCAAAATACCGCGAGAGCATGAAGATCACGTCATCCAGCGAGCGCAAAGTGCGAAAACCACGTAAGTAGATGCCCTGATCGCAAGGCGCGCAAATATACCGATAATATTAGGAGGAGACAGAACAAAGCATTACAACCCTGAATGATCTGCCCCGCTGGCGCGCTTCGAAGAGGGAGGCACGCGAGGCCTGGATCGCAGACACCGACATAGGAGAATAATATGCAATTAAGTGTGACCGGCCAGCAAATAGACGTAACGGATTCATTACGAGATTATGTGAGCAGCAAAATCGACAAGCTTGAGCGCCACTTTGACCTGGTATCAGACGTACATTGTATTCTGAAAGTCGAGAAGCTCAGACACACGGCGGAGGCCACCGTCAACGTCAACGGCGGAACAATTTTTGCCGATTCAACAGAAGAAGACATGTACGCGGCAATCGACGGACTTGTGGACAAACTGGACCGACAGGTAAAAAAATACAAAGAGAAGCTGGTCGACCACCATGCTCGCGAAAACCATAAGCGAGATATCGCTTAAGGGTCCAACATCAATCACCGAAGAGACCCTCGTGAACCGATGCAGGTTGTCCTCGAGGGTCTTTTCAACTAAATTCCAAAAACACGAACAACCAGGCGTAGCGCCATGGTTCTTGAACAAATCATTAAGCCCGACAGCGTACTGTGCAACGCAAATGCTCGTAGCAAGAAGCATTGTCTGGAGATACTCAGCGAACTCCTTTCGCGGAACAATCCCGACATTGCAAGAGAAGAAATATTCTCAAAGCTGATCGAGCGTGAGCGCCTCGGTTGCACGAGCTTGCAGCAAGGAGTCGCATTTCCACGATGTCGCATTGGCGGCATCGACAGGAGCAGCGGCGCACTCATGAAATTGTCCGAAGCGATCGATTTCGACTCGCCGGACGGCCTGCCGGTCGATCTGGTCGTCGGTTTTATCGTGCCAAAGAAGGTAGACGCAAGCCACCACGCTGAAGTCGATTCATTGTCGATATTGTTGGCCGATCAATCGCTGCGCGCCAGGCTCAGGGCGGCAACCAGCAGCGTTGAATTGTACGCGGCCCTTACAGCCGCCGAGAGACCTGTAGCGACCAAAATTCTTGAGTCGCAAAGCCGTTAAAGAACCAGAATATGTCCTCGCAGACGCGACTCCTGATTATCAGTGGACTCTCCGGGTCAGGCAAGAGTGTCGCGCTGCACGTGCTCGAAGACCTCGGCTACTACTGTATCGACAACATGCCGGCTGCCTTGCTCAAGTCTGTCGTCCATGAGGTTATGCAACGCGACGAGCATCCGGAGGTGCGCGTCGCGGTGGGTGTTGACGCGCGCAATCGCGAAGGCGATCTGAAGGCGCTTCCAAGCCTGATCGATGACCTGGAGCGAGACGACGTCGCGACAGAACTGCTGTTTTTGCAGGCGGACGACGAAGTACTGCTGAAGCGCTTCAGCGAAACCCGTAGACGCCACCCGCTCGCAGAACCCGGAACAGAACTAAGGCAAGCCATTGAGCTTGAACGAAACCTGCTCGGTCCCGTAATCAATGCAGCCGACCTGATCATTGACACCACTCACACCAGTGTTTACGAACTTGCCGAGGCCATCCGCGATCGCGTTGACCGACGCAAGACGAACACGTTGTCAGTGTTAATTGAGTCGTTTGGATTCAAGCACGGTATTCCTGCCGATGCCGATTTTGTTTTTGATCTTCGTTGTCTGCCTAACCCGTATTGGGAGACTGCATTGCGCAGCAAGACTGGCCTGGATCCGGAGGTCGCCGAGTTTCTGGATCAGCAGCCGCCGTTCAATCAGATGTATGACGATATCCTGCAATTTCTGTCGCGCTGGATTCCTCAGTATGTCGGCTTCGACCGAAACTACCTCACTATCGCTATCGGCTGCACCGGTGGCCAGCATCGATCGGTCTATATGGCGGAGAAACTGACAGCTTCGCTCAAGCAAATTCATGACCCGGTATTGACCCGACACAAAGAGCTGCCCTGATCATGAAATCCGCGGAGCGCTCTCTTACCAATCTGCAATTGCTGCGCGAGAAACTCGGCGAAGAGGGTTTGAGCTCGGCAACCATGCTGATTGGCAGCCTGCACCCGTCAGAAATTGCTCGCCTGCTTGAGTCACTGCCGCTGCAGGAACGTGCTGACATCTGGGAGATGGTCAGTCCGGATGACGAGGGTGATGTTCTGGTCGAGGTCAATGAAGCTGTTCGTGATGACCTGATCAACAACATGGAAACCGACCAGCTGGTCGCCGCTACCGAGGGCATGGAGCTCGACGACCTTGCCGATCTGGTCGCCGACCTGCCGGAAGCCTTGACGCAAGAGGTTTTGAAATCACTGGACCAACTTGACCGCGAACGCCTCCATCAAGTCCTGGCATACGACGAGGATAGTGCCGGCGGTCTGATGAACGTTGATATCGTCACCGTTCGACCCGACGTGACGCTCGGCGTTGTCATGCGTTACCTGCATGCGCGCGGCGATATTCCGGATGGCACAGACTCAATCTACGTCGTAAACAGGGATAACGAGTATTTCGGATCCCTTTATTTGTCGCGCCTTCTGACATTGGACCACGAACAGTCGGTGGCCGAAGCAATGTCCACTAACGTGCAACCGATACCTGCCAACACGCCGTCTGAGAAAGTCGTCTGGGAATTTGAAAATCGCGACCTGCTGTCAGCCCCCGTTATCGACGAAATGAACAAGGTCGTCGGCAGAATTACAATTGACGACGTGGTTGATGTCATTCGTGACGAGGCGGAACACTCCTTGATGGGCGCGGCCGGCCTGGACGAAGAAGACGACATGTTTGCGCCGGTCGTTCTCAGTGCCAAGCGCCGTGCCCTGTGGCTTGGGGTGAATCTGGCTACCGCATTTTTGGCAGCCTCTGTGGTGGACCTGTTTCAAACCACATTGGACAAGGTTGTATTGCTGGCCGTCTTGATGCCTGTTGTGCCGAGCATGGGAGGCGTTGCTGGCACACAGTCACTGACTATCATTACGCGCGCAATGGCACTCGGGCAAATTGACAAAACAAACGCAAAACGCGTATTCCACAAAGAATTACAAGTTGGAATCCTGAACGGTATCGGTTGGTCGGCGGTAGTGGCCGTTTTTACCTATCTTTGGTTCGGCGACTGGCGGCTGGGCGCCGTTATCGCCGGCGCCATGATAATCAACCTGGTGGTCGCTGCAGGGGCCGGTTTTGCTATCCCGCTGACGTTGAAAAAAATGAATATTGACCCCGCCCTGGCGGGTGGCGTTGTTCTAACCACCGTTACCGATGTCATCGGTTATTCTGCCTTCCTCGGGCTCGGCGCCTGGTGTCTGTTGTAGGGTCAGGAATCGAATCCACTTAGATCATATTCAACGCGGCTCGGCGCGATAAGGCGTGGTACCTCACGCCCGCTTAAGAATTGCTCCAGCTCGTCCCTTACCACCATCGCGTCCTTGTAGCCCAGCGCGATGAGCTCCTGGGTAAATTCCCGTTCAAACAACAAGAAACTCAGCAATCGACTTTCGCCACGACTTTTGCCGCTAATACCGCGCAACAATAATCGCAATGTCTTTGGCAACGCCTGCCGGTGTTTGTGAGCGATCTGACGAAGATCCTCACTTGGTAATATGACCATCGTATCGATCGGCCGGACCAGCCCCAGCTCGTCTTGTCGGGCGCTCTCCGGAATCGCATCCAGCAGCTGATTGATACGCGTCATTCGCTCCAGGTCGGAATAGAGACCGTCCATGAACAAGGTGTCGAGCATGTAACCGGCAATGTGCGCAAAACTCGGGAATACGGGCGGTTCCGCCGGATCCGGAGTCGGGTCCACCATCTCGTCGCGAATACCAATGACGAGAATGCGATCGGCGCCAAGATGGATGGCCGGGCTTAAGGGTGTGGCCTGACGCATGGCTCCGTCACCGAAATACTGGTCGCCAAGCAGCACCGGCGGAAATATCATCGGCACGGCGATGCTTGCCATCAGGTGGTCAAGATCGATATCACAACGAATCCCGTTGCGCCGTTTGCGGGTCCATTCATGCGTGTTGGTCGCCGCCTGGAAAAACGTTGTCGAGCGAGCAGAACCGTAGCCCGCCGCTGTCACCGCAAGCGCATGTAGATCACCGTCATCGATCGCTTGCTCAATTAACGGAAATCGGATGTTCGACGCAAGCAACGACCGCAATGGCGCATTATTCAACAGCGACCGAGGTGTGCCGACGAGCATGCCCCCAAGCACGATAGATGCCAGCCAGTGCAATGAGCTCTTTAACATAGTCCAGGAATCGTCGCGAAATACCTTGTGACTTTCGAAATGACTCCAGACATACGCAAGCTCCGCCACACCGCGGTGAAAGCGCTTCGAATTGCTCGCCAGAACGACCGAATTAATCGCCCCGGCCGAGGTACCGCTGATAATCGGGAACGGGTTCTGACAACTATGCGGCAAAATTTCTGCTATCGCCGTCAGAACGCCAGCCTGAAATGCCCCGCGCGCCCCGCCTCCCGGCATGACCAGCGCTGTCTTTATATTGTCTGGATGAATTTTCATGATATTGGCGTATTATAGTGCCCGCTTTTGCTGTTCTGATACAGGACAGCACCAACCCGCAAAACATTTCAGGATTTTCGACATGCACCGCCTAGCCACGAAATTGTTAACATTTATTTGCCTGTTTATCGGCTTTTCGTTCGTAGCACAAGCTGACTCCATCACTGAAGGCGATCCAGCGCCTGGATTCGAGCTTGTTGACCAGAATGGCGATATACACACTCTCGAAGATTATCGCGACAAGTGGGTCATTCTTTACTTTTACCCAAAAGACGACACACCCGGATGCACCACGGAAGCCTGTGAGTTTCGCGACAGCATTTTCAAATACCGGGAATTGGGCTGCCAGGTACTCGGCATCAGCCTCGACGATCAGGAATCGCACAAGGAATTTGCTGACAAGTACAGCCTGCCCTTTCCATTGCTGGCCGACACCGAAGGCACGACCGCAAGCGCCTACGGCGTAAAGTCCAGAATGTTCGGCATGACAATGGCCAAGCGACAATCGTTTTTGATCAATCCGGATGGCTATGTGGCGAAGCATTACGGCAGCGTCGATCCGGACGATCACTCTGACAAAGTGCTGGCTGATTTGAAGGCGTTGCAGGGGTCTGATTAGGTTATCGCAGGCGGGCGCCGCTCGTTGGTGGTCTTGTCAGGACGCGCCTACAAGTACGTCCAGTCACTGTTTTCCTTCTTTGGTGAGGATTCGTAGTAGGCTACAAAAGCGTTGACGGGCTTGCCGTTCGGCATCCATGCCTCTCGACAGTCCTGACAAGACCACCAACGAGCCACGCCCTTTTCATCTTTTTTGGGTGGTGTCGAGTCTTATCGCGGGTGTAGACCCGCTCCTTGTACGTTGTATCCGGGTTGATTGGTAGCTTGATATGCTGACCTCGAACCCCGGGGTGAATCCGTGCGCTCCTTAAGGCTATGACCTTGACCTGTAGAGTGGTTCCCCCGCCTTAATTGCCAATGCCGAAGAGTATCCGAGACCCGAGAGTCTGCGTCACAAGGTAGGCAGGCAAACGTAGAAGGTCAGGGGAACCGGGGTTCACTGTAAATCGCCATTGAGGAGAAGACAATGAACCAGGCTGGAATCGATGTATCCAACGAGACTTTCGACATTGCAAGACGTTGTGGAGATGTTTTATCGCAGCGCGAGTTTATCAATAGCCCGGCCGGGCACCGTCAGGCCGTTGCCTGGCTGCAGCGCGGTGCTGACGGTGCACGTGTTTGTCTGGAGGCCACCGGTATTTATCATCTGCAGTTGGCGCTGGCGTTAGACCGAACACCGGGTATCGAGGTGACGGTAATCAACCCCAGGGCCGGCCGCCGCTTTGCCGAGGCGCAGATGGTGCGGGCCAAGACCGACAAGGTGGATGCAGCAATACTGCTGCAGTATGTCGAGCGTATGCCCTTTACTGCCTGGGCCGCGCCGAGCGAGCAACAGCTTGAATTACAAAGCCTTGCGCACCGCTTGGCACAGCTAAAGAAAGAGCACGTGCGGGAACGTTCTCGTTTGCATGCCGCGCAACGCGCGGGTGCGCATACGCGCTTGGCACAACGGGATATCCGCGAACATCTTCGTTATCTTAAGCGTCATGCTGATCGAATACAGGCGGCCGCTATCGCGTTGATGAAGCAGCATGAATGCTTGGCGGAAGATCTGCAGCTGCTGGACACCGTGCCGGGCATTGCCGAACTCAGTGCCATGAAGCTAACCGCTGAGCTCGGTCTTCTGGCAAAGGGACTTTCACCGGCGCAATGGGTTGCACAAGCGGGACTGGATCCCAGGCCACAGGAATCTGGCACCTCACTTAGAACGCCACGGCGAATCTCCAAACAAGGCAACGCCAACTTACGTGCCGCATTATTTATGCCGGCAATGGCTGCGATCCGCAAGGATCCTAACGTGAATGCCTTTTACAACGCGCTACTGGCTCGTGGGAAACGAAAAATGCAGGCTATTACGGCCGTCATGCGCAAGTTGCTGCATGCCATCTGGGGCATACTGCATCATCGAAAAGAATGGGACGGCAGCAAGTTCTACCGCATGCCGACGGCAAATACCGCTTGACCTACAACAGAGTATCTACAGGTCTCTAACGGGGCATTGTTTCAAACGCCATTGGCGGTGTCCTCGATAAGCCGGTCGACGACGGCAATGAGGCACTCATCGACACTGGCGCCGGCCGCCTCGGCAAGTTCGTAGGCTTTGAGCTGCCGGTGTGCG
>SMVA01143398.1_pt1 | contig 14968 bp, 14 predicted proteins | sample 2456451 | NCBI WGS metagenome assembly SMVA01 (sample SAMN11095933, study PRJNA526329) | marine sediment metagenome | biome: Marine sediment; feature: Surficial sediment; material: Deep marine sediment; isolation source: Hadal surficial sediment | place: Pacific Ocean | collected 2014-05 | depth...
CTGTCACTAGAGCAGTTCAGAGCCGTTCCGATTTGATCGGAACGGCTCTAGTAATTTGTCGCTCACGGCAGCGGACCCCAGGGACCGCGCCTGCGCGGGCGCGCCGGACGGCCGGCGGGCCGCGGTCGCGGCCGAGGAGCGAGTCCAGACAAACTGGACTCGCTCTAGAGTCCAACTCGACCCAACCGATACATCCCATGCATGGGGGTGCTGCCCGCCGCTCAGTCGTCCGGGCGTTTGGTGACGTCCGGCGCGCCGCTCTTGGCGAAGACGAACCGCTCCTCCCACCAGGAGAACAGAATGTCGCGGAGCGCGGCGCCGTCGTCGTCACCGTAGAGGTCGAGCTTGACCGCCTGAAGCAGCGCCATCTCTTCGGCGGACAGGGCGACGGCAAGGTCCTCCGCCACCAGGGGCACATTGACGAACTCCGGCTCATAGGATGGGTCCGGCCGCAGTTCCCGTTCGACCCGGATGATGGGGTTGCGGAAGTCCTTCGGCGTGCGTTGGCTGCGCAGGACCGGGATCTTGGGCGCAGACTCGACCTCCGCGGCCGTCGCCGTGAAGACGCCGATCTTGATCGGCTTGAGGGAGAAGTTGCTGGTGCGCATGATGTCGGCGCCGCACACGTTGGGCACCGCCAGCACGTCCATCAGGGCCAGGAACTCGACGTAATCGCCTGGCTTGCTGTCCTGCCGGGTGATGGTCGCGGCCCCGTCGCTGTCCACCTCGGTGCACATGAACAAGTTGAAGCTGTCGTGGACGTCGTCGGGCGTCAGGCCGTATTCCCGCTGGGCCTCGGCCTGAATGTCCTGGCAGTTGGTATGGACGTCGTAGCCGTAGGCGCTTTCGTAGAGATAGGCGCTGCAGCGCGGGAACAGCACATCGTTGCGGCCGACCGTGTCTTCCAGAATATAGAGCATGGCCCGTTCGCGCGGCGGCGCCGACCACAGATAATCCCCCTTGGTCGGATGGAAGCCGTGCACGGTGCGGGTCCGCCCGCAGTGCATGAATTCCTTGTAGTCATGCAGATTGAAGCAGTTGAAGTCGACGCACTGGCCGCCGTCCACCTGCTCGATCCGCAGAATCTGCCCGGCGTTGACCTCGATGGCCTTGCCCGTGCCCGGTTGCAATGTCAGTTCGAGGACCGTTTCCCGCGCGCTCATGGCGTCACCTTCGCCGCCAAGGCCGGCGCCCGCGAGGCCCCGTATTCCCGCAACGCCAGGCGCACCAAGGACACCCGGTCCGGGGCCGCGCCGCGTGCCACCGTGCGGTCCAGCAGCTCCAGCTGCTGCGGGTTGAGCTTGAGCGTCACCACCGTGTCACGCTTCGAGGCCATAGCATCGTCACTCATCGGGCACCTCCGATTAGGTATCTGCGCCAGAGATCATGTATACAAAACTGAACCTATGACGTATCGAACAGCTTTGCTACATTTTCCAGTTTCCAGGTCGCATTGGACCCAGAGGTTTGAATCATAGGACGAATTTTTCGCCCGCGAAACCCCAGAATTCCTGAATAGGCCGCGAAGGGGGTAATAAATTGCATGCTTGATTGACTCTTCCTTACATACGAGAATACCTTGTGGATCGACACAAGCGCGCGACAACCACTTAGGGGCCGCAAGGCAAAGTGATCCCATGACCGAGGTCTCCCCGAGAGCCCACGCCGCCTATCAGGCGATTCGTCAAGCCATCATCGAGCAGGCCTTGAAGCCGGGCACGAAGCTGCCCGAGGACGAGGTCGGTGCGCACTTCGGCGTGAGCCGAACCCTGGTCCGGGCCACCCTGGCGCGGTTGCAAGCGGAGGGGCTGGTGGAAACCCAGCCCAAGCGGACCGCCAGGGTGGCGCAGCCGACCCTGAAAGAGGCCAAGGAGATCTTCGACTTGCGGCGGGTGCTCGAGCGCGAAGCCGTTCGCTTGGTGGCGGAGCGGTGGCGGCCGGGGTTCGAGGCCGAGCTGGAGGGTCTGGTGCGCGAGGAAGCGGCCGCCAAGGCCCAGAACGACGAACGGGTGTCGATCCGTCTGGCCGGAGAGTTTCACATCAAGCTCGCCGCCCTGACCGACAACGGGCTCTTGCAGCGCTATGTGGGAGAGGTGGTGTCGCGCTGCTCGTTGATCCTTGCCACCTTCGCTCGCCCCCATTCCTCCCAGTGCGCGATCGACGAGCACCATCAGATCATCGACGCCCTGCGGCGCCGGGACCAGGCCGCTGCGATCGCAGTGATGGATCAGCACCTGGGCTCGGTGGAGCGCCGCGCGTTGCTCACCGACGAATGGGACCAGGAGCCGAACTTGGGGGCTTTGCTGTCACATTACACCGCCGCCGCCGGCATCGGCGCCGGCGATATTTCGAACGTGAAACGGGGCGCAGAAGGATGAGCGAAAGCCCGCGACATGTCAGGTTCGACTTCGCCGAGATGACCCCCCACGAGCGGTACAAGCTGCTGATCGGAACGGTGGTTCCACGGCCGATCGCTTTCGTCACCACGGTGGACGAGAATGGCCGGGTCAACGCCGCGCCCTTCAGCTTCTTCAACTGCCTGACCGCCGATCCCGCCATCGTGGCGATCGGCGTCGAGAACCGCCCGGACATGAGCCACAAAGACACCGGCCGCAATGTGCGGATGACCGGGGAGTTCACGGTGCACATCGTCGATCACGCCATGCGCGACGCCATGAACATCTGCGCCGTACCCTTCCCCCCGGAGGTCGATGAGCTGGCCATGGCCGGCCTGACGGCCCTGCCGGGCACCCACGTCAAATGCCCGCGCATCGCCGAGGCGCCGGCCGCCCTGGAGTGCCGCCGCTACGTGACGCTCGAGGTGGGCCGCTCGCGGGAAATCATTCTTGGAGAGGTTCTGGGCATCTTCCTGCGGGAAGGGCTCGTCGACGTGGACAAGAAATACGTCGACCAGGCCGGCATGGACGCCATCGGCCGGATGGGGGGCCAGGGTTATGTGAGCACGCGCGACTATTTCGATCTGCCATCCATGTCGGTGGCCCAATGGGAGCAGCGGCAGCAAGACCAAGCCGCACGCGGCAACGGTGCAACCGAAATCGCTGGCGCGAGATTGCCGGCCGGCGAGGCTGGTGGCGCGACGTCGGTTTCCGCGCCCCACACGGAGCGACAAGACAAAGCGCGACCAAAAAAAACGTGACCAGAAAAGGAGGCTAATCATGAGGGCTTATCGAACCACGCGCCGGAATTTCCTGATCGGCGGCACCGCGGGCGCGCTGCTCGGCGCCAGCGCCACGACCGCTCGCGCGGCCGAGATCACGGTCGGCTTCGTCTACGTGGGCCCGCGCGCGGATTTCGGCTGGAACCAATCCCACGCCGTGGCCGCCGCGGCGCTCAAGTCGGTTGCCGGCGTCAAGGTGATCGAGGAGGAGAACGTCCCCGAAACCATCGCCGTCGCCAAGACCATGGAGTCCATGATCAACTTCGACGGGGCGTCGCTGATCTTCGGCACCTCCTTCGGCTATTTCGACCCCTTCATGATCGATACGGCCAAGGCCTATCCCGACGTCCAGTTCCGTCACCCGACCTCGCTGTGGAACGAAGACAAGCACCCCATGAACCTCGGCGGCTACTTCTGCTACATCGAGCAGGCCCACTACGTGAACGGAATCGCCGCCGGTCTGTCCACCAAGACCAACAAGCTGGGCTACATCGCGGCAAAGCCGATCGCCTTGGTGCTGCGCACCATCAACGCCTTTGCCATGGGGGCGAGAAAGGTCAACCCGGATGTGGAGGTCCGCCTGATCATGACCGGCGACTGGGCGCTGCCGGTGCGCGAGGCGGAGGCGACCAACGCCCTGATCGACGCGGGCTGCGACGTCATCGCCTGCCATGTGGACAGCCCCAAGGTCGTGGTGGAAACCGCCGAGGCCCGGGGTGCCAAGTCCTGTGGCCACAACGCCGATCAGTCGGGGCTGGCACCCAAGGGCTTCGTCACCGGCGCCGAGCTCAAGTATGTGACCATCTACAAGGGTTATACGGAGATGATCCTCAAAGGGGAAAAGCTGCCGAACCAATTCGAAGGCGGCTACGACAAGGACATGGTCAAGAGCTCGCCCTTCGGCGCCGGTGCGACCGACGCCGCGCGGCAGGCCGCCCAGGCCGCCATCAGCGATTTAAAAGGCGGTGCGCCGATCTTCGTCGGCCCCATCAAGGACAACACCGGCAAGCTGGTCAGCGAAAAGACCCTTGGGCTCTATGATCCGAGCCTCTGGGGGACCGACTATCTGGTCGAGGGAGTGATCGGATCGACCACCTGAGATCGGGAAGCCCACACCGTGGGCGCGGGTGTCCGTTGGTGGTCTGTCTCCTGCCATGAGTGAGATCGCTCCCACGGCTTCGGCCGAGATCGCCGTGGCCGAGTATAGCGGCGGCGAAGCCTCGCTCCGCTTGCGGCGCGGCGCCGAGCTGGTGTTCATCCCGCTCTTCGCGCTGATGGTCTCGGCGGTGCTGTTCTCGCTGTTTCTCACGATCCTCGACAAGTCGCCGGTCGAGTTCTTTTCGCTAATCTGGCGCGGCGGCTTCGGCACGGCATTCTCCTGGCAGAATACCCTGGTCAGGGCCTCGCCCTTGATCCTGACCGCCCTCTGCGTGGCGATCCCCGCGCGGATCGGCCTGGTGATCATCGGCGGCGAGGGCGCGGTGGTGCTGGGCGGCTTCTGCGCTGCGGCCATCGCCGTGCCCTTGATCGACGTGGCGCCGCCTTGGTTGATGCTCTCGGTCATGGCCAGCACGGCGGTGGTCGTCGGCGGCCTATGGATCGGCTTCGTCGGCCTGATGCGCCACAGCCGCGGCGTGAACGAGACCATTTCAAGCCTGCTCATGACCTACATTGCGGTCGCCATCATGAGCTTCTTCATCGAGGGGATCCTGCGCGATCCGAGCGACCCCAACCGGCCCGCCACCAAGGCCATCGGCGCGGACAACATGATCGGCGACATTCCCGGCCTCGGCGTCCATTGGGGACTGGCGATCGCCGTGGCTCTGGCCGCCGTGTTGTGTCTGCTCATGTACCGCACGACCTTCGGTTTCGCGGTCCGCGTCACCGGCGGCTCCACGCGCGTGGCCCTGGCCCAAGGCTTGCCGGTGGGCAAGCTGATCGTCGCCTGCTGCCTGATCGGCGGTGCCTGCGCCGGGCTTGCCGGGTTCTTCGAGGTGGCCGCCATCCATGGCAAGGCCACTGTGGCGCTTCGCGCCGGCTATGGCTTTACCGGCATCCTGGTGGCCTTTCTCGCCCGCCACAATCCGCTGACCATCGTTCCGGTGGCCGTGCTGTTCGGCGGCATCGCGGCATCCGGTGGCCTCATTCAACGGCGCATGGAACTGCCCGATGCGACCGTGCTGCTCCTACAAGGGCTGGTCTTCGTGGTGCTGCTCGCCAGCGAGACCCTCCACGGTCGCCTGCGGATCTTCAACCCGCCGACCCAGACCGAGCGCGCGTGATGGATCCGGCCACCTCCAGCGCCATCCTGACCGTATTCTTTGCCATGATCGGCGGGGCGATCCGGGTCTCGACGCCGTTCCTCTTCGTCTCCCTCGGCGAGTGCCTGACCGAGCGATCGGGCCGCATCAATCTCGGTCTCGAGGGCACGTTGGTGCTCGGCGCCATGACCGCCTACGCGATCTCCTACCAGAGCGGCTCGCCGTGGCTGGGCGTGGGCGCGGCCGGGATTGCGGGGCTCTGCCTTGGCGCCTTGCACGCCACGCTCTGCCGGCTGCCCAAGGTCAACGACATCGCCGTGGGCATCGCGCTGATGATCTTCGGCACCGGTCTCGCATTCTTCTTCGGCAAGCCCTACATCCAGCCGACCGCGCCGCGGCTGTCCTCGATCCCCCTGGGCTGGTGGAGCGATAGCCCCCAGGTCCAGAGCGCCCTGCAGATCAATCCTCTGTTCATCGTGGGAATTGGGCTCGCGGTGCTACTGTGGTGGGGCTTCCGCAACACCCGTTGGGGTCTGATCGTCCGCACCACCGGCGATAGCGAGGACACCGCGCGGGCCCTGGGCATTCCGGTCGGCCTGGTGCGGCTCGCGGCGACCGCGGCCGGCGGCTTTCTGGCCGGAGTCGGCGGCGCCTTTCTGTCGCTCTACTATCCCGGAAGCTGGAACGAGGGCCTGTCTTCCGGCCAGGGCCTGATGGCGGTGGCACTGGTCATCTTCGCGCGCTGGAACCCGGTGCGGTGCCTCTATGCGGCCCTCCTCTTCGGGGCCGCGGGCGCCCTCGGACCATCCTTGCAGGCGGTTGGTATCACCCAGGGTTACTATTTCTTCAACGCCGCCCCCTACATCCTGACCCTGCTGCTGATGATCGGCTCCGCCGGGTCGAAGAAGGCGCTGCGCGATGTGCCCGGCGAACTCATGGTCACCCGATGAGCGCGGGCGCAAGTCCCCGTCCGGCCAACGCCGTGCCCCCCAGGGCCATCGGCCTCCAGGTCGCTCACCTGTCGAAGTCCTTCGGCTCCCTGAAGGCCCTGGACGACGTGTCGATCGAGGTTCCGGCGGGCTCCTTCCATGCGCTCCTGGGCGAGAACGGCGCCGGCAAGTCGACCCTGGTCAAATGCATCATGGGGTATCACCGGCCCGACAAAGGCCAGCTCCTGGTCGATGGTCGCAAGGTGCGGATCGACAATCCGCGCGAGGCGCGCGCCGCGGGCATCGGCATGGTCTACCAGAATTTCATCCTGGTGCCGTCCCTGACCGCTGCGGAAAACCTGATGATCGCCCGGGGCGATGGGCCGGCGATCATCAACTGGGGCCGGGAGCGAGCCCAACTGGCCGCCTTTCTGGACCGCATGCCGTTCCGGGTGCCGCTCGACACGCCGGTCGCCCTCATGGCCGCGGGCGAAAAGCAGAAGCTGGAGATCCTGAAGCAGCTCTACCTCGACCTGCGCTTCTTGATCCTGGACGAGCCGACCTCGGTGCTGACACCGGGCGAGGCCGACGAGATACTAGGTCTGGTCCGCGAGCTGACCACGCGCGGCGAGATCACCGTGCTGATGATCACCCACAAGTTCCGTGAAGTGCAGGCTTTTGCCGACAGTGTCACCGTGCTGCGGCGCGGGCGCTTCGCCGGCTCGGGGCGGGCCTCCGAGCTTTCGGTCGAGGCCATGGTGAAGCTGATGATCGGCGACACGCCCTTGCAGGCCCGCTCCGCGCGGCTCGATCACTCGGACATGCCGGTCGCCTTCGAGATCGCCGGGGTGTCGGCCGACAACAGCGATGGAAGCTCGGCGATCGAGGCCATCGACTTGAAGCTCCACGCCGGCGAGATCGTCGGCATCGCCGGAGTCTCGGGCAACGGCCAGAGCGCGCTGGTGGAGGTCTTGACCGGTCAACGGCCCCTGCGGGCGGGCCGGCTATTGGCCCAGGGGCAAGACTATCTCCCGACCCGCGCGGCCATGGCGCGTCACCGGATCTTCGGCCTGCCCGAGGAGCCCTTGAAGAACGCGACCGTGGCGAAAATGTCGGTCGCCGAGAACATCGCGCTCAGGACCTTCGACAAGCCGCCCATCGCCGCGCTGAAGTGGTGGCTCCGGCCCGGGCCCCTGCGCCGGCAGGCCCGTGAGCTGATCGCGCGCTACCGGATCAAGACGCCCTCGACCGAGACACCGGTGGCCAACCTCTCCGGCGGCAACGTGCAACGCACCGTGCTGGCCCGCGAGCTGTCCGGCGATGTGGGCGTGCTGATCGTGGCCAACCCTTGCGCCGGGCTCGATTTCGCCTCGGTGGCGGAGATCCGGGCGCAGATCATGGACCAGCGGAACAGGGGCGCGGCGGTGCTCCTGGTCTCCGAGGACCTGGACGAGATTCTCGAGTTGGCCGACCGGGTGGCGGTGATGTCCGGCGGGCGCATCACCTATGTGGCCCAGCTGGCCGAGACCGACCGCGCCACCATCGGCAACTACATGGCCGGGCATACCCATTGACGTCCCTGGGCAAGTTGGGCTGGCATTGAATTCCGGGAGGTCAGGCCGCAAGATGCCCTGGCTCATGTGACCAAGCTCCGTGCGGAACAAATGGGTTATCGACCATGCGGCCTCTTTCGGAATTTCCGGACGAAACACGGCGCCAGGTGCGGGTCGTCTTGGCGGACATCGACGATACCCTGACCGACGACGGTCGTCTGCCGGCCAGCAGTCTCGAAGCCCTGGAGGCCTTGCAAGCGGCGGGCCGTCTGGTGGTTCCGGTGACAGGCCGGCCCGCGGGATGGTGCGATCACATCGCGCGCATGTGGCCGGTGGACGCGGTGGTGGGCGAGAACGGCGCCTTGTATTTTTCCTATGACCGCGCCGCGCGGAAGATGCGCTCGGGCTTTGCCAAGTCCGCCCAGGCGCGCGCCGCCGACCGGACGCGGCTCACGGCCCTGCGCGATGACATCCTGGCCCAGGTGCCCGGCGCCGGTATCGCCTCCGACCAGGACTACCGGATCGCCGATCTCGCCATCGATTTTTGCGAGGATGTGGACCCGCTTCCGGCCGACTCGATCCGCCGTATCGTGGCGCTGTTCGAGCAAGCCGGGGCCTGTGCCAAAGTGAGTTCGATTCACGTGAACGGCTGGTTCGGCCGCTACGACAAGCTCACCATGACCGAGCGGTGCTTAAGGGAGCTGTTCCAGATCGACATCGCCCAGGCCAATTCCACCATCGTCTTCGTGGGAGATTCGCCCAACGATGCGCCCATGTTCGCCTATTTCGAGAATTCGGTGGGCGTGGCCAATGTGCGCGAGGTCGATCTCGCCTCGCCGCCGAAATGGGTCACCCCGTCAAGGAGCGCCAAGGGCTTCACCGAACTGGTCCGCCATCTGCTAGAGGCGGCGTGATAGGTGGGAGGTTTCGCCCCAAGGGGGTCTCATGACCTGTAGGGACCCGATGAGGAGCCCGGGGATTCCGGGACCCAAGAGATCGGGACTTAGACGATCGGTCAGTCGTCCTTTCGGCTCCCGACCTGCATGCGGGCGGCGTGGCTGACCTGCATCCTGGCCGCGCCTGTCTGCATCCTGGCGGCGCCACCGGCCTGCATTCTGGCCGCGCCGCTGATCTGCATCTGCGCTTCCACTTCCGCCCCGAGAAGAATCTCCTCGAAGGTCCCGGACGTAATTTCCATGCGGAGGGAGAAATCTCCCTTGTCATACTCCCAGTAAACGACGGCATGCCCAGGTTGCAGGTCAGCGGGCTTGGTTGGATCTCCGCTTCTCTCGAAATCGAAACTCTTGGCTATCAAACCTGATTGGTCAGATAGGCCGCCGGCAGTGGCGGCGCGGCTTGAAAGGCCCGAACCTTTTATCTCTTTACCATCACCGTGCACGAGGAATATTGCCGGCGCAGATAGAGTATAGAATTTGCCTTCATAAGCGATTGCAAAGATGCGCGCAAATCTGGGATTGTCAGCATCCAATTGATCTCGCAAAAAATGGTTGCCGCCTACAGCCGGGGCCAAATTCTTTACTTCTAGAGGAAACACCCGGCCGAATAGAGTAATGTTCGTTGGTGACAACAGATTTTCCTGCATGGCACAGCCTCGCCCGTCATACTGTTTCATACGCCGTCCGCCAAACACCGACGCCGATCGATGCGACAAGGATTGTGAGCATCACCGGCGAGTGATGTTCGCTTTCAGATTCAATTACTTCTAGCATAGCGAAACCACACTGTCCAGCGCGCCAAGGGTCATAGGCCGACAGAGATAGGACCCGAATGGGGGCCGTTTACTCCTCGGGCCGATAGATATGTAACTGCTTTGGCGGGGTGAAATCGGGGATGTCTTCGGTGCGGGTGTGGGGCAGGTCGTCTTGGACCGTGAACCACGGCACCTTGCTCTCGATGCCGAAGTGGCCCTCGGGCCGCAGGACCTCGGGATGATCCAGGCTGCCGACCGCGACCGCGACCGGCTCCAGCGCCTCGAAGCCCCTGACCACTAACTGGGTGCCGCACGCCGCGCAGAAGCCCCGCTCGGCCACGTCCGAGGATCTGTAGAACTTGGCTTCGCCCCGGGTCAGGCGGAAGGCCTCGCCCGGAAACTGGGCCCAGGTGGCGACCACGTTGCCAGCGGCCCTCTGGCACATCCGGCAATGGCAGTAGTAGACCTCCAGCGGCGGTTCGCTCGCCTGGTATCGGACGGCCCCGCAGAGGCAGCCGCCGGTCATCGGTTTGGTTTCGTTCACCCCAATATCTCCCCAGGCTGGGCGTGGAAATTGGTAAACGATGGGCGTTTCCGCCGAACCCGCGCGACGGGTCAAGCGCCCTGGCGGGCCAATTCCATTCTTTGCCAGTAACTCAAACCCCGGTCATGGCACCCTGGGATATGGGTCGAGTCTCCCGGCCCCTGCGGATGGGCGCCCGCCGAAGGGTCGGCCAATCTGGGACCGGCGGGGACGCTGCCAATCTCGCGCCATGAGAAATTCTCGAAAATGGTGTCCTGATTGGCCCCGCGGGTCAGATCGCGATCGGCGGCCAGAAGCGCATCCCCAACATCGGCGAAGGTCAGATCGTTCGGCGCCAGCCCGCTCCAAGCCTTGGCCAGGAGGTCGCCCAGGGTGTCGCGCGCGTCCAGCAGCACTTCTTTGAAGTCCGGGTGACGGCCCCGATAGGCCTGGTCGAACATCGCCTGAATCTGGTCCGGGTCCACCGGCTCTTCGGGCACCCTATCGGCCAGGTCCCATAGCGCGGGGCTGATCAGGCCCTTTTCCAAGAGCCCGCGCTGAAACACGTCGACCAGGATGTCGAAGATGGCGCCGGTCAGGGGCTGGGCGAGATCGTGGACGTTGGTCCAGCCGTCGGCGAAATCGGACATCTTCAAGTCGTTGTTGGCGACGCGAATCTGATCGGTCTCGGACAGCTCGCCGATCCGGTTCAACTCGTTCAGGGTATAGAGATTGCCCCCGGTCGCCGACAGCAGGTGATCCACGACCGAGTCGAAGTGAAGCACGGAGATGAGCGCGATCAGATCGCCCGCCGACTCGTGAAAACCGAGAAATTCGGAGGTGTCCGCGCCCTCGTCGGGCAAGCCGACTTCCGAAAAAATGATGCTGTGCCCCAGCTCGTGGGCCAGGACGTCGAAGTTCAGGCTGAAGGGCAGATTATCGCCGTCGTCCGACGTTGCGTAGCCCGCCTCGATGAAGCCATAACCCGATTGGGCATTGTCCCAATCCAACAAGGGGATGACCTCCAAGCGCTCGAACCGATCCTGAAAATGCCAGTCGATCCGTCGTTCGTAATACCCCTCCCAGATATCCAGAACCCGGCGAAGCGAAGCATAGATATGGGCCACCTTGAACGCGCGGCTGTCCACGTCCAGGTGATCGAAATGCCCGAAGGCGTTGGGCTGGACCGGCGGGTGCACGGCCCGGCGGTAGGGCGGCAGATAGGGGTGAGCGTAGGGCTGGTCCTTGTGGACGGGATCGACCACGTACATCCGGTCGTCGGCCGGGCCGGCGCCGATGCTGCCGGCCGGCGGCGAGACCCACACCGTCTCCGGTTCGCTGTAGGGCGCGAGGAACCGCGGTTGAGGGTAAAGTTTGAACTTCGTCCCTCTGGCCCTCAGGTCTGCGTCGAGCTTCACGGACATAGGGATTTCACCGCCCTTCCCACCCGCTCGTCGCCGGCGAGGTAAAGGTACTCCCTCTGCAGCGCGCGATGGAAGGCGGCCGTATCAGCAAACCCCAGACCTCGGGCATAGGCATCGATGTCATCGGGTATCTCACGGTTCAACCGCCGCTCGAAGTACCAAGCCACTAACCTTAATACCACAAGTCCACTCGGTTCCGGCTGAAAATTGTTCTGGGCGGCCAGGGTCTCTTGCTTCTCCCGGGCGCGGGCGGCGAGGCGGGCGTAGGTGCCCGTGGCGTGCAGATGGTCGACCATATATTGCTCGACCAGGGGCACCGTCAGAGACTGCAGCTCGCCCATGCGGGCTTCGTCCGCAATCAGGTGGTCGAATCGGGTGAGGTCCAGGTGATTGTCCGCCAACCAGCGGTCGATGTCCTTGCGGGTCAACATACCGAACGCGAGGCGGAAGGTGCGGCCGGCGGATTTCAACTGGTCATGGCTGATCTCGAGGCCGCGACGATCGCACTCCGCGAGCGACAGCAGGCGCAGCAAGGCGCCGCGCATGGCATCGCGGTAGGCCTCGCCGTCCAGGCGCAACTCCTCGAGCAGGGCGTCGCGCGGGAGCACGTCCCCATCGTCGTCGTTCGCCATGGCGCCCGCCGCGTGGCGGGCGATGGCGTCGTCCCAATTCTCCGTGTGCTCGAAATGGTAGTCGACGTGCATCGCTTCAGGCTGGCCCTCCAGCATGCGCCGCATCACCTCCAGCATCTCCAAAGCATCATCGCGCTTTTGGTTGACCCGCCCCTTCGGAAGCCAGTCGCCGAGAGCGTCGAGCTCGTCCTTGGGCAGAGCCTCCTCGGCCGCCCGTTCCAGCAGTCGCTCGTAATGCCAATCTCGGTTCTTGTAGAATATGTCCTTGGCGATCCCCACCAGGGCGTCCCGAGTCTCCGCGACCAGGATTCCGGACCGGGCGGCCGCTGCCAGGGTGTGACGAATGTTGACCATGGCTTCGGTGGCCGCGCGGTAGCCCAACTCGGCGGGTCCATGGACCACGGTGACCTCGTCATCGTCCTCGAGCACGCCATCACGAAACGCCTCATAGACCTTGCCCACGCCCCTCATGCCGAAACTGTCGAGCTCGGCGGCCCGCAGGGCGCCCATGCTGGCACTGCCGAACACGTGGATCCCCTGGGACATGGCCCAGAGAATCTCCTTGTGCCAAACCGACGGGACGCCTTCGAAATAACCATCCACGATCCCGATGGCCCGGGGCCGCTTGAGCGCCACCCGATAGACATCCCCGTGGGCCGCAGGCGGCAGATAATTGGTCTCCCAGGCCGAGGCGGCCTCCTCCAGGGACAGTGTCGGGCCAAGGAAGACAAATGCGCTCATGCCCTGCCCTCCAGGACGGCCGTGGCGCGGGGGCCGCGAACATAACCGGCGTGCCCATCGGGGCCTTCCAAACCCGGTATGACCACCCGCACCACCGGCAGCTCGTATTCCGGCTTGGTGAGATCCACGACCGCGACCTCCTTGATGCCCACCGACCGCAGCCGTCCCAAGGCCGCGGCAACGTCGTCCGCGAAGGTCTCCGCCTCGACCGTGGGCACCTGGTGAAATGAGCGAACCGGCGCATGCCAATCCATCAGTGTGCGGAAATCCTGCAGCTTCTTGGACCTGGCGGAATGGGCGTAGTCGCCCAGTGGCAGGTCTTCACGGGACCCGGCGATAAAGGTCGTGCGAACCTGGGCCGCCTCGGTGAGCGCCCGCAGCAGGGCCACCTCCCGGGCCAAATGACACCCGGCGCCGTCGGCGGCGTGGGACGACGGGTCTTCACGGTCCACGATCAGGCAATAGAACGACGCGATGGCGGTATCCGTGGTCATGTCCCACACCTTGACATCGATACCGGCGCGGGCGTAGCGCTCCAGGATCTCGCGGCAGGCGGGGTCGTCGACGCTCTCCAGGTCGAGCCCGGTTGCCCGCCGCCTCTCCTTGTCCTTTTGATTCCAAAGCGAAATCGCATCCCGCTCGACCACCTCGCAGATCCCATGGCTGATCGCCTCGAGCCGATGATTGCCCGAGGCGAGCCCGTTGGTGCTCGCCGTGAAGCACCCGCTGCCGGGCGGGAAAGGCAGGGTGTAGTTGGCGTGCACCATCTCGTAGGGCAGCCAGACCGGAGACCGCCGGATCAGATCCTCGCCTTCGATCCACAGCATCGGGAAGTGGTCATGGAACCGGCTGCCCACGACCACGGGAAGTCCGCTCAGGTCGACCAAAGGATGAGTGGCGCCCAACTCCCGGGACCCGCCGTAGGCGAGCGGCAAGGTGATGTGCTCGGCGTGATAGGTTTCGACCGCCTCCATCAAGCCGGAGGCCTTCGCCGAGTCCAGGTCCAACCCCTTGCCCTGAGAGACGGCGACCGATCGGGAGTTCGGGCGGCACACCATGACCACCGGAATGCCGATCCTGTCGAGGCCGGTGACGTTGGCGATACGGGTGATGCCCAGATCGGCCATGAAGCGGCCGGCGCGTGCCAATGTCTCGGTGGGCGAAACCGTGCGGTGAGTGCCCTCGCGGTAGGACTTGTAGGCGCGCGCTTCGTGGTTGCTGTCTCCTCGTTGGCCTGCCATTTGGGCCGTCCTGCGGTTTATCTCGCCAGCTCGTCGAGCAAGGCCTTGGCGTCCTTGAGGTCCGGCGAGTCGAAGCCTTCGGTGAACCAGTCATAGACGCGCGCCAGCGGCTCGCGCGCCGCTTCGGTTTCGCCGTCAGCCTGCCTGAAGCGGGCCAGGCTCACCGCCGCCCGGAGCTCCAGCGATCTTGCGCTCCGCTGGCGGGCGAGGGCCAAGGCCGTCTCGAAACAGCGTTCCGCCTCGGACCGGTCGCCATGGGGGGTCTTCAGCAGCAACTCGCCCCGGCAGCGGTTCAGCTCCGCTTCCCACCAATGGCCTACGCTCCGGCGCTCGACGATGGCGAGAGCTTCGTCGATCTGCTTCAGCCCCTCCTCGCTTTGCCCCGCTCGCTCAAAGCCTTCGGCAATCATCTGGAGAAAATTCGGGAAATCGTCCTCTTCCCCGGTCTTTCTCTGTTTTTCGAGACCCTTGCGCATCTCCTCCATGCCCTGCGCCGCCTGATCTCCCAGGGCCGCCAGCGCCCAGCCTCGGACGATGTGTCCTCTGGCCAGGTAGTGGGGAAAACCCTCCTCGGTGGAGAAGGAGATCATGGCCTCGGCACGGTCCAGGGCGGCAGCGGGGTCCCGTCGATACTGGTCGAGAACCAGCGCAAAATCCAAGGCATGGGCGAGGCTTGCCGCATGATCCAATTTCCGGGCCAGGGACACCGCCTGGTCGACGCACTCCAAGGCCTGGTCCGGATAACCAAGCAGCCACAGGGTCAGCGCGGCCACGC
>SMVA01043065.1_pt1 | contig 14961 bp, 11 predicted proteins | sample 2456451 | NCBI WGS metagenome assembly SMVA01 (sample SAMN11095933, study PRJNA526329) | marine sediment metagenome | biome: Marine sediment; feature: Surficial sediment; material: Deep marine sediment; isolation source: Hadal surficial sediment | place: Pacific Ocean | collected 2014-05 | depth...
CGGCAATTCCCCGTGCCATACCAACGCCGAGCACGGCGCCGACCAGGGTATGGGTTGTTGAAATGGGCAGCCCCGCCGCAGAGGCCACCACTACCGTGCTGGCCGCACCAAGTTCGGCGGCAAAACCGCGACTGGGAGTGAGTTCGGTGATCTTTTTGCCAACGGTGGCCATCACCTTGAATCCATAGGTGGCCAGGCCCAGCACAATACCGCCCCCACCCAGCAACAGAATCCACCAGGGCATGGCTGACTTGGCGGAGATCAAGCCGCCGGAGGCAATGGTACTGGCAACTGCCGCCAGTGGCCCGACGGCGTTGGCAACGTCATTGGAACCGTGGGCGAAGGCCATGGCGCAGGCGGTGAAAATCATCAGAATGGCGAAGACCCGCTCAACGCTGTTAAATCGATCCCGCTCCGAAGGCACTTCCTTGATCCGGTGTAACAGCGCGGCGCCCAGCACGGCGACGACCACCCCCGCCAGCGCGCTGACCAGCAGGGCGTCGCTGAACGCGGAACCCATACCCAGGTTCAGTTCAACCCCCACGTGCTTGAGCCCTTTCAGCAGGGTGACCATGGAAATCATGAAGCCCACCACCCACATGTACATGGGGATGTAGCGCTTGGCGCGCTCGAACGGATTAGCCGTATCAAGAATGAGCTTTTGTACGCTGATGAACAAGGCAAAGGCAATGGTGCCTGCCAGAAGGGGCGAGATAATCCAACTGGCGGCAATGGCGCCCACCTTGCCCCAGCTCACCACGTCCGGCGAAATGCCAACAGCGGCAAAACCGACTATTGCGCCAATGATGGAATGGGTTGTGGAGACCGGCCAGCCCATGGAACTGGCGATCAGCAGCCATGTGCCGGCGGCCAGCAGCGCTGCCATCATGCCGAATACCAGCAGCTCAGGTGATCCAGCCATGATGACGGGGTCGATGATGCCCTTGCGAATGGTTCCGGTTACCTCGCCTCCGGCCAGGTAGGCACCCAAAAACTCAAAAATAATGGCGACAAAAATTGCCTGTTTGACAGTGAGTGCGCCCGAGCCGACGGAAGTGCCCATTGCGTTTGCGACATCATTGGCGCCGACACCCCAGGCCATGAAGACCCCGAACACGCAGGCAAGAATGAGCAGGACCTGCCCGTGGTTAGCGATTATTTCCATGTAGTTTTTTCTGGTCCAGGTCGGGATCGAGAACTCTTGTCTGGCCGAAGTATAGGCGGGAATGGAGAAAAGTAACACCGCGAGATGTGCTGGGTCTGTGATAGCATTCCCGAGGAATGAAGCACGGATGAGTAGAGTTTATGGTGGCTACAGTCAGTGAGCAGCGTGGAGAGCGCAGCCTCGATTTACGCACGCTGATAAAGGAGCTCAATGTCGCTGGATTACTGAGCGACGACGATCAGACGCGGATGGCCGAAGTTAATGCCGGCAGTGTCCATCCACTGGTTTTTCTGGCGGAGCAGAAGCTGGTCAATAAGGCGACCAAAAAGCCTCTGGACATAGACACCCTGCTGGGATGGCTGGGCAAGCAGTGTGGCCAGAGCCTGTATCAGATAGACCCGCTGAAGATTAATGTTGGTGCCATCGCCGAGGTGATGTCACTGGCTTTTGCCCAGCGTCACAAGATACTCGCTGTAGAAGTGGCTGCCGACGAAGTGGTTATCGCCAGCGCTGACCCCTGGATAAGGGGCTGGGAGAGCAATCTCGAGCACGTTCTGCGCAAGCCCATCCGCAGGGTGCTGACTGATCCGCGAGATATTGCGCGTCATACGGCAGAGTTCTACACCATGGCGCGCTCGGTGCAGGGCGCTCACGCCAAGCGTGGAGGAGCCGGCTCGGGGGTCACCAACCTTGAAGCGATGGTGGATCTGGGCTCCATGCGGGAACCCGATGCCAATGATCAGCACATTGTTAACATCGTGGACTGGTTGTTGCAGTACGCTTTCGAACAGCGGGCCAGCGATATTCACATTGAGCCACGCCGTGAGGTTGGCAATGTCCGCTTTCGCATCGACGGTGTGCTCTACCCCGTCTACGAACTCCCACAGCAGGTTTCTGCGGCTGTCAGCAGTCGCTTCAAGATTCTTGGCCGCATGGACGTCGCCGAAAAACGCCGTCCCCAGGACGGGCGCATGAAGACCCGCACCTCGGATGGCAACGAGGTAGAACTGCGTTTGTCTACCCTGCCCACGGCATTTGGGGAAAAGCTGGTTATGCGCATTTTCGATCCCGAGGTATTGCAGAAGAGCTTCGAGCAGCTCGGCCTTGCCCATGAGGATTTGAAACGCTGGCACGATATGAATGAAATGGGACACGGGATCGTGCTGGTGACTGGACCGACCGGCTCCGGTAAAACGACGACGCTTTACTCTACCCTCCGCCAGCTGGCGACCCCCGATGTCAATGTCTGCACCATTGAAGATCCCATCGAAATGGTGGAAGGTGCATTCAACCAGATGCAGGTCAATCACCAGATCCAGCTTGATTTTGCCACCGGGGTGCGCGCGCTGATGCGCCAGGACCCGGATATTATTATGGTGGGTGAGATCCGCGATCTGGAAACGGCGGAAATGGCGGTGCAGGCGGCCTTGACCGGTCACCTGGTGATATCCACCCTGCATACCAACGACGCTCCCAGTGCGGTCACCCGCCTGCTTGAACTCGGGATACCCTCGTACCTCATCAAGGCGACGCTACGCGGGATTATGGCGCAGCGACTGGTGCGCATGCTCTGTCCGCACTGCAAAAAGCCGGTTGAGACCGACAAAGAGGCCTGGCAGCAGTTGACAGCTCCCTGGAAGGTGGCACCCCCCAAGAAGATGTATCAACCAGCGGGCTGCCAGGAATGCCGTGATACGGGCTACCTGGGTCGTCAGGGCATCTATGAGGTGCTGGTTTTGACGCCTGCGCTGCAGCAATTGGTGCTGCCGCAAACCGATGCAGATGCGCTGCGCAAATGCGGCATGAAAGAAGGCATGCGCACGCTGCGCTTGAGCGGAGCGACACGGGTGGCGCATGGAGAAACCACTATCGAGGAGATCATGCGGATAGCGCCTGTGGTTACGCACTAAGGAGCCTCTGAACAAGCTGGCGTTACACTAAGGTGATGGAATTTCTTCCTGCAGTAGAAGATACCGCGGTGGCCGCACAGCTGCAGCGCCTGATCGGGGCCAGCAAGTTCGCGCTAGCACTCTGTCGGCAGCACCCGCAATTATTGCCGGAGTTGCTGGACAGTGGTGACCTGCACCGCAGTTACCCAGAAGCAACCCTGGCCGCCATTCTCGACAGGCAGATGGACGGCTGTGAAACCGGGGAGGAATTGTCGCTGCGCCTGCGTCGCGTTCGGCAGCGTGAAATGTTGCGTATCCTCTGGCGCGATTGCAACCGCCTGGCGCCGACAATGGAGACGACCCGGGATACGTCGCTGTTGGCTGAGGCCTGTATTTCCAGGGCCCAGGACTGGTGGCACCGGCAGTTGGTAGCTGAGCATGGTGAGCCACGCAATCGCGATGGTGTGCCCCAGCAATTATTGGTCATCGCGATGGGCAAGCTGGGCGCCCGCGAACTCAATCTTTCCTCCGACGTTGACCTTATCTTTAGCTACCCTGAGAGCGGCCAGACCGATGGAGCACAGCGTCCCCTCAGCAATCAGGAATTTTTTATCAAGCTGGGTCAGCGGCTGATAGCTGCCCTCGACCAGGCCACCGCCGAAGGCTTTGTGTTCCGCGTGGATATGCGTTTGCGACCCTACGGCCAAAGTGGCGCGCTGGTGCTCAACTTTTCCGCTATGGAGGAGTACTACCAGGATCAGGGGCGCGACTGGGAACGCTATGCGCTGATCAAGGCCCGTGTTATCACCGGAGCGGCTAATCAGGGTCAGCTACTGATGAAGAGCCTGCGGCCCTTTATATACCGGCGCTATATCGATTTTGGGGTGATTGAGTCCCTGCGTTCGATGAAGGAGATGATCAATGCCGAGATGCGCCGTCGCGGCTTGCAGGATGATGTGAAGCTCGGGCCGGGAGGCATTCGCGAGGTCGAATTCATCGCCCAGTGTTTTCAGCTGATTCGGGGTGGCCGTAGCAGTGCGCTGCGCCAGCGGGAATTGTTGAAGGTACTCGATGCCCTGGTAGAGGAAGGTTGCCTGCCAGCGGCGGCGGCACAAGAGCTGACAACGGCCTATTTGTTTCTGCGTGATACCGAGCATGCGCTACAGGGCTATGAGGATAAGCAAACCCAGAAGTTACCCACGGCAGTGGCAGCGCGAGAGGCATTACTGGTGTCCCTGGGTTTTGCCAACTGGCAGGATTTTAGCGACACCCTGCAGGCACATCGGGATCGTGTCAGTATCCATTTCGCCCGCTTGATTGAGGCCCCGGACGCTGCAGAGGAATCGGAATGCGGTAGCTTGCTGTGGCCCGATGATATAGACGCCCCGGGCCTGGCGGAACTCGGTTTTGACGATGCCGAACACGTTGCGAACTTGCTGTTGGAACTGCGTGACAGTAGCCGTCTGCGTCATTTACAGGCAGAAAGCCGCGAGCGTCTTGACCAATTTATGCCACAGCTGCTCACCGCCTGTGCGAGCCACCAGCAAAGCAGTGTGGTGCTGGCGCGACTGTTGCCACTGGTGCAGGCCGTGGTGCGGCGTAGCGCTTATCTGGTCCTGCTGCTGGAGAATCCGCAAGCCCTGGATGAGCTGGTGTTGCTGTGCGCGGCGAGCCCGTGGATCTCGGCAGAGTTGACACGTAACCCGGTCCTGCTTGATGAATTACTGGACCCCAGCAGTCTCTACAGCGCACCCGACAAGTCGGCCCTGGACCAGGCCCTGCGACAACAACTGGCGCGATTGGCACCGGATGACCTGGAGGCCAACATGGATGCCCTGCGCTATTTCAAGTCAGCCCAGGGCCTGCATATCGCTGCCAGTGAAGTTACCGGGCGACTCCCGCTAATGCAGGTCAGTGACAAATTGACCTATCTGGCCGAAGTAATTCTTGCGCAGGCCCTGCGCATGGCCTGGCTGGACCTGAGCGGTAAATACGGGTGCCCGCAGCCACAAGAGCCCGCCGACGCGGGTGAGCTGGTAGCTGACTTTCCCGGTGGCAGTGGGTTTGCGGTGATCGGCTATGGCAAGCTCGGCGGTATTGAGTTGGGCCACGGTTCTGACCTGGACCTGGTATTTGTTTACGACAACAACCGGGCGGCTGCCACCGATGGCGAGCGGTCCATCGATAGCACGGTTTTCTACACGCGGCTCGGTCAACGCATTATCCATATCCTGGATACGCGCACCGCCATGGGCCAGCTCTATGACGTTGATATGCGCCTGCGACCCTCGGGAGAATCCGGAATGCTGGCGGCGTCATTCAAAGGCTTCCGGGACTACCAACTGGACAAGGCCTGGACCTGGGAGCACCAGGCGCTGGTGCGCGCGCGCTTTATTTGTGGAGATCCCGCGGTTGGGGAACACTGCGAGGCGGTGCGGCGGGAGGTGCTCAGCCGGGCCCGGGACAAGGTAGAGCTGGGGCGGGAGGTGGTCGAAATGAGACAACGCATGCGTGAACATTTACTGCCGGCAGACGCTGCTGAAAAAGGCGAATTTCACCTGAAACACGGCTATGGTGGCATCGTCGACATAGAATTTATGGTGCAATACGCGGTTTTGGCCTGGTCGCACCGCTGCGGGGATCTGATGACCTGGTCGGATAACATCCGCATTCTGGACACCCTGCAGTTGCAAGGCCTGTTCTCGGGCAAGGAAAGCAAGTCGCTGATTGAGGCTTACATTGCCTATCGCTCCGCTGCTCACCAGCAAGCGCTGCAACAGCAACCCGCTGTGGTTGACGACGGGCAATTTGATTTGCAACGAGAAGCGGTCACTGCCAAGTGGAAGGACTTGTTGGGAGCCATCGACTGACACTGGCAGAGTCTCCAGACGATCCGTAGTTCGAAGATCGCGATCGGGTAGCTGCTTCACAGTTTGAGGAAAATAATTGGCCACCGTGGGGCCGGTCTCAGTAGAATACGCAGTAGTTGTTCAAGAGTGCGTTGCTTACATGAAAACACTGGTTGTGGGAGCCAGGGGCCAACTGGGGCATGAATTGCTGCGAACGGCGCCTGTGCAGGCGGAAGTGACCGCCCTGGATCTTGAGAACCTGGATATTGTTGACTTCGATGCGGTGCTGGACCTGGTCGCTGAGCTACAGCCAGAGATCATCAACAATGCGGCGGCGTATACCGCGGTCGATGGTGCCGAGACCAAACCCGACCTGGCGGTGAGTGTCAATGCGGAGGGACCCGGCCACCTGGCGCGTGCGGCGGAGCGCGTCGGCGCCAGGCTGCTGCATGTCTCCACGGATTTCGTGTTTGATGGTCAGGCGCAACAGCCTTATTCCCCCCGACAGGAGCCCAGGCCGCTGGCGGTTTATGGTCACAGCAAGCTGGCGGGTGAACGTCGGGTACAGGAAATCCTGCCGCTGCGATCAGTGATAGTGCGCACGGCCTGGGTGTATTCCAGGTTTGGCGCCAATTTTGTGAAAACCATGGTGCGCTTGATGAATGAGCGGGACGAACTGCGGGTCGTGGCCGACCAGGTGGGCACTCCAACCTGGGCCTTCGGCCTGGCGCAGGCACTCTGGGCTTTTCTGGATCACCCGGCTGTCCACGGTATTTTCCATTGGACCGATGCGGGCAGTTGCAGCTGGTATGACTTCGCCTGTGCAATATATTCCGAGGGGCGGGCTCTGGGCCTGATAGACCGTGAGCTCAGTATTGAGGCTATTGCCACCAGTGAGTATCCCACGCCGGCGCAGCGGCCGGCCTACAGTGTCCTCGATTGTACGAGTACGCAGGAGTTGTTGGGGCTGGAGGCATCTGACTGGAGTGTACAGTTAGCCAAAATGTTGCAGGAGCTACAAGTCGAGTGAGTCGTAGATTACTGGTTACCGGGGCGGCGGGGTTCATCGGCGCCAATTTTGCACACTACTGGTCACGCGAGCATCCCGATGATTATCTTGTGGCTTACGATGCGCTGACTTACGCGGGTAATCGCGCCAATCTTGCGAGCCTGGAGGGGAGTTCGAACTTTCGCTTTGTGCATGCAGATATTTGCGATGAAGCGCGGGTGCGGGCGCTGTTGCAGGACGAGGGGCTGGATACGATTGTGCATTTTGCCGCTGAGAGTCATGTTGATCGTTCCATCAGCGGTCCCGATGCCTTCATCGAAACCAATGTGATCGGTACCCACAGTTTGCTCAAGGCGGCGCGCTCTGTCTGGCTGGAAGGGGGGTTGCCGCACCGTTTCCATCACGTATCGACGGATGAGGTGTATGGCTCGCTGGCCGCCGATGCCCCGGGATTCTTCGAAGAGCAAACATACCAGCCGAACTCACCCTACTCGGCGAGCAAGGCCGCCTCCGACCACCTGGTGCGTGCCTATCACCACACTTATGGCCTGGAGGTGACCACCAGCAATTGTTCAAACAATTACGGTCCCTGGCATTTCCCGGAAAAGCTCATCCCCCTCTGCCTGACCAATATCCTGCAGGGCAAAGCCCTGCCCGTCTACGGTGACGGGATGAATATTCGCGATTGGCTGTTCGTGGAAGATCACTGCCGAGCTATCGAGCTGGTTCTCGACGGGGGACGCATCGGTGAGACCTATAACATTGGTGGTAATAACGAATGGGCGAATATCGATATCGTGAATTTGCTCTGTGAGCGTCTCGATATGCGCTTTGCCGACCGTCCGGAACTGGCCGGGCGTTTCGCCGCTGCACCGGCCGCCCGGGGCGGTAAAGCTACCGATCTGATAGAGTTTGTTACAGACCGTGCAGGCCATGATCGCCGCTATGCTATTGACGCGGGGAAAATTACCCGGGAATTGGGCTACCAGCCACAGCATAGTTTCGAGACGGGCATCGAGGTCACCATCGACTGGGTTCTGGACAACGAAAGCTGGTGGCGACCCTATTCGTAAAAGGGCAGATCTTCCCAGTTGAGACCCTGGGCATCCTTGTCTGACAGGCTGGGTGCCCGACCGTTCACCAACGGCCATTCTATGCCGAGATAAGGGTCATCCCAGCGCAAACATAGCTCCGACTGGGGGTGATAGTAGTCGGTGGTCTTGTAAAGAAAGTCGGCGTATGCGGACAGCACATAAAAACCGTGGGCGCAGCCCGGTGGCAACCAGAGCATATTATTGTGCTCGGCACTCAGGGTCGCACCATACCATTGTCCAAAAGACGGTGAACTGCAGCGCAGGTCGACAACCACATCGAATACCTCGCCGGCGGTAACGCGAACCAGCTTGCCCTGGGCCTGCTCGGTCTGGAAGTGCAATCCGCGGAGGGTGCCCTGGCCTGAGCGGCTGTGATTGTCCTGCACGAAGTCCCAGTTATGGCCGGCATCAGCAAAAGCCTGCCGGTTCCAGCTTTCGAGGAAGAAGCCGCGTTGATCACCGAATACCCTGGGCTCGATCACCAGCACGTCTTGCAGGGGTGTTTGATTAAACGTCATCGTAAACCACCTCTGTCTGCCGGGGCAGCTTGGCCAGGTACTCGCCATAGCCACTCTTGCGCAGGGGAGCGGCCAGGGCCAGTAGCTGTTCCTCATCGATGAATCCCTGGCGATAGGCAATTTCCTCCGGGCAGGCGATCTTTAGCCCCTGCCGTTCCTCCACAACACGGATAAAGTTGGCGGCGTCCAGTAGGGAGTTGTGGGTGCCAGCGTCCAGCCAGGCCGTGCCCCGGCTGAGTACTTCCACCCGCAGATCTTGCCGCTGCAGGTACGCCAGGTTGATGTCGGTAATTTCCAGCTCGCCCCGCGCTGATGGCTGGATATTGCGCGCAATCTCCAGTACATCGTTGTCGTAGAAATACAGACCAGTCACCGCGTAGTGGGATTTCGGCTGTCGCGGTTTCTCTTCGATATCGATGGCCTGTCCCGCGTCGTCGAAGGCGACGACGCCGTAGCGCTCCGGATCCTTTACGTAGTAAGCGAAGACCGATGCTCCCCGGTCGCGGGCGCTGGCGCTCTTGAGCTTTTTTGAGAAGCCGCCGCCGTAGAATATATTGTCCCCGAGAACCAGGCTGACGGGGCTATTGCCGACAAAATCCGCACCGATAATGAATGCCTGGGCAAGACCGTCCGGATTGGGCTGCACGGCGTATTGCAGCGCGATGCCCCACTGGCTGCCATCGCCAAGTAATTCGATGAATGCCTGCTGGTCCCGCGGCGTAGTAATAATCAGTACTTCACGGATACCTGCCAGCATCAGTGTTGCCAGCGGGTAGTAGATCATTGGTTTATCGTAGACCGGCAGCAATTGCTTGCTGACGGTGCTGGTGAGGGGGTGCAGGCGGGTGCCGGAGCCACCGGCTAGAATGATGCCCTTGTAGTCACTTGCGTTCACAAAAAGTCAGCCCGGGTTAAAAGTTGCAGAATTATAAGCAGAATTACAACGGCTTACGAACCAGGGGTTTGACTATCCAGCATAGAGCACTGGATTTTTGTCCGCCGGCTGATTAAAATTTAGCCCCTTTTGGGTATGGTCTGGACGCGTGAGCTGCCGGGTGAGCCCGGATTTCCGCAAACAAGGAGGCATGCGCTCACTTCGCGCAGCATCAGGTATGCAGGCAGAACAACCTTTAAGCACGGGCCAGGTCAAGGCGCTCGCAGATGTGGTGACGCTGGAAAACAGCAATCCCGTAAAATCCCTGCGGATAGCCATTCTGGGCTACAGAAGCCACCCCTACGGTGGTGGCCAGGGCGTGTACGTGAAATACCTGAGCAAGGCGCTGGTGGATGCGGGTCATCAGGTGGATGTTATTTCCGGGCCGCCCTACCCCCACCTGGATCCCCGGGTCAAGTTGATCGAACTGCCCAGCCTGGATCTGTTTGTCCATGGACTTGGCTCCCTGCGGCCGCGGCATCTCAAATCCCTGACCAATATCATCGAGTGGGTCAGCAAGTTGACGGGGGGCTTTGCCGAGCCCTATACCTTTGGTCGTCGGGCGGTCAAGTATTTGAAGCAGCATGGACACAACTACGACCTGATACACGATAACCAGAGCCTCAGCTATGGCATGTTGCAGATTCAGGACATGGATCTGCCCCTGGTGACGACTCTTCACCACCCGATTACCAGCGACCTGCGGATCGCGCTAAAGGCGGCCCGGCGCTGGTGGGAGAAACTGTTGATCCTCAGATGGCACTCCTTCTTGCGTATGCAAAAAAAGGTGGTCAAAAGTCTTCACAATATTGTTACGGTGTCGGAGTGTTCACGGCAGGACATCGCCCGGGACTTCGGTATTCAACCCGCCGGTATCAGCCTGGTATACAACGGCGTTGATACCGACGAATTTCGTCCCCTGGCGGAGATTGAACGCCGGCCCCTGCGACTGATGGCGACCGCATCGGCGGATGCTCCCCTGAAAGGCCTGCGTTATTTGTTGCGGAGTTACGCGCGGCTGTTGCAGGAGTACCCCGGGCTGGAGTTGCTGGTGGTGGGCAAACCACAGCCGGGCGGAGCGACAGAGCGGCTTATTCGCAAGCTGAAGCTGCAGGGCAGGGTGACTTTTGTGACCGGTATCAGTACCGCGGAGATGGTACGTTACTACGCTGAAGCGACGATCGCGGTTGTGCCCTCGGTGTATGAGGGCTTTGGTTTGCCCGCGGCCGAGGCAATGGCCTGCGCGGTACCTGTGGTCTCTACGGTGGGGGGTGCCTTGCCGGAAGTGGTCGGCGATGCCGGCGTACTGGTGCCGGTGCGTGATGTTAGCGCCCTCACCGAGGCGATAAAGGCCTTGCTCGAGGACGCGCCGCGCCGCGCCGAGCTGGGCGAGCGTGGCCGTAAGCGTATCGATGATATGTTCTGCTGGCGGGTGACCGCCAGGCGCATGAGCGACTACTACCTGCAGGTATTACAGTATGCAAACCGTTGATTTTCAGCATTTCCCCCTGGCATGTGGGGACAAGGTGCTGGACCTGGGGTGTGGAGAGGGCCGTCATGTTATCTCTGTGTACCTGGAGCAGGAGGTGGACGCAGTGGGTGTCGACCTCAGTCTGCAAGACCTGGTGACCACCCGTGACAAGTTCGAAGAATTTGCGACAGAGCGGAAACCCCGGGGCAGCTTTGGCCTGTCCAGTGCCAACGCCCTGGCGCTGCCCTTTGCGGATAGTACCTTTGACAAGGTGATCTGTTCAGAGGTTCTGGAGCACATTCCCGATTACCGCGCGGCCCTGCGGGAGATTGACCGGGTACTCAAGCCCGGTGGTCTTTTCTGCGCATCGGTACCACGAGGCTGGCCAGAGCGAATCTGCTGGGCCTTTAGTGAGGCCTACCACAAGGTGCCCGGTGGCCACCTGCGGATTTTTGACAGCGGTGAACTTCGCGACCAGATAGAAGAGTTGGGCATGCGCCAGTACTACCGTCACTGGGCCCACGCCCTGCATGCGCCGTTCTGGTGGTTGCAGTGCCTGTTCTGGAAGTCCCGGGAGAGCAACTGGCTGGTTCGCCAATATCACCGTTTCCTGGTCTGGGACCTGATGAACAGGCCGACCCTGACCCGCACTCTGGAAAGCATTCTCAACCCCCTGATGGGCAAGAGCGTAGTCATGTATTTTCGCAAGGGAGTTGTTTGATGTCCGGCCTGTACCTCAGCCCGGGTCTGTTCCCGCATGAGTTTCTTCGGCCCACGGTCGAGTTTATCCTCGAAACACAAGAGCACAGCGGCGAAATACCCTGGTTTGCTGGCGGTCACAGTGACCCCTGGGACCATGTGGAAGCGGCCATGGGCCTGTCGGTAGGCGGCGAGTACAATGCTGCCGTCAAAGCCTACCGCTGGTTGGCGGCCACCCAGCTTGAAGACGGCAGTTGGTGGGCGGGTTATCGCGGCGCCGAGGTCGATAATGGCGAACGCCGGGAAACCAATTTTGTCGCCTATTTTGCCACCGGAGTCTGGCATCACTACCTGATCAGTGAAGATCGCGGTTTTCTACAAGAAATGTGGCCCGTGGTGGAAAAAGCCATTGGCTTTGTGCTGATTTTACAAACCGAACACGGTGATATCCACTGGGCGATCAGCGCCGATGGCAGCGCCCGTGAAGACGCCCTGCTCACCGGTTGCAGCTCGATCTACAAAAGTCTTGAATGTGCGCACAATATCGCCGTCAGCCTGGGTCATGATCGCTCTGAGTGGCTGCGGGCGCGGGCCCGCCTGGGTGATGCCATTCGCAATAAGCCCGAACGGTTTGATCGCACCTGGGAGAGCAAGGCGCGCTATTCAATGGACTGGTTCTACCCGGTTCTGGCCGGGGTATTGCCGCCCAGGGAAGCCCGTGTGCGCTTGGCAGAACGGTGGCATGAGTTTGTGGAGGACGGCCTCGGCTGTCGTTGTGTCTCCGATGAGCCCTGGGTGACCGTGGCTGAAAGCTGTGAGTTGGTGATGGCGCTACTGGCGGCGGGAGACCATGCCCGCGCGGTACAACTGTATAGCTGGCTACACCAGTGGCGACTGGAAGACGGCTCCTACTGGACGGGTTATCAGTTTGTGCTGGATATCATGTGGCCGGCTGAAAAACCGACCTGGACCGCCGGCGCCATCATGCTGGCCGCCGACGCCTTGACCCAGTACAGTGCGGCATCCAGCTTGTTTCGCGAAGTGGAGTTGCTGGATGGGCTGGAACCGGCCGTACACCGGGCCTCGCGCCTACAACCGGCGCAGTAGCGCCAGGGTATTGACCCGCTCGATCTCTTCAAACAATCCTGAATCCAGTGCCATTCGATAGATTGCGTAGGGCGCCTGCCCGCCCTTCGCGGCATCCGGGAATATATCGTGGATGGCGAGCACCCCTCCCCTGATCAGATGACCCGCCCAGCAGCGGTAATCCGTTAGCGCGGCATCCAGGCTGTGTCCGCCATCGATGAATACCATGGCCAGGGGGGTCTGCCACTGCCGTGCGGCCAGGGCCGAGGCGGCAACCACCGGTATCACCGTATCATTGAGGCCGGCGCTGGCGATGTTGCGGCGGAACTCCCTGAAAGTATCTACCGCATCTACTCCGGCGTCGTAGAGGTCCGGGTCGTGAAACATCTCGCCGGGCTGGTGCTCCTCCGAGCCACGGTGGTGATCGAGGGCATAGACCACCGCATTGGTATCGCGGCAGGCGAGACCGAGACAAATAGTCGACTTGCCACAATAACTGCCGATTTCAAGGACCGGACCATGGCGGCTGGTTGCCGCGGCGTAGCGATGCAGCGCCGAGGCTTCATCCTCGGCGAGGAAACCCTTGATGTCCTGCCAACCTGTTGGGGGCGAAAAAGCCAACTACCGGGTCGGGTAGGGCGAAGCCGCGCTGCGGCTGGCCGTGGGCGCAGCGGGGGCTACCAGTTCTGCACTCAGGCGGTACACATCTTCAGGGCTGAGTAGTCCGGCCTGCTGCTTCAGGCGCAGCATATTATTGATGTAATCGTAGCGGGCGTTGGCGTAGTCGCGCTTGGCGCCGAACAAGGTGTTCTGCGCGTTGAGAACGTCGACAATATTCCGCGTGCCCACCTCGTAGCCGGCATTGGTGGCGTCCAAAGCACTCTGGGAGGAGATAATGCTCTGTTTGCGCGCAGCCACCCGTGCCACATCGCTGATCACCGTCATATGCAGGGAGCGGGTGTTGGTCACGGTATTGCGCATCAGGTTGACACGGTCTTCCCGGGCCGCAATATACTCCTGGGCCGCACGGCGACGGTTGGCGCTGATGGCGCCGCCGGAGAAAAGTGGCAGGTCGACACGAATCTGGTAGATCTCCTGGTCCTGGTCATTGTCCGGCGATACATCAAACCCGGTGGAGGGCCTGACGGTGCGGTCGCCATTGGTGCTGTAGTCGGAGTAAGAGGCGGAGCCACTGATTTTGGGCATGTGCTCCATTTTGTTGGCCTTGGCGGTTTGCCGGGCGGATTCTTCTGCATGGCTGGCCGCAGCGAGGCGGAAGTTGTTGTCCAGTGCGAAATCCACCCAGTCGCTGCGCTTTTCCGGCGCCGGCGGCTTGATGTCAAAGTCAGCCCGCAGCAGGTAGAGGTTGGCGTGGTAGCGACCGGTCAGCACGGACAGGCGCTCCAGGGATACATTGAGGTTGTTCTCGTCGGTAATCCGCTCGACCCGGGAAAGGTCGTATGCCGCCTGGGCTTCATGAACGTCGGTGATGGCGATCAGGCCGACCTCAAAGCGCTGCCGGGTTTGTTCCAGCTGCCGCTGGAAGGCGCGCTCCCTGGCCTGGGACGCTTCCAGGTTGTCCTGCGCCCGCAATACCCCCAGGTAGGTTTGTACAACCCGTACTATCAGGTCCTGCTGGTCTGCGGCGAAGGTGGCTTCAGCCTGCAGGGTGAAGTCTTTGCCGGCCTGGAACCTGAACCAGGCGGGCAAGTCGAAAATCGCCTGGTTTAAGGACACCTGGTAGCCGTCGCGATCGACGTCGACTACAGTGCTCGTGTCGACGGCAATAATGTTGCCTGAACCGTCTGTGTCAAAGGACTCTGCATCAGTGGTGGTGTCACTATCCGTATAGTCGTAGCTGGCGTTGATCTGTGGCAACAGGGCGGAGAGGTCCAGCTTCTCCCTTTCGAGATTGGCGCGATACTGGGCAGCCTGGGATTTCAGCTCTGCATCGTTTTCCAGTGCCAACTCATAAATTTCTCTCAGCGTGTCTGCGTTGGCCGTCATGCAGGCCAGGCAAAGCAGGCATGCAGACATTAGATGAACGAGCATTTTCATCGCGGATTTTCCTTGGGTACAGGTAGACGTGACGCCGCAGTGTAGCAGCGTTACGGGTGCTTATCATACAGGGACATGGGGGGTAGTGAAAACATGGAATATGTCCGTAGTTTGTGCAATGGTAGCTGCTAGACTCTACTAACAATCAAGCCATAGACAGGCCCTTTTCAGGTGAAGAAGAGGGGTTAC
>SMVA01396332.1_pt1 | contig 14959 bp, 12 predicted proteins | sample 2456451 | NCBI WGS metagenome assembly SMVA01 (sample SAMN11095933, study PRJNA526329) | marine sediment metagenome | biome: Marine sediment; feature: Surficial sediment; material: Deep marine sediment; isolation source: Hadal surficial sediment | place: Pacific Ocean | collected 2014-05 | depth...
TATCATTACTTTCCCGGAGTTGACAACGGAAACAATCCGTATCCGGATACCGCTTATGGCGATATCGCCAGTTTCGCCGCCGACTCTACGGTGAGCGGCAATATCTCCGGGTTTGCCGCAACCTGGTCCGTGGACGCAGACGGCGCTTTGGTGATCACCTATCCCGACGGGTGGACCCAACGCGCGCTGATCCTGGATTCGCTGGGGCTGGAATACGGTGTTTTCCTGGACTTTTCGAACGGCTTCGACCGATTTGCCACGTACACGGTTTTTGTGAGGGCGGATGAATCATTTGATCTCACGGTTCCCTTCCTCACCAGCCCGGCGGGTCAGTACTGGAACGGCGAAATCAATTCCTGGGTTCCGGGCAGCTTTGACGAGAACGGCTTGCACACTATCAATGTTCGCTTCGGCTGGCAGTTCGATGCGACGGGGGGCACGGGACGAAACAGGCGGGGGTTTCCGGACGAATGTGGTAAGGGCCTGTTGACCACCGCCATGACCTGGTCGGTCAATCCCGATGGAAGCGCGTTAATCGATCGTTTCCCCACGGTCGTATTTCCGGGTTGGGCTCTGCGCACCTGGTATCCGGTGGCCGAGACAACAACTAACGGCGACAGACTGCTGTATGTAATGGAGACTGAGAGCCGTCTGATCGGTCCAGACAATCTGGAATATGGCCTCTTTATTCCGCCACGGTTGAATATTGAACGCGAGATTGACGAGTTCACTGATTACAATTGCTTTTTCAACCAATGACAGCGGCTCTAAGCTGCGATACATGCGACCCCGCCGCGAGGCGGGGTCTTTTTTTGCGAATTGAGGGGGGCATAGCCCTTGGGGACGAAAACATGCTCAGGGGTTTTGCCGCGCAACTGGTTCGCGGTCTCTGGCGCACCGACTATCTGTCTTTGCGGCTGCCCGCCGCTTAGACAGCAAGCCTTGGACAAGCCCGACGCCTAATAAGGGTCCCAGCCCTCTTCTGTTTTTATTCTTTCCCAGGATGCGAGTTGTTCGCGCAGCTCGGCGTTGCGGCGTTCGATCATCGCAATATAGTCCGGGTGATCATGGAGTACGTCCAGGATTCGATCCGCTTCCAGGCCCCAGGTAAAACCCAGGCCAATATCCGCTCACAACGAACGCGATCGGGCGTCTCGTTTGCGGTCGGACTCTCTGAGCATTTTCTTTCTCAGGCGCAGGCTTGCTGGAGTCACCTCGAGCAATTCATCGTCGTCCAGAAACTCCAGCGCCTGTTCCAGCGAATAGCGTATGGTCGTTGTCAGTACCAGGTTTTCGTCGGTGCCCGCGGCACGAATATTGGTCAACTGTTTGGCCTTTGTGGGATTGACGACAAGGTCATTGTGTCTCTGATGAATGCCGATGATCATGCCTTCGTACACGGGTTCACCGTGGCCAATAAACAGTCGCCCGCGTTCCTGCAAATTGAACAGGGCATAGGCGAGCGCCTTGCCTTGCACCTTTGAGACCAGCACGCCGTTGTTGCGTTGGGCGATCATGCTTTTCACCCGTCGATCGTACTTGTCGAATACGTGGTAGATCAGACCGGTACCGGAGGTGGCCGTCAGGTACTCGGTGCGGAACCCGATCAGCCCGCGGGTCGGGATGCTGTAGTCGAGACGCACGCGTCCCTTGCCGTCGGGGATCATGTCGAGCAGTTGGCCTTTGCGCTCCGCCAAACGACTCATTACGCCACCCTGGAAGGCCTCGTCGAAGTCGACGGTCAGTTGCTCCCAGGGCTCGTGCTGTTCGCCGTCGACTTCATGCATGATGACTTCGGGGCGCGAGACCGCCAGTTCAAAACCTTCCCGGCGCATGGTTTCGATCAGCACGGACAGATGCAATTCGCCACGTCCGGAAACGCGAAACTTGTCCGGGTCATCGGTGTCGGCGACGCGCAGCGCGACGTTGTGTTTGAGCTCCTGGTCGAGGCGCTCACGAATCTGTCGGCTCGTCAGGAATTTTCCGTCCTGCCCCGAAAATGGCGATTTGTTCACCTGAAAAGTCATGCTGATCGTCGGCTCATCGATGGCCAGCAGCGGCATCCCTTCTTCCATATCTCGTGCGCATACCGTTTCAGATATGCCGAGATCATTGATGCCGCTGAAAACGACGATGTCTCCGGCGTTGGCTGTTTCGATTCGCGTGCGTTTCAAGCCGTCGAAGCCGTAGAGATCGAGCACACGCGCCTTGCGGATCTCGCCGGCAGTGGAGACGATGCTGACGGACGAGTTGGCATTGATACGGCCCCGATTGACCCGGCCGATACCGAGAACACCGACATAGGTATCGTAATCGAGGCTGGACACTTGCAGCTGCAGCGGTCCGTGAACATCGACTTTCGGCGCGGGAACGTGTTTGATGATTGCTTCGAACAGCGGCGTCATGTCGCCTGAGCGGCAATCCGTGTCGGTTCCGGCGTAGCCTTTCAACGCAGAGGCATAGATCACCGGAAAGTCGAGCTGTTCGTCCGTCGCGCCAAGGCGATCAAACAGGTCGAAAGTTTGATTAAGCACCCAATCAGGTCGAGCCCCATCCCGGTCAACTTTGTTGATGACAACAACCGGGGTCAGGCCATGTGCGAAAGCCTTCTGCGTCACGAATCGTGTTTGCGGCATCGGACCTTCGACGGCGTCGACCAACAGCAGTACGCTGTCAACCATCGAGAGTACGCGCTCGACTTCGCCACCGAAGTCAGCATGGCCGGGCGTATCGACGATATTGATGCGATAGCCATTCCACTTGATCGAGGTGTTCTTCGCCAGAATCGTGATGCCGCGCTCGCGCTCGAGAACGTTGGAGTCCATGACCCGGTCCGGAATCTTCTCTCGCGCGCCGAACGTGCCAGACTGCTTGAGGAGCTGGTCGATCAATGTGGTCTTGCCATGATCCACGTGGGCGATAATGGCGATGTTTCTCAGGTGTTGTATATCTGACATTTTCGGGTCGGGGAGTTGCGGTGGCGGCGGATTATAGAGACCCGGGGCCGTAATTGATACGCTGCATGAGATCGAATGCCAGATGCAGGCCGCGAGGGCCGCGCCGAGGGGCGCCCAGGTGCGGAATCGGAAGGTTCGGTTTTCGGGTTTTGGCGAAGCGGGGGCGTGTAAACGGGCCGGGAAACACCCTGCTTGAACAACAAAAACGCAAGGCTCAACATTCGTTTTTGATCAAGGAGAAACAGATATGGGCGATAAGGGAAAAAAAGATAAAGGCAAAAAGGAACACCAAAAAAAGGCTCAGCGTACTCAAAAGGAAAAACGGCAACTGAAAAGAGAAAAAAAGAGGAACAAATAAATATACCTCCCCAACAGGGCGTCGCTTGGATCGCTCAACGAAGGTTCCCTAGCACCGGATCGTATCGCTACAGTATCGCGTTCAGATCAGGTCGTTGGTTGTACGTCGAAGGCGATGCTGATGCGCGTTTCCTGGCATTGAAAAGGCACCGTACCGTGCAGGAAATATGCGGGGAAAAACAGCATCAAGCCATCACGGGGCTCGATTATTTTGGCCTTGTTCCTGAAGGTGTCGGAATCGCTGAGATGGGAAAAGCCGTCGAACTCGATCCACCCGGCTTTCGGGTTGTCCGCGTCGTGGATAAAGCCTGAACCCTGCACGTAGTACACACCGCTGAGCCAGGCGTGTTCGTGGTTGTGCGCTCCGTGAATCCCGCCGGAGTTGAGCACCGTCGCCCACATTTTGAGATCCCAGTTTGCCGGTGGCCTCGAGAAGAAGGGATGTCCGGCTTTTGCTGGCAGCGCCTCGATAAACCGTTGGACTTCCGCGCGCACCAGATCCGCGAAGGCCGTGATCGCCGGAGTGGGGGTATCCAGAATGCCGTAGGCGAAACGGCGGGTTGTCGTGGCCTTGATCTCGTCGTGATGATCTTTCAGTGACGGATGGGAAAGTACATCCCGCGCGAGGGTCTCGTTCAGGCTCTGAATGTCGGCAAACGCGTCGGGCGCGCGGATTTCCACCGGGTGGGGAAAGCGATCCAGGGGATAGAGTTCGTCGAAACGCGCCTCGTTTTCCTGTTGCATCGCCGCGAAGGCTTCGTGGGCAATGGAGAACTGGTTGCGGGGGAACTGTTTTATGCACGCGCGGCACGCTTCCAGCGCCTCGTCGGGTCGGCGCAGGTAAAGCAGACAGGACTGCAATCCGTTCCAGGCAGCCACATTCTCCGGATGTGCGTCGAGCAACGAGGTGTAGCAGCGGATCGCCGCGTCGAAATCACCCAGGGCCTGGTAGAGGGCGGCCAGGTTGCAATGCGCGTCGGGGAAATCGGGCTTGATGGACAAGGCCTTCATGAAGGAGGCCACGGCTTCTTCATTCCGGCCCAGTTCCTTCAGAGCGTTGCCCAGGTTGTTATGGGCGGCGACCTGGTCTGGCGCTGCCCGGATCGCCGCGCGATAACACTCGGCGGCTTCTTCCAGCTGCGCATCCTCGTGCAGAATGCCTCCCTTGACGTTGAGCGCCACCGGGTGGTCCGGTGTCAGACCCAGTGCCTTTTCGCACCACTCCATCGCCTCTTCCGGTTTCTCCTCCCTGATCAGCGCGGTTGCCAGGTTGCACATGGCGTTCACATGCCTGGGTTGGTGCCGCAAGGCTTTTCGAAAACACGTGGTTGCCTGGGCCCACTCACCGCTGTCCATCAGGGCCACACCCAGATTGTTGAGCGCGGAAGAATCCGCGGTATTGATCTCCAGCCCGCGTCGAAAACAGGCCATCGCTTTTTCCGTTTGGCCGGCCGCCTTCAGCACCAGTCCCAGCGCGTTGATCACAGGCAGGGCATCGGGTGAGAGTTTCAGCGCCTGGCGGTAGCACCCCTCCGCGCCGGGCAGATCGCCCCGTTGTGCCAGGACCCGGCCCAGGTTGGCCCGGGCCTGGAAAAGATCCGGCTGTACGGCCAGCGCCCGCCGGAAGGCGTTTTCGGCCCCGGGCAGATCGCCCAGGCTCATGGCGGCCGCGCCACTCAGGTTATGGGCATGCGCGTGCGAGGGATCTTCAGAAAGGATCTGCCGGCAAACGCGCAGGGAGTCCTGGTGCTGACCGGCCTGGTGCAGGGCGGTGGCTTGTTGAAAAAGTGCCCCCACCTCTGGCCGGGGGTCTTTGTGGGAGTCGGTCTGCATGGCCCGCATGGCGTGAGTTCAGGGATGGCCATTCTAGCCCCAAGATGCCTCCCCGTGACTTCACCGTGACCGGACGGGGCGAAATCTGCAAGAATCTCCTGATCTCCATCAGGGGCCGGCCCATGTCTCGATGCCTTTTCGTATTGTTGTTTTTTGTCCTCGCGGCGCCGCAGCTTGCCCTTGCGCACGAGTCCATGGCCGAGGTGTACGCCAGGGTCAGCCCGGCGGTCGTGGTCGTTCGCGCGGAAGGGCGCGCCGCACCTAGCTTGCCCGGGGAGCAACCGCTTGCATTCGGCAGGGTCGGCACGGGTGTGCTGATCGATCGGTCCGGACGGGTACTGACCGCCGCGCATGTGGTGGAAACTGCCGACCGGGTCGAAGTGGAGTTCCCCGGTGGCGAGGTGGTCAAGGCAACTGTTTACAGCGTCAACGCTCTGGCGGACGCGGCCTTGTTGCAACTCGAGGCGGTCCCGGAAAACGCCGTGGTGGCCGGGTTGGGCGACTCGGACGCGGTGCGGGTGGGCGACCCGGTGTTCATCATCGGCGCGCCGTATGGTGTGTCGCATACGCTCACGATGGGTGTCGTCAGTGGGCGCCGCCAGGCGGACCGGACCGTCTCCGCGCATCTGCCGGAATTGCTGCAAACCGATGCTGCCATCAACCAGGGCAATTCGGGTGGCCCCATGTTCGACAGCCAGGGCCGGGTGATCGGCATCGTCAGTTACATTATGTCCCAGTCCGGCGGATCCGAAGGCCTGGGGTTCGCCGTGGCCATCAACTCGATCAGAACCTTTTTGCTGGAGCGTCGCCCCTTCTGGAGCGGACTGTCCGTGATCCAGGTGAATGGCGCCATGGCCAGGGCGCTCAACCTGCCACAACCCGGCGGGATACTGGTGCAGCAGGTCGCCCGCGGGTCCCCGGGGGAACGGGCCGGGTTGCAGGAGGGCACCGTCCCGGTGCTTATCGGCGAACACCGGATGTTGCTGGGCGGCGACATCATCCTGGCCATCGATGGCATCGAACTCGGTGTCGAGGGTTCTGTGGACCGGGTGTTCGATCACCTGGAAACCGTGGCTCCCGGGTCGGCGTTGCGCCTGACGGTGCTTCGGGCAGGGGGCGTGATCGAGCTTTCCCTGCGACCGTGACCCGGGAATGCCCTACGGCTTTTCCGCCGCGGGCGCAGAAATAAAAACGGCTTCGCCCTCTTGATAGATGAGGGGAGGCCGTTTTCCCTGCAAGAAGTTTCAGGCTTCGGCCAGGATGCCGCCGCGCAGTTTTTTCATGGCGGCAGCTTCCAACTGGCGGATACGCTCCGCGGACACACCGTAACGATCGGCCAGCTCCTGCAGCGTCATGCGGGACTCGCCCAGCCAGCGGTTGCGCAGGATGTCACGGCTGCGATCGTCCAGCGTTTCCATTTCCGCGTAGAGACGATCGTTGTTATGGCTCTGCCAGTCATCGGCTTCCACCACGGTGGCCGGATCCGGCTCGCCGGCGGGCAGATAGGTCACCGGCGCGACCGGGCCCTCGTCATCGTCCTTGTCCCGGCCGTCAAAACCCAGGTCCCGTCCCGACAAACGTGATTCCATCTCAACGACTTCGCGCACAGGTACGCCCAGATCCCTGGCAACCGCTTCCGCTTCTGCCTTGCTGAACCAGCCGAGACGGTGCTTGGCCTTGCGCAGGTTGAAAAACAGTTTGCGCTGCGCCTTGGTGGTGGCCACCTTGACGATGCGCCAGTTGCGCAGCACGAATTCGTGAATCTCGGCCCGGATCCAGTGTACGGCGAAAGACACCAGGCGCACCCCGTGGTCCGGATCAAAGCGTTTGACGGCTTTCATCAGGCCGATGTTGCCTTCCTGTACCAGATCGCCCAGGGGGAGGCCGTAGCCCGAGTAACTGCGGGCCACGTGCACGACAAAACGCAGATGCGACATGACCAGTTGCCCCGCCGCGTCCAGATCGTCCTCATCGCGGAAACGACGCGCCAGCCCCTGTTCCTGCTCGACGCTGAGGATGGGGAACTTGCCGACGGCCTGGATATAGGCATCGAGACTGCCGACGGGCTGCGGCAGATTGGCGGTGATCAAAGCCTGGGTCACTGGTGGTTTTCCTCCCTTGTGGAACCCTCTGCGGGGTATTTTAGCACTCGCGGGGTTAGAGTGCTAAAACTCTCCGGAGTTCCACTCCAGGGTGCATCGAATTTCTTTTTATTTCAGTGAGTTAGCTGTTCTCAGGTGGGTTCGATGCGGGCCAGATGACGCGCCACCGCGATCCTGGAGCCCAGCCAGCCGACGGACGCCCCGATGCCGGTGAGGCCCAGCAGTTCCCGCACGCTCAACCCGGTCAGCGCCAAATCAGCACCGTAGGCCGCCCCCAGACGTCCCACGGGGCCCTGCAACAGCCACACGGACACCGTCACGAGCCCACACGCCAGCACCCCCGCGCCCAGCCCGTACCACAGCCCCCCATAGAGAAAGGGCTGCCGGATGAAGGCGTCGCTTCCCCCCACCAGCCGGGTGACCTCGATCTCCTCTCGCCGGCCTGCAATATCGAGGCGGATGGTGTTGCCGACACTCAGCAGCACCGCCAGAAGCAGGGCCGCGCCGGTCACCCCGGCGACCCGGCGGGCCACCGCCAACAGACTGTCGAATCGTTGGGCCCACAGCCGGTCGAACTGAAGGGAATCCACTTCGTCACGGGCTTCCAGTTCGGCCAACAGCGCGCCGGGGGCTTCGAGCCCCGGCGCCAGCGCCAGGGTGATCACGGTTGGCAAGGGATTTGTCTCCAGAGCTGCCAGGGCCTCGGCCAGACCGGAGCGTTCCCGGAATTCGTCCAGGGCCTCGTCCGGGGTGACTATCCGGGCGACCGCGACGCGTTCGTCCGCTGCCAGGTCGGCATGCAGGGCATCGAGTTTGTCCGCTTCGATCCCGGGCACCAGAAACAGCGCGGCCTGGTCCGGCGCCAGCCAACCCACGCCGAGTTGTTCCAGATTGCGCACGCCGACCAGCAGGCCGGTCGGCAGTGCCAGGGCAACGCCGAGAACCGCGGCGGTCATGCAACTGGCCCAGGGGCGGCGCGCCAGGTGTCCCAGGCTCGCGATCAGCGCATGGGCATGACGTTGGACGAAGCTGCCCGGGCGAAAGTGGCCGCCGCGTCGACGCCGGGTCTGTCTGGTGGGTCTAGGCCTGGTTTTCACGCCGGTAGTCCCCGGTGAGCCGGCCCGCATCCAGTACCAGGATGCGTTCCCCCAGTTCCCGCACCAACTCCAGATCGTGGCTGGCCACGAGTACCGTGACACCGATCTGATTGAAGCTGCGAAACAGGTGCATGATGTCCCTGGACAACTCCGGGTCCAGGTTCCCCGTGGGCTCATCGGCGATGAGCAGGGGCGGGGTATTCACCACCGCCCGGGCGATACCCACCCGCTGTTGTTCGCCGCTGGACAGGGATACCGGGGGCATATGAGCTTTTTCATGGAGGCCCACCTTGTCCAGCGCCGCGCGCACCCGGCGGCCGATCTCCTCCCGGGGCAGGCCCGCCACCACCAGTGGCAGGGCCACGTTGTCGAAGACCGGCCGGTCCGTGAGCAAGCGATGGTCCTGGAACACGATCCCGATCCGGCGCCGCAGCGCCGGGACCTGACGGCGCTTGAGCCGGTTGAGGTTGCGCCCCTGTACGAACACCTGACCGCTCGATGGAAGTTCGATATGCGCGATGAGCTTGAGCAAAGTGCTCTTGCCGGCCCCGGACCGGCCGGTCAGGAAAACCATCTCGCCGGGCTGGATGTGCAGGTTGACGGCGCTGAGCGCGGCGCCGGTGCCCGGGTAGCGTTTGCTGACGTCCTGGAATCGGATCACGTCATGCGATGAGACGGTTGAGTTCGAACACCGGCAACAGGATGGCCAGCACGATAATCAGCACCAGCCCGCCCACCAGAACGATCAGCGCCGGTTCCAGCACGCCCAGCATCGCCGCCATCAGCGTATTGACCTCCCGTTCCTGGGAACGCGCCGCCCGGTCCAGCATTTCCGCCAGGCGCCCACCGCGCTCGCCGCTGGCGATGAGGTTCAGCGTAATGGGCGGGAAGCCGCCGGCCTCGGCCAGAGCCCGGTGCAGGCTGCCACCTTCGCGCACCCGTTCCACGGCGCTGGAAACGCCGGCCCGCAACGCCCGGTTGTGAAGCGCTTCCCGGGCCCCGCAGAGGGCGTCCACCACGGGCACACCGCTGTCGATGAGAATGCTGGCGGTGCGCGAGAAACGCGCGGTTTCGTTGCCCCCGACGATGCGGCCCACCAGGGGAAGCCTCAGCACCATTCGGTCCCACCGCACGGCCGGACCCTCTTGCCGCAACAGCCGGGCAAGGGCTGCGCCCGCCGCGACCACCACGACCAGCAACGCCACGCCCCAGGTGATCATGAATTCGCTAAGGCCCATCACGATCCGGGTCAGCAGCGGCAACTCGTGACCCAGGGTGTCGAACACGCGCACGACCTGGGGCACCACCCACGTCATCAAGGCGATCAGCACACCCAGTGCGACCACTGTGAGCAATATGGGATAGATCAGCGCCAGCAGGGTGCGGCCGCGCATCTCCATGCGTTGTTCCAGGTAATCAGCCAGGCGGTCGAATACCCGGGCCAGTTGCCCGGATTCCTCGCCGGCGGCGACGCTGGCGCGGTAATAACCGGGGAAAGCGCCGGGGAATTCTCCGAAGGCGTCGGCCAGGTTCCGGCCTTCCATCACCGCCGAGCGTACCCCCAATATGAGGTTGCGAACCGTCGTTCGCGGGCTTTGTTCGGCAACTGTCTGCAGCGTTTCGTCGAGGGGCGTGGCGGCGCCCACCAGCGTTGCCATTTGCCGGGTCAGTATCGCCAGGTCATTCGGGCGCAGCCTTCGGGTTGCAGGGGCCGCGGCGCGGCCTTGGAGCGCCTGAACGGTTACCGGCGTCAAACCACGGTCGCGCAACTGTTGACGGGCGTGACGCGGGCTGTCGCCTTCCACCACACCGCTTTGTTCGTGTCCCCGGGTGTCCAGCGCGATGTATTCGAAGGCGGTCATGATTCAGGCGATCCGGAGTAGCCTCTCAGTTGTCACGGGTCACCCGCAGCACTTCTTCCGCACTGGTGCGGCCATCGAGGATCTTGTTCCAGCCGTCCTGACGCAGGCTGGGAGCGCGGGAGCGTACATGTTTTTCGATGGCGTGTTCGCCGGCGTTGTCGTGGATCATGTCCCGCAGGACGTCATCCATGGCAATGAGTTCATAGATGCCGGTACGTCCGCGGTAGGCCTCGTCCTCGTTCACGCCGGCCGCCGGCCGGAACAACTCCGGCGGCGAATTCTTGTCATCGACCGGGTGATCGAACCTGGCGCATTCCTCGGCCGTGGGACGGTACGCCTCGCGGGCGTCGTCACGGAGTACACGCACCAACCGTTGTGACAGAACCCCAATCAGGCTGGAGGACAGCAGGAAGGGTTCCACGCCAATGTCACGCAGGCGGGTCACTGCGCCCACCGCGCTGTTGGTGTGCAGGGTACTCAGGACGAGGTGCCCGGTGAGCGAGGCCTGTACGGCGATCTGCGCCGTTTCCAGATCACGGATCTCGCCCACCATGACCACATCCGGGTCCTGGCGCAGGATCGCGCGCAGACCCCGGGCAAAACTCAGATCCACCCGGGTGTTGACCTGCGTCTGTCCGATCCCGTCGATGTAGTACTCGATGGGATCTTCGACGGTCATGATGTTGCGGCTGCGGTCGTTGAGACGGCTGAGGACCGCGTACAGGGTGGTCGTTTTGCCGGATCCCGTCGGCCCCGTGACCAGCAGGATGCCGTTGGGCCGCTGGATGAGCTCTTCCATGCGCGCGAGCGTCGCGGCGTCCATGCCCAACTGTTTCAGATCCAGTTTTCCCGCCTGTTTGTCCAGGATACGCAGCACCACGCGCTCACCGTGACCCGAGGGCAGGGTGGAGACCCGCACGTCCACCGGGCGGCCCCCCAGGCGCAGGGAGATGCGGCCGTCCTGGGGCAGGCGTTTCTCGGCAATGTCGAGTTTGGCCATGATCTTGATGCGGGACGCGAGCAAAGGTCCCAGGGCGCGATGGGGTGAGAGTACCTCCTTGAGCCGCCCGTCAATGCGCAGCCGGACCGCCAGGCGGTTCTCGAACGGCTCGATATGGATGTCCGAGGCGTTCTTGCGGATGGCCTCGGTGAACAGCGCATTGATCAGCCGGATCACCGGCGCGTCATCCTGGCGTTCCAGCAGTTCCTCGGGGCGGGGGAGGTTTTCCGCCACCCGTTCCAGATCCAGTGCTTCGTCCAGATCCTCGATCATGATCTCGGCATCGGCGGTCTGGTCGGCGTACAGCCGTTCGAGCAGCGCGTCATAGTCCGCGTCCGAAAGCTCTTCGATGCTCAGGGGGGCGCCCAGGTGCCGGCGCAGTTCCGACAGGGTCTCGACGCTGGCGTCGGCGCGGCAGGCGACCCGCAACCTGCCGTTTTCCAGGCCGACAAGCGTGGCGCCCAGACGCCGGGCGAAACCATAGCTGGGGCGGTTCGCGATCACGGCGCTTTACTGGTCCGGCTCTGCGTGGCTGTCGTTCGAAGCGGCATCCGGAGCGGTGTCCGTCGGCTCTCCCGGAAGCTCACGATAATCCGGCAGCCAGGTTTCCAGTTCCGGCAGCACCGGCGTGTGGACCCAGTCCTTCTGCGCCTCACGCGCTTGAATCTGCTGTTGGCGCAGGGCGTTGTACTTGCCGCTGGAAATGCGCGTCTCCAGGGTCGGGTCGCGCAGAATGGTGGGGCGCAGGAAAATCATCAGATTGCGTTTCATGGCCGTGGTGCTGCGATAACGGAACAAAGCGCCCACCACCGGGATGCTGCCCAGCAGCGGGACCTTCTGGATCGTATCGGCCACATCCTCGGAGATCAGCCCGCCCAGGACGATCATCTGGCCGTCGTCCACCTGCACGGTGGTGGTGAGGGTGCGCTTGTTGGTGACCAGATCCACCGCTCCCGAGCGTTCCCTCGAATTGGGGATCAGCGTGGAGACTTCCTGGTGGATTTCCAGGAGCATGGTGTCGCCTTCATTGATGTGCGGCGTCACCCTCAGCAGGATGCCCACCTCTTTTCGCTCGATGGTCTGGAAAGGATTCAACGCCGCTCCCGCGGTGCCTGTGTTCGTGAACTGCCCGGTGAGGAAGGGGACTTCCTGGCCTACCTGGATCTCGGCTTCCTCGTTGTCCAGGGTGACGAGATGTGGCGTGGACAGCACGTTGCTGTTTACATCCGACTGCAGGGCGCGGATCAAAACGTTCATGTTGAGAATTTGCCCTTCGAGGCCGGGGATACCGAGAGTGCCATTGATATAACCCAGATTCAGACCCGCGTTGGCGCCCAGCGGATTGGCGCTCAGGTCGAGAATGTTGGAACCGCTATCTCCGAAATTCGTGCCGCCGAAGGCGCCGTCCAGGTCACCGTTGCCCACCTGCCACTGCACGCCCAGTTCGCGGGTCATGTCCACGGCGACTTCGGCGATGACCGCTTCCACCAGCACCTGGGCGCGGCGGATGTCCAGTTGCCGGATCACCGACTGCAGCGAACGGAAGATCGCCGGTGAGGTGGTAATAATCAGGGCATTGGTGCTCGGTTCCGCCTGGATCGATGTGCTCATGCCCGTTTCGGGTTGCGCGACTTCCAGGCTGGCGGCTACCGACTCCAGCACCGGGACCAGGGCCTCGGCATCGGCGTAGCGCAGATAGATCACGCGGGTATCGCCACCCTCCAGGGGTGTATCCAGATGCGCGACCAGGGTGCGCATGCGCAGCCGCGATGCCCGGTCGCCACCGAGCAATATACTGTTGGTGCGTTCGTCAGCAATCAGGGCGAGTTGGGTGGTGCCCGGACCATTGTTACGTGTGAGCATGTTCAGAGTACGCGCCACTTCGGCTGCGCTCGCATTTTGCAGCGAGATGATTTCCACCTCTTCGTCGGTTGCGGTGTCGATGCGCCGGATGATATTCGCCAGACGCGCCACATTGGCGGCACGATCCGAAATAATGAGTGAGTTGCTGGCCGAATGCGCGGCCAGATGCGCCGACTGTGGCAGCAGCGGTCGCAGGATCGGCACCAGTTGTGCGGCCGGGATGTTTTCAACCGGGATGATCCGGGTGATCAGCTCGTCCGGGGAGTACCCCTGCGTGTTGTCCATGATGGCGATGCTGTCCTGGCGGGCGTTGGTGTCGGGGACGATCTTGATGACCGAGCCGCTGGGCACCGCCGCAAAACCGTGTACCCGCAACACCGACAGGAATACGTCGTAGATCTCGTCGGGCGTCATCTCCCGGGAAGAGATCACTGTGACCTGACCTTCCACCCGGGGATCCACGATGAAATTCTTGTCCGTAATCTCGGAAACCGTGGTGATCAGCGCCTGGATATCGGCGTTCTTGAGGTTGAGCGTATGTGTTTGCGCCGTCAGTGTGCTTGTCCACAGCAGCAGGCAGAGCATCAGCGAACAGGGAAGGGGGCGAGTGTGCATGGTCGTGTTTGCTTGTCCTTGTAAACGCCTGCTTCAGTGCTTGAGTCGAACGTTCAGATCGATGAGCTGGCCGTCCCGGATGATGCTCACGATGACCTCATCGGCAACGGCGAGGCTCTGCAGGGCATCCAGGACGCCATCGGAACACAGCTGGATCCCGTTTACCGCGGAGACGACATCGGTGCTGAGCAGACCAACCTGTTTCATGAAAGCCGCATCCTTGCCCGGTCGGAACCGGTAGCCTTTGCATTCGTTGTTTTGCCACACAGGCATCGGGACGACAGCTTCGGCCAGCAGCGTCGGGTTACGTAGCAACTCGTCCCGCAACACGCTGGCATCCACCGTGATGGTCCGGGTCGCCGGCCGGGTACTGGCGGCCGGGCCGGCGCTGTGCTCTTCTCTCGGCATATAAATCGATTCTTCACCCTGCGTGCCGTGCACGACGATGTGATCCCTGTGGATCTCGGCGAGCTCCATATTGCCCGGCAGCGCATCGCCAATCCGATACGCGCGCTCGAAACCCTGCTTGTCGGCGACGATGGCGCGGGCCATGCTTGAGTCGTTGGCCGTCAGTGTTCCCCGCAACACCAGCACCTGACCGGTCGTGCCGGTGCTGGCCCGTCTCACCGCTTGAGTGCCGTTCGCTGCTTCCCCGAAAAGGTGCCAGTCGCTTATTTCAGCGGAGCCCACGGGGTTGGGGTCTGTGGGCACGCCGGGTGTGGTGGTGACCGGGAGTTCGGGAGACTCGGTCACACGCCCGATCAGACGCGCCAGCGTGATTACGCTGAGCAGACTGAACAATGCTGTCAGACCGATCGCCAGGAGCTTCGCGTGCTGCCCCGGCGCGGCCACTTGGAGCGTCTTCATGATGGCAGGCCTGCAGGGACGACAGACTTTTCCCAAGGTTATCAGAAAGTTGGCAGTCGTGTCTGTCAACGTTTCGAGGGTTTGCGGTCCCGGGACCGGCGCGGCCTGCCCCCGCCGGGCCTGGCACGGTTGGGGCGCGGCCTGCGGGGTGGGTGAATTGGCTCCACCAGCAGCTCGGGAGTGATGGCAGCGCTGGGGATCGCGTGACCCAGAAACTTCTCGATATCAGGCAGGGTAAAGGCATAGGTCTCGCAGGCAAAGCTGATGGCGTCGCCGCTGGCACCCAGGCGCGCGGTGCGTCCGATACGGTGCACGTAGTCTTCCCCGTCCTGGGGCAGATCGAAGTTGATCACGTGGCTGACATCCGGGATGTGCAGGCCCCGGGCGGCCACATCGGTGGCCACCA
>SMVA01163294.1_pt1 | contig 14958 bp, 16 predicted proteins | sample 2456451 | NCBI WGS metagenome assembly SMVA01 (sample SAMN11095933, study PRJNA526329) | marine sediment metagenome | biome: Marine sediment; feature: Surficial sediment; material: Deep marine sediment; isolation source: Hadal surficial sediment | place: Pacific Ocean | collected 2014-05 | depth...
AGAAGGGCCGGCTGAACCGGAGTCCGGGAGCGCCGGCGTGCGCTCCCGGCACCTGGCGCCGGAACCTGTTCGCCACGCTTCGCCATGGCTGGATCGACACGGACGACCGGTCGCCGCGGCGACGAGGACGCGGAGCCAGGTCCTTCCCGGGCCGGCAGCTCTCCAGATGGTGCCGGGGGCCCGGGCACAGCCCTGCCGTCGGGAACCGGGGGGAAATCCCTGCCCGGCAGCGTGTCCGCTGGGGGTCCGGAGGGATCCTCAGGACCCATTCCTCTCAGGGCACTAGGGCGTTTGAGCCGGATACGAATGCGAAGGCGGCGCATACTCAGGTCTCCCCCGGCAGTATATCGCCCACCCCTCCGGTCAGGATCGCGCTCCAGTTGACGGCCAGAGCGACAGGGATCGAACCATGGTCACTCCGGGGCCGGAGGGGCACTCTTTTCCGCCGGGTCTTCATCGTCTTCAGCCTGCGCAATCGGAACCTTGCCGCCGAGGCTCAGGAATTTCTCGTTGGCCTCCGCCGCCCCGCGTTCGTCACCCAGGCCGGCCAGGACCTGCCCCAGGCTGAACCAGGCCTGAACGTATAGAGGGTTGCGCTGCACGACTTTCCGGAGGACATCCCGGGACTCTTCATGGCGCTCAAGATCCTGGTAGCAGAGGCCCAGGGTGTAGGAAGAATCGATCCGGCGGCCGCCGTCCACGACCAGCGGCTCCAGCGTGGCCACGGCTTGCTCCAGCTCACCCTGCCGGTATTGCACGATGCCCACAAGTTCCTGAGCCCTGCGATTGCCCGGGTCCAACTCCACGGTCCTCCTGCTCTCCGCGGCGGCTCCGTCCAGATCTCCTGCTGCCAGGGCCACCTGGGCCAGTTCATAATGCGCGGCGGGATCGGTGGGAGCCAGGTTGATAGCCGCCTGCAACACCCGGCGCGCGGACTCCAGTTGATTGTCCCGGACATAGGCGCTGCCCAGATAGCGCAGGACCACAGCATTCTCGGGTTGGAGGGCCACAGCGATGCTCAACTCGCCGGCGGCCTTGCCGAATTCACCGCCGTTCAGGAAATTCACGCCACGCTCCACGACCTCCTTGAAATGAGCCAGTTCGTCTGCGGTGGGAGATCGTCGCGCCCGTCCGGATGGCGGTCCCGGAGCCGGGGCAGGCGGCAGCGACACCGCGACCGGAGAGGCGGTCGTAGCATCGCCGGATGCCGTCTCTCCACCACAACCGGGGAACGACAGCATCAGACCTGCCAGAAGAAGACCAACAAAGGCTTTCGGGCAATCTGTGCCCCTCGGTCGGGTAGGTTCCGGGATCGGCTTCATGCGCGTAGCTTAAAAGAGCAGGGCGCCACAGGTCAAGAAGGTGGTAGAGAGTCCAGAGGGGTTCGCCCGGGTGCTGCTTCCCGGGTGCCTGACCGGAACAGGATCCCCGCACCTGAGCCCACGCGGGGAGAACCGGGATGCGCCAGATTGTACCGGCTCCACATGACCATGCCCCGTCGCACGCGGGTGCCGCGTGCGGTCCGGATCAGAAGCCGGACCTGTTCGCCGGGCGGGGGCGGGTAACGGGTCTTCAGAAACAGTCCGTGAATGGAAATATTCTCCGTGAATGCCATGCGCATCTCGCCAGCATCATCGAAGCGAACCAGGAACTTCTGCAGGATCCGCTGATGAGCGCGCCTCTCCGGTGCCGTCATGACCACCTCCCTGATGTCTGCCACCTTCATGTACGCCCAGGTCGTCGGAGGATCAAGTCGTGGCGACACCGTGGCGGCGCTTTTCCGCTGACGTCTTGGTAAGAGACTCCCACCAGTCGCGATGGCACCGGTACCAGTTCAGCGTTGAGGTCAGGCCATCACTCAGGGAAATTCGAGGCTCCCAGTGAAATTCTCTGCGCGTCACCCCATCGTCCAGATCGTACCGGCGATCATGCCCCGGACGGTCCTGAACATGACGGATGGCCGTACCGGGCTGGCCGGCCAGATCCAGAATCCGACGTGCCATATCAAGGTTGCGTACGCTGTTGTGGCCGGCAATGGTGTAGGTTCGCCCGGGCTCTCCGTGCAGGAGAATCGCCTCCAGGGCACGACAATGGTCCTGGACATGAATCCAATCGCGCACTTGCAATCCGTCCCCGTAGATAGGCATCTCGCTGCCCTGCAACGCGGCCATGGCCAGAACGGGAATGAATTTTTCAGGATGCTGCCAGGGCCCGTAATTATTGGTGCAACGGGTGATGATGCCGGGAAATCCGTGGGTGCGCCAGGCAGCGGCAACCATGAGATCGGCGGCGGCCTTGCTGGCCGCATAGGGGTTGCTGGGACTCAGGGGTGCATCCGGCCCGGCCTGCCTCCCTTCAGGGACGGGGCCATAGACCTCATCGCTTGATATCTGGATGAAGCGCGGCACACCGGCCCGGCGTGCCGCTTCCACCAGACAGTGTGTCCCGACCACGTTGGTGTGAATGAAAGGATCGGCGCCACCGATGCTGCGATCCACATGGGACTCGGCAGCAAAATGAACGACCGCATCAACTCCGTCTGCCAGGAGGTGCGCCACCAGATCGCGGTCGGCCACATCACCCCGCACAAACTGATAGCCGGGATGCCCGGCCAGATCCGCGAGGTTCTCCTCCCGTCCGGCATAGGTGAGGAGGTCCAGATTCACCACCTTCAGGCCGGTCCGGCCGGCGAAGAGGTGGCGGATGAAGTTCGAGCCGATGAAACCGGCCCCGCCAGTGACAAGGAGTTTCATGGCCTCACCTGTCCTTCAGATCCCAGTCGTAGGGTATTTCCCCGCCATGAGGGTCGATCCGGTATTCATCAGGCTCTCCGGCATGGTAGGGCTCGGTCGGTATGTTCACCACGATCGCCTCGACCGTACCCACGCCCTTGAACCCGTGGGCCACTTCCGGCGGGATCACCACCAGCAGGGGGTTATGGGCCCCGGGATAGAGTTCCATGACTTCACCCTTGCTGGATGAGTCGGGACGGCGGTCATACAGAACCATCTTCACCGTCCCATGCACCACGGCAAAATGATCCCACTGCTCGCGGTGATAATGCCAGCCCTTGACCACCCCCGGGAAGACCGAGGTCATATAAACCTGTCCGAAAGCACGGAAGGCAGGGTCGTCCCGGCGCAGAATCTCCATGAGGCGCCCGCGCTCATCCACGTGCACACTCAAGTGCCTGACAAGAACTCCCTCGATGGCCATGTCGCCTCTCTCCCCCCGAGCACAGGCCACTGTACCATCATGAAGTGCGGCCCCCCTTCCCCCATCGGCGGTTCGGGGCAGGGAGGCCGCAAGGATGGGCTGGTTCACTCGTTCAGCGCAAGAGGGCCAGCTCTTCTTCCACCAGGAAGATGTGCCGCTGCAGCCTGGTGATGCGCTCCCTGGCTTCAGCCGTATCGCGACCGATGCGCGGGTAGTCGTTGATGCCACCGGCACCCCACCGGGCCGTCGCCAGGACATCCTCCCAGTAGCCGACCTCCGCGTCCAGCATGTTCAGGTCAAAGAAAATCTCGTCCCGCCGCGCTGCCATGGCCTGGGCCGCCCGATCGGGCGCAACCACCGGCATGGGTTCCAGAGCGGCAGCCGCCGACGCCACGGGCAACGGCGCCAGTTTCACCAGATCGGCATTGGTATAGGCATCCCGCTTGGGGGCAAAGTCCAGATCGTCATTGGTGTATTTCTCCCCCGCCACGGCCATGGCCGGCAGCAGGAGAGCAAGCGCTATCAGCGTTCTCTTCATCTGTTCCTCCCGTCTCCAGTTTCACATGCATGAGCCGGACACGCCAGTGGTGCCCGGGCGGAAAGCCCCACTGAGACCACGTTTCCTGCCCATGTGTACACTTTCTATACGGTGAGGGAGGGGCCTGGTCAATGACCATCCCCGTTGCCCTGCAGGCCAGACACCGATAAAGTGCTTTGTGCCAATCCACGGAGGTCGACATGAAGATGGGTTTGGTGGGGTTTCCCACTGTGGGCAAGACCACTCTGTTCAACATTCTCACCGATGCCGGGGCTGCGACCTCGCGGTTCGGGACCTCCGCGCGAGCAGAGAGCCACGTGGGGATGGCAAGGGTACCGGATGAGCGCCTGACCCGTCTCGCCACCCTCTTCAAGCCGAAGAAGGTCACGCCAGCCACCATCGAGTATGTCGATGTGGCCGGCCTGCGGCGTGGTGACGCCGATTCGGGGTTGGCCCTGGCCGACCTGCGCAACGCGGATGCTCTCCTCCACGTGGTCCGGGCCTTTCAGGACCCGGATCTGGTGCACAGTGAGGGCGAGGTGAACCCGGCCCGGGATATCGACACCATGGAGATGTCCCTGATTCTCTCGGACCTGGATATCGCCCAGAAACGCCAGGAGCGCCTGCAGCTCTCCATCCGCAAGACCAAGCGGTCGGAAGAGCAAAAAGAACTGGCCCTGGTGGAGCGCACCCTGGCAGCCCTGGAGGCGGAGAAACCTCTCCGGGGCGAGGTCTTCACCCCCCAGGAACAGAAGATGCTCCGCGGCTTCGCCTTCCTGTCGGCGCGACCAATCCTCCACCTCATCAACCTGGGAGAGGATGACATCGGGCACCTGGCCGACTTTCGCGAGCACTTCGGGCTGGAGACAACGGGCAACCGCCCTGGCACCGGCCTGCTGCCCCTTTCCGCTCGCATCGAGCAGGAGATCGCCGAGTTGCCCGCCGCCGATGCCGCAGAGTTTCAGAACGACCTGGGCATCCCTGAACCCTGCCGGCCACGGGTCATCCGGGCCTCCTACGAACTCCTCGGGCTCATCTCCTTCTTCACCGTCGGTGAAGACGAATGCCGGGCCTGGTCCATCCCCCGGGGCACTCCTGCCCGCCGGGCGGCCGGTGCAATCCATTCGGATATCGAGAAGGGGTTCATCCGCGCGGAGACCGGGGCCGCCGCCGACCTCCTGGAGGCGGGATCGCTGGCCGCACTGCGTGAAAAAGCCGGTCTGCGCCTGGAAGGAAAGGAATACGAGGTGCAAGACGGCGATGTCATCAATTTCCGCTTCAACGTCTAGCCCCGCGCCGGCAGGAGCGGGAGGCCGGAACCAGGTTAACGGTCCAGTGCTTGCAGGACAGCTTCCGCCAGGAGTTCGTCCTCTGATTCATCCACGGTCCGCAAGTCCAGGAGCAGGCGATTCCCGCTGACCCGCGCCACCACCGCCGGTGTGCCGGTGCGCAGCCGGACCGCCAGTTCATCCAGAGAGAGTCCGGGCCGGGCCAGGGCCACCAGCACGGTCGGCACATGTCCGGCGGGAGACGATCCACCGCCAACCCGCGAGATCCCTTCCTGGAGGGTGAGAGCTCTCGCCGGCACCCCGCCGGTCTCGAGCCGGCGCCTGAAATCTTCTGCCCGCAGCCTGAGGGCATCCACCGTCAGGGCCAACCGGCGAAGGACGGGAATCTCGGCGAACGCCAGTCCCTGCTCGTGCAGACGCAGGGTCTCCACCATGGCGGCCAGGATCATCTTGTCCGGCCGTAGCGCCCTGGCCATGGGATTGGCGGCCATGGGCTCGACCCAGGTCTCCCCTCCCACGATCAAACCGGCTTGCGGCCCTCCCAGCAGCTTATCGCCGCTGAAGGTGACCACGTCGGCGCCCGCCGCGAGAATCGAAGCGACGGTGGGCTCATCGCGGATGCCCACCGCAGTCAGTTCATGCAGATTGCCACTTCCCTGATCGACCATGAAGGGAATACCGGCGGCCCGGGCCAGTTCAGCCAGTTCCCGGGTTCCTGCCTGCTCGGTGAACCCAACCTGGTGAAAATTTGAAGGATGGACCCTGAGGATGGCACCAACGTGGTCGTTCAACCCGGCGCGAAAATCCTCGATGCGGGTGCGATTGGTGGTGCCCACTTCCTTCAGCACGGCGCCGCTTCGGACCAGGATCTCAGGGACCCGGAACGCCCCCCCGATCTCCACAAGTTCACCGCGACTGATGAGAACTCCGCGCCCGAGACACCATGTATTGAGGGCCAGCAGCACGGCGGCTGCATTATTTCCCACCACAAGCCCGCTTGTATCCGGGAACAGGGCCGCGAGGACCTCGCGCACGGGACCACGGCGGCTGCCACGCCGTCCCTCCTCCAGATCGTACTCCAGCGCCAATGGCTCCGCAGCGGCGCGCGTGGCTGCGGCCACAGCGCGCTGCGCCAGGGGAGAACGACCGAGATTTGTGTGGATCAGGATTCCCGAGGCGTTGATGACCCGCTTGTAAGGAGCCCTGCAGGCCTCTTCAACCTCGGCGACCACCCGGCCCGGCAGATCGGTGATGGCCGCTGTCAGGGCCTCCAGGTCCATGTCTCCGGCCCGGATCTCTTCACGCAGGGCCGCCAGACGGCGGCGGGCTGCATCCCGCACAGCCACCCGCCCATGGAGGTCCAGCGCCGTCGCCAGCCGCGGTGCGGCCAGCAACCGCTCGACGGCCGGCAGATGGCGCAGGAGGCTCGCTGGTGAGGACATGGCGCGATTGAACCACGACGGGCCGGACCCGTCCAACCCCATGCTTTTGATTCAGACCGGCCGGGGACCTAGATTTGAATCCACCGGCCAGAAGGCCGCCATGGGCGCAACAGGAGTCTCTGTGGCCAGTTTCGACAACGACATGCACCGCCTCAAGGAGGGAATCAAAGCCATGCAGGTGGCCTACAACCGCTATTTCACCGGCACCCTTGACCGGCCGCCTGTGGAAATGCAGTCGAGTCTCAGCGCCATCATCCGTGAACACACCATCAATACCGAAGGACAACGCACGGCAGACCGCTTCCGCCTCAATGCTCTGGTCTCCCACTTCCATATCCTGACCGAGATGTGGAACAGGAATGTCCGCCAGATGGAGGAAGGCCGCCCGGCGGCGCTCAACCGCAGGGGCACCCAGGTGGACGTCAGCAAGAAATCCGGTGACCGCGAACTGTATCGCGCCCGCTTTCAGGCAGGCCGGTCCTCGCCCGAAAACCCCCAGATGCAGAAGCTCTATGAATCCTATCTTTTAGCCATCAAGGCCGGGGACACGTCCAAGGGTAGCCTGTCCTATCGCAATTTCTATGCTCAGGTCCATCGACGCATGGAAAAATGCCAGGAAAAAACCGGCTGCGATGAAGTGATGTTGCGGGTGCTCCTCGTTGACAACCGTCCGGTCCTGAAAGTAAAATCCACATCCTGATGGATCTTATCCTCGGTTTCTCAAGGCGCTCTCTGGTGGCTCTGGCACTTGGAGTGTCCATCCTCGCCGCCCACAGCGGACTTGCTCTGGCCGGCAAGGACGTGAGGGAAATCAGCGCGGACACACTGGCCCTCCACCCCGAGGTGGTTGCCATGCGCCAGGAGGTCGCCACCCATGCCGACAGCGCACTGCTGCAGGCAAAACTCGGAAACATGTATGCCAGGCTCGGCTGGGATGACCTGGCTGAGGCGTCATTCATGGAGGCTGTTCGCCTCGACGAGAACTTTTACGAAGCATGGACCAATATCGGCACCATATACAGCCAGCAGGCCAAACTGGGGCAGGCGGAAAATGCGTTCCGCAAGGCGATTTCTCTGCAGCCCCGGGCCGCCCTCGCCTATTACAACCTGGGCACGGTTCTGGACCGGGCGAACAGGTACGACGAGGCCCTTGCGGCGTACAAGACGGCCATCACCTACCAACCGGATCTCCTGGACCCGGCGGTGAATCCCCAGGTGGTCAACAACCGCCACCTGACAGCCATTCGCCTCATGTCCTACCTGGAGAATGCCGGCTCCGGCTCGCTGCCCCTGGAAACCTTCGCGGAGGAGACGGAGAGTGAGCTGGAATCGGAGTTGAGTCCGGAAGGAATGCCTGGGCAAGTCATGACGGCGCCACCGGCACCCGCCGCCAAGCCCGTTCTCGGTACTCTGACCATGACCATCGAAAAAGAATCACGCTCCACCCGTCGCAAGCGCAAAGAACACAGCGATCCCACTCCGGAGCAGAGCGCTCCGGCGCCATCTCGGTGAAAGCGGCCCCGCTCGCCGTTCTTGCTCTCGCCGCCACAATCTCATCAGCGCCGGCAACTACGCCTGCCGAGACCTGCGGCTGGCCCAATCCGGTTCAGCGCCGGGTCCTGGAGCAGGCCACTCGCCTCATGCCCTCTTCCCTGGCGCGCATCCTCAAGCGTCATGAGCAGGCCGTGGGCCGGGGGGCTGAAGCCCAGCGCAAGCTCAGGCCCGCGCTCCCCCACGCCCAGGGCGTGGAACCAGGCGGCGGCACAGCGGAACGGCTGGCTGCGAGCCTGGCACGCATCACTGCCCTCATCGATTCTCATGCTCCTCTCAAGAGAGTCGCATGGGAGTTCGGTGCGGCCTCCCATCTCATCACCGATCTCTCCAACCCCTTCCGCACCGCACCCCGGGATGAGGATGCAGCCCTCTTTGAAGACCGCTTCCTCGTGTACCTCTCAGAGCATCTCCCGCACCTGCGAGTGGTCTTCACCACCTACCAGGATCCCCTGCTGGAACGCGGCCAGACAGTCGAGTTCGGCCTTCAACTGGCCGCCCGCTCACGCTCCTACCTGGACGATCTGGTGGGAGCGTTCCGGCGTTTCGAGACCAGTGGAGACCCGTCACTCCTGGATGAGCGCTCGATCCCCTTCGGCGTGGCTTCCCTTTCTTATTCCCGCAGTGTCATGGACACGGCCCGGGTCTGGCTTCACGCCTGGCGCCAGGCCCATGGAGATCTCACCGATCTCCCCTTCCCCCTGACCCGCCCGGACACCGCAGGCAGCCCAACTGGAACGAAAGGCCGACCATGAGTTCATCCCCACGACGCCGCGCCCTGGTGAGCGTCTACAGCAAAGAAGGCATCACTGAATTCTGCCGGCGCCTGGCCGCCTTGGATATGGACATCATCAGTACCGGTGGCACCGCCCGCCACCTGACCGAGGCCGGCATCAAGGTCACGCAGGTTGAAGAGATCACGGGCTTTCCTGAAATGATGGATGGCCGCGTCAAGACGCTTCATCCTCTCGTGCACGGCCCCATCCTGTTCCGCCGCGATCTGCCCGCTCACGTCGAGCAGGCCAGGCAACATGGCATGATCCCGGTGGACATGGTCGTGGTGAACCTGTACCCCTTCGCCGAGACCGCCGGCAAACCAGACGCCGGCGATCCCGAGATCATCGAGATGATCGATATCGGCGGCCCGGCCATGGTCCGCGCCGCCGCCAAGAACCATGAGGCCGTCACGGTACTCGTGGACCCGGCCGATTATCCTGCCGTTCTTCAGGAGTTACAGGACAAGGGCCAGACCACACCGAGTACCCGCCGCCGCCTCGCCGCCACGGCATTTGCCCACTGTTCGGCTTACGATGCTGAAGTTTCCTCCTACCTGAGCGAGCCGGCCGGAGATCGCGCACCACCCGCCGTCTATCACATGCATTTCAGTCTGGTGGGATCCCTGCGCTACGGTGAGAATCCTCACCAGCAAGCGGCTCTCTACCGTGAAACAAGTCCCGCCGCAGGGTCCGTGGTTGCGGCCAGAGTTCTTCAGGGCAAGGAGTTGTCGTACAACAATTACCTGGACCTGGACGCTGCGTGGTCTCTGGTGGCGGAGTGGGACCAGCCCGCGGCTGTCGTGGTCAAGCACAACAACCCGTGCGGCGCCGCGGTGGGTAAAACGCTGAGCGAAGCCTACGTCACGGCCCGGGAGGCCGACCCCCAGTCGGCCTTCGGTGGCATCGTCGCCGTGAATCGTCCGGTGGACAAAGAAACGGCAGCCGAACTGGCGAGTACCTTTCTGGAGGCGATTTTCGCCCCTGGCTTTGCACCTGCCGCCAGGGAGATCCTGGCCCGCAAGAAGAACCTCCGACTGCTGGACAGCCAGGGAGCACAACCCGGCTCGGGGCGCTCCCGTCACGAGTTCCGCCGCATCTCGGGTGGCCTTCTGCTTCAGGACGCCGACGTGGAACCGGAGGATATCCAGTGGCGCGTCGTCACCCGGCGCGCCCCCACGCCGGAGGAGGACAGGGCTCTGAGATTCGCCTGGACTGTCGCACGCTTCGTGCGCAGCAACGCCATTGTGTACGCCCTGGGTGACAGAACTCTGGGCATCGGTGCCGGCCAGATGAGCCGTGTCGACGCAGCCCGCATCGGCGTCCTCAAGGCCCGGACCTCCCTCAAAGGCTCAGCACTGGCCTCCGACGCTTTCTTCCCCTTCCGGGATTCGGTGGATCAGGCTGCGGCTGAAGGAGTCACAGCCGTGGTCGAGCCGGGAGGCTCTATCCGTGACGAAGAAGTCATCGCCGCCGCCGATGAAGCAGGCATCGCCATGGTCTTTACCGGAGTGCGGCACTTCCGTCATTGAGGTCCAGCCCGGAGCTGTCCTCAGGGACGTGAATCGTCAGCCGGCGGCTCGTCGTCGCCACCCTCTTCGGGGCCATCCTCCGCGTCTTTCGCTGCCTGATGCGCGGCCTCCCGGGCCTGCCGCAGCCGATCCATCTGGGTGGACTGGAATTCCGAGTGGCTCACCTTCCACCGGCCATCGGCCAGACGCCTGAACTCGACGCTGGCATGCACCCGCGGGTCCCTCTCGAAGATCAGGATATGCTCCGTCCAGCCACCGTCCATGCCATCATACTTCTTGTTTTCCTGACGCAGGTAGGTGAGGACAGCTCGGGTCAGAGGCCCCACCACATCCTTGAGTTCGCCAACCTGTTGCTGAAAAACCTCCCGGCCGAGAGTCTCCGTCATCTCAGGATGAAGATAGGCGTCGTACACCTCGCCCGGATCCATGGTGAAGAGAGAGACCAGGAATGAATCGACAAAGAGGCGAGAGTCGACATCGGGGCCCAACATATCGGGCGACAGAAGTTCCGGGTCGCCGGGCATGACAGAGGTCGCGCCCGGCGAGCTGCGACCGGGTCTGCTGTCCCGGACCTGGCCGACGGCCATGTACGGAGCACCGATGATAAAGGCCACCGCGAGAAGGCCCGCAACAGCAATCTTGTCAGCCCTCATGGGAATCTCCTTTCTTCCCCTGATCAGGTTCCGTCCGGTCATCACCCAGCAATCCCACCAGTTCGATGCCCAGGCCGCGGGCGACCTCCAGGCTGCGCTTGTCCCGGTAGAACTCGCCGTAGTAAATACGCTGAATTCCCGCATTGACCAACATTTTGAAGCAGTTCCAGCACGGTGAGGCGGTTGTGTAGATCTCGGCATGACTGATATTGATGCCGTTCTTGGCGGCCTGGAGGATGGCATTGGTCTCGGCGTGAATCGTGGCGATACAGTGCCCGCCCTCCATGAGATGGCCAACTTCATCGCAGTGGGGCGTCCCACGAATGCTGCCGTTGTAGCCGGTGGACAGGATGGTCCGATCTCGAACGATGACGGCCCCGACGTTCTTGCGGTCACAGGTCGAACGGGTCGCCGCCTGTCGGGCAATATTCATGAAGTAGTCATGCCAGCCGATCCGTTGAGCACTCATGAGCGAATTCTAGTCCATGGATAGCCATTTCGCTGGATTCCGGCGAGGGTAGCCGAACCCCCGTTGCTTGCTTGGCCTCTGACCCCGCCCTAACTTCAACCCAGGACAAGAGGAGATCCAGTGTCACATGTAAAAGGCAGTAATCTTCTGAATCGCCATGCCTTCGTCAAGGAGAAATTCGATCCCGACGCGTGGGACAGAGTCCTGGCCAGCCTGGCGGACAACGACGCCCGCCTCCTGTCTCCGCGCATCCTGGCGTCGTCCTGGTACCCCTTTGATCTCTACAATCGCCTGGACCTCGCCATGTGCCAGGTGCTTGCCGGCGGAGATCTGGAACTCTGCCGAACCCTGGGCGTGGATTCCGCACGCCGGGCTCTCTCCGGCACCTACCGCCTTTATCTCAAAGATGGTGCGGAGGCTATCCTCCGCCGCCTTGCCGTCCTGCACCGATCGTTCTACGATTCCGGCTCCCTGGATGTCACCTACCTGGGCCCGGGACAATGTGCTATCCGAACCGTGTACGTGCCCCGCTCGACGTTGACCAACTGCCTCGTCGCGGAGGGTTTTTATCGCACCGTGGTGGAGATGTGCGGCGGCCTTGAGGTGCAGGTCAGCGAGGGAAACTGCTCGGCCCACGGAGCCCGTTTCTGCCTCTTCAATGTCAGGTGGGAAGATACCGTCACCACCCACCCGCCCGCTTGACGCTGCCCGAGCCCCCCCGGTAACATGGGCCCGTGGGCCTCAGCATCTATCTCAATGGCACCTGGGTGACCCGGCGGCAAGATGCTGTGGTTCCGCTCTATGACCACGGTTTCCTTTACGGAGACGGCATCTTTGAAGGTATCCGTGGTTACGTAGGCCGGGTTTTCCGTCTCGACGATCACTTACGCCGGCTCTACGATTCAGCCCGTGGCATCCATCTGGAGATTCCGGTCTCCCGCTCCCACATGAAGGAACTGGTCGTCGAAGCATGCCGGCGTTCCGGCGATCCCGACCTCTACATCCGCCTCATCGTCTCACGAGGCCCCGGCGATCTGGGCATCGACCCGCGCAAATGCACCGAAGGTGCGGGCATCTATATCATCGCCGGCGCCATTCAACTTTATCCCCCGCAAAAGTACGAGGAGGGGCTGAAAGTCGTCACGGTACCCACCCGCCGCAACCGTCCCGATGCGCTGCCCGCCCAGATCAAAAGCCTCAACTACCTGAACAATATCTTCGGCAAGATGGAAGCCAATCGCCTCGGAGCCGATGAGGGACTGATGCTGGACGGCTCCGGGTATGTCACGGAAGCCACCGCGGATAACGTCTTCATGGTGCGGGATGGCGTTCTGTCGACACCTGCTGCTCACTTCGGCCTCCTGGCAGGGATCACTCGCAGGGTTGTCCTGGATTTGGCAGGCACCATGGGTATCGCCACACGGGAAGTCGGCATGCTCGTCCAGGATCTGATCAGCGCCGACGAAATCTTCCTCACCGGGACGGGAGCGGAGTTGATCCCGGTGATCGACCTGGATGGCGAGATGATCGCAGATGGACGGCCGGGCCCCATCTTCCGCAGGCTACTGGCGGGATTCCGCGCCCTGACACGGACAGAAGGTGAGCCGTTTCTGGAAAAGGTCGGCGAAAGCAGCCAAGCCTGACTCCTCCCGCTTGCTCATCCCGCTGCCTGCCGGTATATTCGCTGACATGCGGAACTGGGCGTGTACCGTGGGAGTGCTGCTTCTTGCCCTGTCTCTGCCCCATGGGGCGGAAGAACCCGACAGCGCAACCGGGCTGGGCTGGGCCGGGGCCGACCTGGCACAGGCCCAGATTCTGGCCAGCCGGACCCGTCGCCCTGTCCTCGTGTTCGCCCGCTCGGATGACTGCATGGCCTGCGACAGGGTGGAAGAGCGGTTGACTCTCAGCAGAGATATCGTCCCCCTCACCAGACCCTATATCCGCCTCATGCTCTCCACGGCCGATCCCCAGGGAGAGGCAGCCGCGGCATTGCTCGGGATCACCATCACGCCCACAGTCCTGATTCTGGGTCCCGACGGCATGGAAGCGAGCCGCAGAGAAGAACACATAAGTGTCGCCTGGATCATGGAACAGCTCCAGGTCATCACGCGCAGGCATGAGGAAAGAGAAATGGACCTCGCCCCTTCACCGGCCGCGCTCAGTCGCAGCCTGGATCTTCTTCTGGATTGGGGCGACCTTGCCGGTGTTGAACGGATCCACGACCGCCTGGATGGTCAAGAAAACCAGCCCATGCAACCAAGGACCGATCCCCTGTCCCGAGCCCATGAGATCTCAACCCAGGAGGATCTGGCCACCCTGCTGGATCACCTGGACGATCCGGGCGAGATGCGCCGCCAGGCCCATTTCCTCGCCCTGGCGCTGGAGGGGGAAGGACGGCCCGGCATGTCCCTGGCCGCTTACCACCACATCATCGCGAGGCTGACCGAGGATTCTCTTTCCGAGGCCAGGGCTGCCTTTCTGGCTTCACGCCAGCACCTGCCTCTGGCAGGTGTCCTGACTCGACTGGACTCGGCCCGGGAGACCGAACCCCGGTCATTGCCCATCCTCATGGCCATCGCCCGTGTCGCCGAGGATCTGGGACGGATCTACAAGGCCTATCACGCACTGGAAGCCGCGGCCCTCTACGCACCTGCCGACGCATGGGTCACTCTTGAACTGCACAGGCTCCATTTACTCGTTCAGATCAGGAGTCGAAAACTAGTTCACGAACATACCTGAAGCTTCGCTATAATGGTTCGATGAACGGGGAGACCAGCACACAACTCGTGACCGCGGAGAGCGAGGCGGGCCTGCCTCTGGATCGCCTTCTGCTGCGCCATCTGCCGGACATGAATCGCAACAAGATTCGCGCCATGCTGGCCCACGGCCGGTTACGGCTCAACGGATCCTGCCCCAACGGCCCGGCGGTGATCCTGTCTGCCGGAGACACCGTGGAAGTTCTCCACTCGGACCCGGACGCGCCCAGCCTCATCTTCGAGGACGCCGGATTCCTCATGGTCTACAAGCCCGCCGGCATGGAGGCGGGAGAGGCTCTGCGCACGGTCGCCTGTCTCCACAGCCGTTTTCACCGCCGCTTCAATCCCCGGCTGGTGGAATCCCTGGAAAGGCAGATCTCAGGCGCTGCCGTGGCCACAGCCGACCCACGCATCTTCCGGAGGCTCCATGCGGCTTTTTCCAGCGGCGGGGCCGTTCGGCGCTACCAGGCACTCGTGTCACCGGCGCCGGACTTGGCCGCCGGCCCACTTCCCGGAGCACCTGGCTGGTTCTGCAAGCAGGAACGGCGATTTCAGGATACGGCTTTCATCCTCCTTCACGCACCGGCCCAGCGCGGGACCCGCCCCCTGCACGCACTGGCCGCAGCCGGTCTCAAACCGTTGCGGATCGCGGGAGAAGGCTTCCGGAAACTGGCCGTTCATTCGTCCGGCTTGAGCTTCTGCCACCCACACAACGGCCGACGCCTGCATTACAACCTGC
>SMVA01341934.1_pt1 | contig 14950 bp, 16 predicted proteins | sample 2456451 | NCBI WGS metagenome assembly SMVA01 (sample SAMN11095933, study PRJNA526329) | marine sediment metagenome | biome: Marine sediment; feature: Surficial sediment; material: Deep marine sediment; isolation source: Hadal surficial sediment | place: Pacific Ocean | collected 2014-05 | depth...
TGGTGCGGGTTCCCAAGCACAACCAGGACGACCGCCGGATGATGGCCCAGGTGCAGCAGGAGGTGGCGGCCATCTACTTCTCGGCGGACCATCTGACCGGCGAGGCGCGCGCCGATCACATCCGCCGGGGGGTCACGGAAAAGTTCCCGTCATAGAACCGCGAGGAAGGAACAGGGATGAGCGAAGCCGACGGAAAGACTTGGCGCCTGGCCGGCAAGGTCGGGGACATCGAGGACGACGAGCCCAGGCTGGCCGCCATCGACGGCCATGACATCGCGCTCTGCAAGGTGGCCGGCCAGATCCATGCCATCGACAACATTTGCAGTCATGAATTCGCCTGCCTCACCGACGGTTTCGTCGACGGCGACCAGGTGGAATGCCCCTTGCACCAGGCGCGCTTCCACATCCCCACGGGCAAGGTCATGTCGGCCCCGGCGACCGAGGACCTGCGCACCTACCCGGTCAAGGTGGACGGCGATGACATCTATGTTGCCATAGAGGACGGCTGAGGACGTGTCCCTAGAGTCCCTGAAAAGCGAGATCCCCGCGGCGTCCTCCGTCACGCCACGGGCCACGATCCTCAACATCCGGCCCCACATGCTGGCGCCGCCGGCCGCCGATGGCGCCCCGGCCACGGTGCTGCTCAATTCGAACGAAAGCGCGCTCGGGCCCAGCCCCGCCGCGCTCGAGGCGGCCAGGGACGCCCTCGCCCAGATCGAGCGCTATCCGGAGGACGCGCCGGAGCGGCTGGCGGTCTCGATCGGCGCGGCCTTCGGCCTCGATCCGGCGCGCATCGTCTGCGGCCCGGGCTCCGACGAGCTGTTGTCGCGCATTGCCCGGGCCTATCTGCAGCCCGGCGACGAGCTGATCCACAGCGTGCACGGCTACCTCAAGTTTCCCAACTATGCCCACGCCAACGGTGCGGTGCCCGTGGCCGCGCCGGACGATCGGTTCCGCGCCAGTGTGGACGGTCTGCTGGATTCGGTCAGCGGACGAACTCGCGTGATCATGCTGGCCAACCCGGACAACCCCACCGGCACCCACCTCTCCGGCGCGGAGATCCGCCGCCTGCACGGCGCGCTGCCGGGCAACGTCTTGCTGGTGCTGGATTGCGCCTATGCGGAGTACGCCGGCGCGCCGGATTACGAGGTCGCGGCGGCCCTGGTGGAAGCGGCCGACAATGTGGTCATGACCCGGACCTTCTCCAAGATCTTCGGACTGGCGGGCCTGCGCCTCGGCTGGCTCTACGCGCCGCTTCCAGTCGCCGATATCCTGCGCCGCATCGGCACCACCTTCCCGATCAGCGGCGCGGCGCTGGCCGCCGGCACCGCCGCCCTGGGCGATGTCGCCCATCGGAACGCGGTGCGGGCGCACAACGACACCTGGCGCGCTTGGTTGGGCGACCGGCTCGCCACTCGCGGACTCCAGGTCATGCCAAGCCAATGCAACTTCATCCTGGTGCGCTTCGACGACCCGGCCAAGAGCGCCGCAGAGGCGAGCCTCTACCTGGCGCAGCGGGGGATCGTGGTGCGCCGGTTCAACTCGCCGGACTACCGCGACCACGTGCGGATCACCATGGGGCACGAGCACGAGATGCACGCCGTCGCGGACGCGCTCGGCGCGTTTCTAGAAGCTTAGTGTGGTGGAACCAATGGACGCGGTGGCACGGCTCGAAGGCGCGGCGATCATCCGGGCGATCAAGGACAGCGGCATCGAGTTCGTGATCGCCCTGCCCGACATCGTGACCAGCGATCATCTGCTGTGGCCGCTCTCGGCCGACCCGGAGCTCAGGCTGATCCGGATCAGCAAGGAGGACGAGGGCATTTCGATCTGCACCGGCCTGGCGTTCTGCGACAAGCGCGCGCTCCTGCTGATTCAACACACGGGCCTACTGGATTCCATGAACGCCCTGAGAGCCATCGGGGTCGAATACGCCATGCCGGTCTGCCTGATGGTCGGCCTGCAAGGCAAGGAGCCGGAACGCTTGCCGAGCCAGTCCAAGCACTATGGGGTGCGCATCGTCGAGCCCTTGCTGGACGTCATGGGGGTCGAGCACTGTCTCATTCAGGAGCCGGGCGACGTGGAGCGGATCGGCCCCGCGATCGACAAGGCCTATGGGGACTCGGCTCCCATGGTGTTCCTGATCGGCCGGAGCCCGAGTTGAACCATGATGACCCGAGCCAAGCCATGATGAAACGAGACCAGTGCCTCCGGATCCTGGCGCGCCACGTGAGCGACCAGATCGTGGTGGCGACCTATCAGGCGGCCTTCGAAATGATGGCCATCAAGCCCCGGCCCCTCAACTACGTCTCGATCGGCGCCATGGGCCAGGCCTCTTCCCACGGCCTGGGGCTGGCGCTCGGCCGGCCGGACAAGACGGTCATCGTGCTGGACGGGGACGGCAGCCTGCTGATGAACCTGGGCAGCCTGGTCACCATCGCCGGCGCGGCGCCCCGAAACCTCCTGCACTTCGTGTGCGCCAACGGCACTTACGAGGCCAACGGCGGTCATCCCCTGCCCGGTCCCGGGCCAGTCGACTTCGCCGGTTTCGCCCGCGCGGCCGGGTTCCCGGCGGTCCACGACTTCTCCGACCTGGCCGACTTCGAGGCTCGTATCGAGGCGGTCCTGCACCAGGACGGTCCGGTCTTCGCCGCGCTTCACGTGGAGCCGGGCGAGGCCTATCCCCAGGACTACGAGATCATCCATTCCGCCGAGGTCAGGCGCGCCTTCAAAGCGGCGCTGGCCGCCGGCTGAACGGACTGGGCGATCATGATCCGGCGCGACCCCGACGGACCCACCTTCGCGCGCTTTCCCAAGTGTGACGACCTGGACGCCTTGAACGTGGATCTGGCCGTCATCGGCGTGCCCTACGTGAGCCCCTACCCGGGCCGCTGGGACACTTCGTCGGCCGACGCCCCGGCGGCGATCCGCCGGCAGTCGCTCCGCTATGGCCGCTTCGACCGCTACGAGTTCGACTTCGGCGGCGAGCTGCTGGCCGGCCGGGAGGTGACCTGGGCCGACTGCGGCGATGTGGTGCAAGGCGACGGGCCGTTCCAGGACTACGTGGACTCGGTGACCGCCGTCATCAGCACAGTGCTCCGGCGGGGCGCCGTGCCGATCGTCCTGGGCGGCGATCACGGCACCACGATCCCGGTGTTGCGCGCCTACAAGGACCACGGGCCGCTCTGCGTGGTGCAGATCGACGCCCATCTGGATTGGGTCGACGAGCGCGGCGGCCTGCGCGACGGCTACTCCAGCCCCATGCGCCGGGCCGCGGAGATGCCTTGGGTCTCCTCCCTTGTGCAGATCGGCCTGCGCGGCCAGGGCAGCGCGCGACCCCAGGAGTTCGAGGACGCCGTCGCCTCCGGCAAGACCCTGCTGATCCGGGCGGAGGAGCTGCACGAGGCGGGCATCGCCGCGGTGATAGAGCAAATCCCGGTCTGCGAGCGCTACTATCTCACCATCGACGCCGACGGCCTGGACCCGGCCATCGCGCCGGGCGTGCCGGTGCCCACCCCCGGCGGCGTCACCTACTACCAGACCCTCAACCTGATGCGCGCCCTGGCCAAACGAGGCCGCCTGGTGGGCGTCGACATCGTCGAGGTGGTGCCGGAGCTGGACGTCCAGGACCTGACCTCGGCCCTGGCGGTGCGCCTCCTGCTGGACTTCATCGGCGTGCTGGCCCACAGCGGCCAGATCGGCTCCTAGGGGAGAGACTTAAACCGCCTCCACGGCGCTGGGCAGGCGGTGGGTGGCGGCGTAGGTGGTGATCACCGAGACGAAGCGCTCGGCGATGATCGAGATCGGCCGGTAAGCCGGCTTCAACACCGCCAGCTCCATAGAGAAGTTGGGTTCGAAGGGCCGGAAGACGACCCCTTCCATCTTGAAGAACTGGGGCAGGATCGGGCCGATCACCGAGATCCCGAGACCGGCCGCCACCAGGGCGCAGATGGCGTCCGAGGTGCGCGCCTCCAGCTTCAGGTTCCGGGTGACGCCGGCCTTGTGGAAAATCTCGTCGATCCGGTAGCGCGACACGGAATCCGGCCGGTAGGAAACGAACGGCTCGCCTTCCAGATCGCTGGCGTGGATTTCCGATTTCGCCGCCAAGGGGTGGTTGGCCGGCAGGATGCAGACCGAATCGCCGCGCATGAAGGGCACGGCCGTGGTCCCCGGGTGCTCGATCGGCAGGGTCGAGATGCCCAGGTCGCACTGCTGGGAGACCACCCATTCCGCGACCCGGTGGGACGGGCGCACTTCCAGGGAGACCGCACACCCCGGATACTGCTCCAAGAACAAGGAGACGAACTCGGGCAGGATGCGCGAGGCCAGAATCGGGATCGTAATGAGGCGCAGCTGACCGATCTGAAACTGCCGAATCCCGCGTGCCGCCTCCTCGATCTGGTTGAGGCCCACGAAGGCGCGCTGAACCTCCTGGTAGAGTGCCTTGCCCTCCTCGGTGGGGATCAGCTGGCGGCTCTTGCGCTCGAACAGCTTGAAGCCCACCTTGCGCTCCAGATCCGCGATCAGACGGCTCACCGCCGGCTGGGACACGAAGAGCGCCTTGGCCGCCTGGGTCACCGACCCGGTGATCATGATCGCCTGAAAGGCTTCGACTTGACGCAAATTCATGGCATGATCGCGACCTGGGGCCACCCGGCACCCATGCCCTCTTGCAGTGCGGATACGCAAGCGATTATAACATTTCATGATCCATAGCTGAAAAGAAATCATTAGATATCATACTTTCGGTCGGAAATAATTGGCGTTTTGGTGCCGAGCCATGCTGGCGGCAAGGGTTTCTTGGCTGGGTGCCAGGCACCCTTGAGAGCTTGCGAGACGATGTGGGGATGGAAGTCTGGCGATGAGCGCGGCGGTTGACGATCTTCGCAAGGCCCCACCCAGGAAGAGGGTGGCGCTGTTCAGCCGCAAGTCGCCGCTGGTGGATATTACCCAGGCCGCGATCCTGACCGGAGGCCTGGCGTGGCTGATCTATGCTGGCGCCAGCGCCATGGGGTACAATTGGCAGTGGTATCGGGTCGGCGACTTCATATACCGCTACATAGACGGCGAGTTCATCCCGGGACCGCTCCTGCGCGGCCTGATGGTCACCATGAAGATCACGCTTTGGAGCATGCTGCTGACCTTTGTTATCGGGCTGGGGACCGCGCTCCTCAGGGTCTCGAACACCTTCTCCGGCCGCCTGCTCGCGAGGGTCTATCTGGAGGCGATCCGCAACACGCCGCTCTTGGTCCAGCTGTTCCTGTTCTACTTCGTCTTCGCCCCGATCATCGGCATCGACCGGTTCTGGACCGGCGTGCTCTGCCTGGCGTTCTTCGAGGGCTCCTTTGCCAGCGAGATCATCCGCGCGGGCCTGCTGTCGGTGCCCCGGGGCCAGTACGAAGCGGCCGATGCCATCGGCTTCGGCCGCCTGGACCGTTTCCGCTACATCGTCATGCCCCAGGCCATCCCGCTGATCCTGCCGCCGATGACCGGGCTCATCATTTCCTTGATCAAGCATTCGGCGATCGTCAGCGTGATCGCCGTTTCCGACCTGACGACGGAGGGTCTCAACATCATCGCGGAGACCTTCATGGCCTTCGAGATCTGGTTTACGGTGGCCGGGATTTATCTGGTGGTCACCGTGAGCCTGTCGGTCTTCGTCGGCTGGTTGGAGAAACGTGCCAAGGTCCAGCGCTGAGGACCGTTGGGAACAACAACGCAAGAACGAGAAAGGGAGATCAATCATGAAACTCACCAAACTAATGGGCGCTCTGTCCGGTGCCGCGGCCCTGGCCGTCGCGCTGGCCGGCACCGCGCCGGTCCAGGCCCAGCAACAGGAACTGGCCGCGGCCAGTGTGATCGAGGTGATCAAGAAGCGTGGCGCCTTGCGGGTCGGCATGTCGACCTTCGTGCCCTGGGCCATGCGCAGCAAGGAAGGCGATCTGGTCGGCTTCGAGATCGACGTGGCCACCCGGGTCGCCGAGGACCTGGGTGTCAAAGTGGAGTTCGTGCCCACCGCCTGGTCGGGCATCATCCCCGCCCTGATCGCCAAGAAGTTCGACGTGATCATCGGCGGCATGTCGATCACCGGTAAACGGAACCTGACCGTCAACTTCACGATTCCCTATGCCCATTCCGGTCAGCAGATCGCCGCCAGCAAGCAGCTTGCCGGCGATTTCAAGAGCATCTCGGACTTCAATCAGTCGAGCGTGACCTTCGCGTGCCGCCGTGGTTCCACAGCCTGCACCGCGATCCAGAAGATGTTCCCCAAGGCCAAATTGAACCGCTTCGACGACGATGCCCAGGCGTTCCAGGACGTGATCAACGGCAACGCCCACGCGACGCTCTCCAGCGCGCCGAAGCCGCGCTTCTGGACCCTGCAGAACAGCGAAAGGCTCTTCATGCCGTCGGAGGAAAACCTGACCCGTGGCGACGAGGCCTTCGCGCTGCGCAAGGGCGATCCGGATGCGCTCAATGTCTTCAGCAACTGGATCCTGATCAACACCAGCAACGGGTGGATCCAGGAGCGCCATGATTTCTGGTTCAAGACCCGGGACTGGGCGGGTGAAGTCGCTATGAAACAGTAACCGGCGATACGAGACTCCCCGCGGCCGTGATGGGCCGCGGGGAGCCGTGTCCGGGGTTCGCTTGACGCCAGAGTTCGCTTGACGCCAGAGTTCGCTTGATAATGGACCGCTATCGACCGCCACCGCCGGCCAGAAAGAAGCAGGGGATCAAACCCCTGGACTGGATCGTGTTCGCCCTGGTTTTGATAGGGGTGGTCTATGTGGTCTACCGGGTCGAGTCCGTGCTGCACTATAACTGGGAGTGGCACCCGGTCCTGAATTTCGTGCTCCGCTATGACGAGGAGGCCGACCGCTGGGTGCCGAACCTGCTCCTCCAGGGCTTGTTCACCACCTTCCGCCTGGCCTTCTGGTCGATGATCGCCGCGTCGGTGATCGGCGTCGTCTTGGGCATCTGCCGCACCAGCGAAAGACTCTTCCCGCGCCTGATCAGCCGGCTCTACGTGGAGCTGATCCGCAACATTCCGCCGGTGGTCTTCATCTTCGTGTTCTACTTCTTCATCAGCGGGCAAATCACCCCGCTCCTGGGCATCGACGCCTTGGTCCGAAATGCCTCGCCGACCACCACGTTGGTCATCGAATGGCTGTTCAGCCCGATCGGGCTGTTCGACAACTTTTTCTCCGGGCTCATTTGCCTGGCCATGTTCGAGGGCGCCTACATCACCGAGATCGTGCGCGCCGGCATCCAGTCGGTGGAAAAAGGCCAGTGGGAGGCGGCCCGGGCCATCGGCCTGTCCCGCTTCGGGGTCCAGCGCGACATCATCCTGCCCCAGGCGATCCGCAAGACCCTGCCGCCGTTGGCCGGGCAGTTCATCACCCTGATCAAGGATTCGGCCATCGTCTCGCTGATTTCGATCCAGGAGTTGACCTTCCTGGCCATCGAGGTCGCGGCCACCACCACCAAGGTCTTCGAGACCTGGATCACCGTGGGCGTCCTCTATTTCATCATCTGCTTTAGCCTGGCGGTGTTTTTCGCGCGCCTGGAAAAGCGCCTGGCCGCCGGCCGGCAGTAGTGTGGGGGAGCGAACCATGACCGATGCTTCGCCGGGCAATGGGCTGATGCTGGAGATGCACGGCGTCGGCAAGTGGTACGGCGATTTCTGCGCGCTTTACGACATCAACCTGGAGGTCCGCACGGGCGAGCGGGTGGTGGTCTGCGGTCCCTCGGGCTCGGGCAAGTCGACCATGATCCGCTGCATAAACCGGCTGGAGGAGCATCAGATGGGCACCATCGTGGTCGACGGCGTGGAGCTGACCGACGACCGGCGCCACATCGAGACGGTGCGCCGGGAGGTCGGCATGGTGTTCCAGCAATTCAACCTCTTCCCCCATCTGACCGTGCTGGAGAACCTGGCCCTGGGCCCGATCCGGATTCGCAAGACCCCGCGCAAGGAGGCCGAGGCCTTGGCCATGGAGTATCTGGAGCGGGTCCACATCGCCGAGCAGGCCAGGAAATACCCCAGCCATCTGTCGGGCGGCCAGCAGCAGCGCGTCGCGATCGCCCGAGCGCTCTGCATGAAGCCCAAGATGATGCTGTTCGACGAGCCGACCTCGGCGCTGGATCCGGAGATGATCTCGGGCGTGCTCGATGTCATGGTCGAGCTGGCCGAGGACGGCATGACCATGGTCGTGGTCACCCACGAAATGGGCTTCGCCAAGACCGTGGCCGACCGCATGGTGTTCATGGACTACGGCGAGATCGTCGAGGTGGCGCCCCCCAAGGACTTCTTCTCGGCCCCCAAGAGCGAACGCACCAAACTGTTCCTGAGCCAGATCCTGTCCCATTGACGGGCGCTGGCACCTAGCGATCCCACATGCAGAGATATTCTGTCTTCAGCCTGCTGCGCAACGCGGCCACCTATCACCAGGGCTGGTCCAAGGTCTGGCGGAGCCCGGAGCCGCGCGCGGCCTACGACGTGGTGATCGTCGGCGGCGGCGGCCATGGCCTGGCGACGGCCTACTACCTGGCGCGGGACCACGGCATCACCGACGTTGCGGTGCTGGAGCGCGGTTGGCTGGGGGGCGGCAATACCGGGCGCAACACGGCGGTGATCCGCTCCAACTACCTGCGCGACCCGTCCATCAAGTTCTTCGAGGCCTCGCTCCGGCTCTACGAGGGGCTCTCCCGGGAGCTCAATTTCAACATCATGTTCAGCCAGCGCAGCGAAGTCGACGTGGCCCAGACCTGGGGAAGCCTGCACGATATGCAGCGCAAGGCCTACGCCATGGACCTGCACGGCGCCGACTACAAGATGCTCTCGGCCGAGGAGGTCGGGCGCCGGATCCCGATCCTGGCGGATCTCCGCGACGGGCGCCTGCCGGTCCTGGGCGGGGCGGTCCAGGAGCGCGCCGGCATCGCCCGCCACGACGCCGTCGCCTGGGGCTATGCCCGCCAGGCGGACGCGTCGGGCGTGCACATCCATCAGAACACGGCGGTGACCGGCATCAGCCGCGACGCCCGCGGCCGGGTGACCGGGGTGGAGACCACCCGCGGCCCGATCAAGGCCAAGAAGCTGGCGCTCGCGGTCGCCGGCAACTCCACGGCCGTGGCCGCCATGGCCGGGCTCCGCCTGCCGCTGGAGACTCACAACCTTCAGGCCTTCGTCTCGGAGCCGATCAAGCCGGTGCTCGACGTGGTGGTCAACTTCCCCGACCTGGGGCTATACCTCAGCCACTCGGACAAGGGCGAGCTGGTGATCGGCGGCGGCATCGATCCCCAGCCGTCGTTCAAGCAGGGCGGCAGCTTCGGCACCTTCGAGGACGTGGTCTCGGTCCTGGTGGAACTCTTCCCCACCTTCCGCCGTCTCAAGCTGCTGCGCCAGTGGGGCGGCGCCCTGGAATTCGCCCACGACGCCAGTCCGATCGTCTCCACCACGCCGGTTCCGGGGCTCTACGTGAGCTGCGGCTGGTGGGGCGGATTCAAGGCGATTCCCGTTGGCGGCAAGACCTTCGCCCACACCATCGCCCGGGACGCGCCCCATCCGCTCAACGCGGCCTACGGCCTGGAGCGATTTTCAGGACTGAAATTCGTCCTGGAGAGCGGCACCGTGGCCCGGCGCTGAGGAGGGAGAAATGCTCATTATCCCCTGCCCCTGGTGCGGCGAGCGCCACGAGAGCGAGTTCGTGTGCACCGGCGAGGCCCGGGCGCCCCGGCCCCAGGACCCCAACCGCTGCGATGCCGAGACGTGGTCCGACTACCTTTGCCTGCGAAATAATCTGCGAGGCGCCTCGGTGGAGACCTGGTGGCACGCCAAGGGGTGCGGCCTGTGGTTCGAGCTCGAACGCGACACCCTGACCCACGCAGTGCGACCCTATTCTCCGGAGTCGGATTGATGAGACGGGGCGGGCGGAGGTTGCCCGAAGGCGGCTGGATCGACCGGGACAAGCCGCTCGGCTTCAGCTTCAACGGCACGCGCTACCACGGCCTGGCCGGCGATACCCTGGCCTCGGCCCTGCTGGCCAACGGCGTCACCCTGATCGGCCGCAGCTTCAAGTATCACCGGCCCCGCGGGATCATGGGGGCGGGCTACGAAGACAGCGGCTCTGCCGTGCAGTTGACCGGCGACGAAGACGCGCCCAACGTCCTGGCGACCCGCCTGGCCCTGCGCGAGGGCCTGAGTGCCGAGAGCGTCAATTGCTGGCCGGGGCCCCGCTTCGACCTGGGCGCCGCCGCCCAGCTGTTCTCCCGGGTCCTGCCGGCCGGGTTCTACTACAAGACCTTCATGTGGCCCCACTGGCACTGGTTCGAGCCGTGGATCCGCCGGGCCGCCGGGCTGGGCCACGCGCCCACGACGCCGTCCGGCGACCTGGTCTACGAGAGCCGCTTTCACCACTGCGACGTGCTGGTGGTGGGCGCCGGGCCGGCCGGGCTGATGGCGGCCCTGGCGGCGGGGCGGAGCGGCGCCCGGGTGCTCCTGGTGGACGACGGCCACCGGCCCGGCGGCCGGCTGCTCTACGACCGGGCGCGGATCGGTGGCGCCCCGGCGCTGGAGTGGGTCGCCCAGAGCGTGGCCGAACTGGACCGGCGCCCCGAAGTGACCCGCCTGCAGGACGCCACCGCCTGGGCCTACCACGACCACAACTTCGTGGTGGTGACCGAGCGGCGGCCGGATCGAGACTGGATTCATCAGCGCACCTGGAAGGTGCGGGCCAGGCAGGTGGTGATCGCGGCCGGCGCCATCGAGCGACCCCTGGTCTTCGCCAACAACGACCGGCCGGGCATCATGCTGGCCTCCGCCGCGCGCGCCTATGTGAACGGATATGCCGTCAAGCCCGGCAGTCGCGCCGTGATCTTCACCAACAACGACGGCGCCTACCAAACCGCCCACGATCTCCAGGACGCCGGTGTAGACGTCCCGGCCATCGTGGACAGCCGCGCGGCGCCCTCGGCCGAGGCCCTTGCCCAGGCGAACCGATCGGGCATCGAGGTCCTGAGCGGTCATGCGGTGGTGGATAGTCACGGCCCGCGCGGCCTGATCGGCGTGGAGGCGGCGCCGGTCTCGCGCCAGCAGGAGCGCCGGTTCCTCACCTGCGACCTGCTGTGCCTGTCGGGCGGCTGGAACCCGGCGGTGCACCTGTTCTCCCAATCCCGAGGCCGTCTGCGCTACGACGAGACTCTCGCCACCTTCCTGCCCGACGTTCCGGCCCAGGCCTCCCATGTGGCCGGCGCCGCGGCCGGCGCGTTCGACCTGCCGACCTGCCTGGCCCAGGGCCTGGAGGCGGGCGCCAAGGCGGCCGAGGCGGCCGGTTTCACGGCGCCGAGGCCGCCCCTGCCCGAGACCGAGCCGGCGCCGGCCTACGGCATCGAGCCGTTCTGGTTCGCCGAGCCCCCCACCCGCGGCAAGAAGGCCTTCGTGGATTTCCAGAGCGACGTGACCCTGGGCGATCTCAAGCTGGCGCTCAGGGAAGGTTACCGGTCGATCGAGCACGTCAAGCGCTACACCACCGCGGGCATGGGCCTCGACCAGGGCAAGACCGGCAACGTGAACATCATCGGCGCGGTGGCCCGGACCCTGGGCGCGCTGCCAGGCGAGATCGGCACCACCACCTTCCGGCCGCCTTACACCCCGGTGGAGTTCGGCGCCATCGCCGGCAAGCGCCCCGGGCCCCTGGTGCTGCCCTATCGCCACACGCCCATGACCGCCTGGCACCAGGCGGCGGGCGCGGTCATGTATGAGGCCGGCGCCCGCTGGCGGCGGCCCGGCTACTACCCGCGAGACGGTGAAACCCTGCAGCAAACCATCGATCGGGAGGCCGGCGCCGTGCGCGGCGCGGTCGGCATCTACGACGGCTCCCCGCTCGGCAAGTTCGAATTGAAGGGTCCGGACGTGGTCGCGCTCCTGGAGCGGGTCTACACCAACGACTGGGGCGACCTGCGGCCCGGCCAAGGCCGCTACGGCATCATGCTGACCGACGACGGCTTGATCCTGGACGACGGGGTGACCTTCCGTCTGGACCAGGAGCGCTATCTCATGACCGCGTCGACGGCCGGAGCGGAGCGGGTCCACCGGTGGCTCGAGCGCCTGCTCAACGTGGAGTGGCCGGATCTCCGAGTGATCCTCACCCCGGTCACCTCCCAATGGGCCAACGCCACGGTCTGCGGACCCCTGGCCCGGGAGGTGCTCGGCGCCGCGGGCACGGACATCGATCTGGCGCGCGCGGCCTTTCCCTTCATGGCCCTGCGCGAAGGCCGGCTCGCCGGACTTCCGGTGCGGGTCTTTCGGGTCAGCTACACGGGCGAGCTCAGCTTCGAGGTCAACACCCCATCGCGCCACGGGCTGGCGCTCTGGGAAGCGCTGGTTGCGGCCGGCCAGGCCCACGACATCTGCCCCGTGGGCTCCGAGGCCAACCACGTGCTCAGGGTCGAAAAGGGGTTTCTGTCCCTGGCCCACGAGGTCGACGGCACGGCCGATCCTTACGATCTGGGCCTGGCCTGGATCGTCTCCAAGTCCAAGCCCGACTTCCTGGGCAAGCGCGCCCTGGAGATCCGCCGGGGCGCGGACGAGCCACGGCGCGAGCTGGTGGGCCTTCTGGCTGAAGATCCAGAGACGCGCCTGCCCGAGGGTGCCCCCATCACCCCCGAAGGGCGCAGGACCGATTCCGAGGGCTTCATCTCGGCCAGCGTGTGGAGCGTGGCTCAGGAGCGCGCCGTCGCGCTGGGCCTGCTGCTCGACGGCCGCGCCCGGATTGGCCAAAAGGTCTTCGTCCGACTGCCGGACCAAGTGCTCGCCGCGACCGTCACCGCGCCGGTATTTCACGATCCCAAGGGCGTCCGTCTCAGGAGTTAGATCATGACCTATGAGGTCGAAATTCACACCCGTGCCCCGGAATCCCTGTTCGACCTCCGGGGCGAGGAGAGCACCGCGGCCGCCTGTCTAGGGGTGGCGGGTTTGGCCCTGCCCGACGGCCCGAACCGGGCCAGCGGGGATGGTGAGACCTTGGCGTGCTGGGTCGGGCCAAAGCACTGGCTGCTGCTGGCGCCCCTCGAGCGGGAGGACGAACTTGACGCCAGCTTCAACGAGCTGGTGGCCGGCCACCTGGCCTCCGCGACCCGCCTCACCGACGCCTATGCCGGCTTCGAGATCAGCGGGCCGGATGCGGACCAGGTCTTGGCGCAAGGCTGCGCCTTGGACCTGCACCCTCGCCAAGCGCCCCCGGGCCTGGCCACATTCACCGAGCTGTTCGGCGCCCGTGGCCTCTTGTACAAGCCGGCCGAGCCATGCCGCTACCGGCTCTACGTGGACCGCAGCTTGGGGCACTATGTGGGCCAATGGCTGCACCGCGCCGCCGGCCGGAACCCTTGAAGTAAGACCCGGATAGCCCGATACTTCAATGGCTCGTGGTGGCGTGGTGGGGGCCCCGGTGACTTCTCCTTTACATGGATTGCGGCTTGGCGGCGGGGATGGACCGGCCGCACCACGCGTACCGCGATCCATGATACGCATTGCGATCTTGGCCGCCGCCCTGAGCGTGCTCTGGCCTTTGAGCGCGTCCCAGGGGCGCCCCGCCTTCGTGCCCGCCCCCGCGTTCGTGCCCGGCACCTTGGAGCTGGAGTACGAGATCACCGTCGGTGTCTTCGTGCTGGCGCGCACCCGCTTTCGCCTGGCCCTGGACGCCGAAACCTTCGACTTCAAGGTGACGGTCGAGCCGGGTGGCATACCCTCTGTGTTCACCTCCTTCAAACTGAAGTCCCGGGCCAACGGGCTCAAGACCGGCGCGCTGATCGCGCCCCAGCGCTACCGCAGCGAATACCTGAAACAGGGCAAGCTCCACCGCTCGGTAAAGATCGACTATGGCGGCGACCACATGAGCCAGGTCGTGACCGACCCCACGCCGAAGGAGGACAAGCGCCCGCCCCTGACGGACCCGCTGACCGCTGGGACGCTCGACCCCTTGAGCGCCGCCCTGGTCCTGCTTCAGACGGTGGCCGAGAGCGGCCGCTGCCAGGGGACCCGACAGGTCTACGACGGCCGTCGCCTGTTCCGTGTCCAGGTTCAGGAGCCGACCGGCCTGATCCACATTGCCGGGCAGCCGGTTGGCCCGGATGGTCTCCAAAAAAGCAAAATGCTGTGCCATGTGGCCATCAGCAGAGTCGCCGGCTTCAGGGAGAAGGAGATCGTGCGGCAGACCTATCCCGAATTACTCTTGGCCGAGCTCGCGCCGGTGGTGCCGGGGGCACCCTGGGTCCCAATGCGGATCACCGTCGAGGCGCCCGAGTCCAGTTTCGGCACCAGGGCCGCGACCCTGGTCTCCGTCAAGTGGCGGGAACGTTATACCAAGGGCACGAATTTATGACTCGTAGGGGATTCCCTTTTTGGGACTGATGTGATTCAAGACTGGCGAAGGAGATTCGCCATGTCAGCATGCATAGCCCTTCGGGATGACTACGACGGCGTTGAGCTTCGGCGCTTGGCCAAACGCTGTCGCGACCCTCGCCAGGTTCGGCGGCTTTTGGCCTTGGCCGCGGCTTATGACGGGATGAGCCGGGCGGACGCCGCGAAGGTCGGCGGCATGGATCGCCAGACGCTCAGGGGCGCGTAGCGCGGTGCTTCGCACGGGCGCATCGGTTCAATGAGGATGGGCCAGACGGCCTGACGAACCGCGCGGGTGCCGGCCGTCCGCGGCTCTTGACCGACGCGCAGATGGGCGAGCTGTCTGTGATCGTCGAGACCGGCCCCGATCCAGCGATAGACGGCGTGGTTCGCTGGCGGCGGATCGATCTCAAGCGGGTCATCGAAGAGCGCTTTGGCGTCACCTACAGCGAGCGGGCGATCTCCGACCTGCTGGCGGCGCTGTCCTTCTCGCACATCAGCGGGCGTCCGCAGCACCCCAAACAGGACCAGCGGGTGCTTGAGGCCTTTAAAAAA
>SMVA01332859.1_pt1 | contig 14948 bp, 18 predicted proteins | sample 2456451 | NCBI WGS metagenome assembly SMVA01 (sample SAMN11095933, study PRJNA526329) | marine sediment metagenome | biome: Marine sediment; feature: Surficial sediment; material: Deep marine sediment; isolation source: Hadal surficial sediment | place: Pacific Ocean | collected 2014-05 | depth...
AAGAAATTGATATTGGATTTCAGGAAGTATATTCATTTAGATAACTATCCTAAGATCATGTTAATTGTTGAGAATATGAGTAGAGAGGGTATTATTGCTCTCCACAATAGGGGGGATTGTTTTGTGATCTTACAGAGATCTGAGGGTTGGGGCCTGCCCCATTTTGAAGCCGCTGCCTGCGGTAACCCAGTGATCACCCCTGGTTATGGAGGACAAGTAGATTTTCTTAACGAGGAAAATAGTTATCTAGTAGATTACACCCTCTGTCCTGTGACAGGCATGACGTGGTCCCCTTATTATAGAGGAGACCAGCTGTGGTGCGAGCCTGACATGGAGCATGCTATGAAGCTGATGCGACACGTCTATGACAATAGAGATGAGGCTGCTGGAAAAGGTGAGAAGGCCCGTCAAAGAGTAATAGAGAACTTTACCTGGGACAAGGTGGGAGACTTAATGTTAGACAGACTTACTGCTCTGGACCTCAAGACGGCTTGAAAAAATTAGGAAAATGATTTATATTTACTATGGGAAACTGCATCTTTTGGAGGAATAATGAGGATATTAGTGACCGGGGGTGCTGGTTTTATTGGCAACCCATTGGTTACTTCTTTGGCAAAGGACAGGAAGAATACAATCTCTGTATTAGATGGCTATGTACACGGATTTCCTAAGAAGTTTCCAACGAAGAAGAACATAGAATCCCCGTTGGCGGGAAATATTAGAAGTCTTTCCCACGTGTCTAGTGCTTTACAGAGGTTTGCTCCAGAAGTAATCGTTCATATGGCAGCACATATTACCAGACCCGAAGCGGTGGGTAATTTTAGAGAATGTGCGGAAGTAAACTATCTAGGAGCTGTTAATCTTTTGAAGGCATGCATGGATTCAAAAGAGAAGCCCAAGAAGATAATCTTTACATCCTCTCTTGCTGCCGTGAATACCCCAGGATCTCATTTTGGAATTGCTAAGCAAGCTTCAGAGCAGCTTTTCGAATCTTTGTGTGGGGAGATGGGGATCTCCTATACAACTATGCGCCTTTCAGAAGTTTATGGGGTAAGTGCCAGTCCCACCTCTGATAGTGAGGTGCATTTCTTGATTAATAACATGTTATCAGATAGGAATATCGTAGTCTATGGTCCCAATAAGCACAGAGATTACATGCATGTTTCGGATGCGGCAAGGGCTATAGAATTAGTAGTTAGTTCGGATGAACAAGTTCCTATGGTAGAAATAGGAACAGGGGAACCAGTTGTTACTAAAGATTTAGTAAATAAATTGAGTAAGTTAACAAAGCATACGGGAAAAGTACGTCTATCGGACGATCCTCGTATAAATATAGTTAGTTATGTGGCAGACACTGGCCTTGCTAAAGAGAAATTTGGATTTGTTTGTGAGAAGAATTTTGATGAAGGCCTAAAAGAATTGGTAAGTAAGCGAAAAAAGGAATTGAAGTGAACGAACAGAAAACAGAATTCATTTATATAGATACCGATGCTGAGGCAGAAAAAGCAGTAGATTATCTATGCGGATTTAAGAGGCTAGGATATGATACTGAGACTACAGGCTTGGAGATAATAGGAGGGAAGGATAGGCTTCTCTTGATGCAGCTGGGAACAGAAGAGGTGGCCTATCTATTTGATCCTCGTAAGATTAATACCGAGATTCTAAGGCGTCCCTTGGAATCACCAGACATTCTGAAGATACTACATAATGCTAAGTTCGACTACCAGTCTACAAAGATAGGAACTGGAATACGTTTGGCTAATGTGTTTGATACCATGCTTGCTTACAGGCTGCTAACGTCGGGCCTTATCGAAGATGGAAAAGGCGGCTTCGTAGCTGCGGTGTTTAGAGATAAGAACAAGAGACAATTTCCTTATAAGAGTTTGAAGTTTCTCTGCCAGAAGTATCTAGGAATAGTTTTAGACAAGAATGTTAGAAGAACATTTTCTGACCAGAGGTATGACAAGCAATTTACGGACAAGCAGTTGGAGTATGCTGCTGCTGATATTCTAGTGCTCCAACCCCTGTGTGATATTCTAAGTCAGGATCTTTTGGAAGAGGGTCTAATAGAGACGGCCCTCTTGGAGTTTGAGTTCGTTGCTTCGGTTTCTGAAATGGAAATCAACGGTGCCCACATCAACAAGAAGAAGTGGGGGCAGATCATTGAAATAGCAAGAGAACAGGCGGGATTATTTGAGGTAGAGATCTCTGCTATTGTAGAGCCTTTGCAAGAGCAACATACTTTGTTCGGCGCATCTCTGGTTAACATCAAGAGCCAGCCCCAGCTTCTCGATGCGTTTCGTAAGCTAGGTTTCGACGAAGAGGCGGTTCCTAGTACAGAAAATAAGATCTTAAAGAAGTGCGACCACCCGCTTGCGGAGCACATTTTACATTACAGAGCCTATGAGAAATTGATCTCTACTTATGGGGACAAGGTTCTTAAAAAGATTAATAAAAATACTAACCGGCTTCACTTTAATCTTCACCAGCTGGGCACCCACACGGGGAGGCTTAGCTCAGATAAGCCCAACATTCAGAATATCCCCCAGGATCGTGAGGATCAGGAAATAAGGATCTCGTTCCGGGATTGTTTTGAGGCAGAAGAAGGGAATATGATCCTAACGGCCGACTACAGCCAATGTGAGCTTAGAATTTTAGCGGAGATTACGCAAGATAGAAAGTTTCTTGAGATATTTAAGAACGACGAGGACCTTCATATTATTACTTCTCAGGAGGTATTCAGATACTCTGATGAGGACCTGGCCACCTACCTAAAGGTGAAGAAGCAGGACAAACCAGACGCCGATCTCTCTGCCCTCTTCTCCGAGCAAGAGATAGCCGCCTACAAGATGATAAGTGACTACAGAGATAAGACCAAGACGATTAACTTTGGTATAGTTTATGGATTGAGTGCGTGGTCTTTGGCTGATAGATTTAAGATTCCTCAGGACGAAGCACAGAAAATCTTAGACACGTATATGAACACCTACTCTGGTATTAAGAGGTGGCTCAATAAAAATGGGCACGAATCCATAGCCAAGAGATATAGTCGAACTCTTATTGGTCGCAAGAGATATTATACCCTCCCCGACCCGGACGATGAAGAACTTTTCAGAAAAGCAAAGGGAGCTGTCAGAAGAATGGGTAACAATGCCGTTATCCAAGGAACCAACGCAGACATTACTAAGGAAGCCTTAATTCATCTACAAAAAGCGTACAACGACATTGAAGGTGCGCGGGTCCTCTTTACTGTCCATGATGAAATTATTTCCGAAGTCCCGGCCGACAAGGCCGAGGAAATAGCAGAACTTAAAGCTGAAATTATGAAGCAAGCATTTCGCAGGTTTGTAAAAACAGTACCAGTGGGTGCAGGCGACAAGGTTTCTGTGAGTATAGCCTCCCATTGGACTAAATAAATCCAAGGAGGTCTCCTTATGCTAAGTTACGAGAGCTTGGAGGAGATTTTTAGGGAATTAATAGGCACATCAGTAAGGAAATTGGAAGCAGACATTAGCCCGGTGGTTGAAGAATACATGGTAGCTGTAACTACTGGACTAGCTGCTCGTCCTTACTTGGTATCTAGAGTTGTTTACATAAACGATCTACTACGCACAGGCCTCGACTCCGACGGATATATTCGTAGAGAGTATTTAAGAATAACCGGCGATATGGCTCTGTGTATATCAGGAATTTTCCCTGATAGCCTTGAGTCTAGAAAGACTTCGTTTAATGTGGGCGATTATATAGATATTGGTGCAATAGCCTATGGGAATATAAACGTTGATATTTTTGATGAGATGTCTGAGAAGTTTCCAGAGATGGTAGACGTCTTGAACTTAGTTAGTATAAAAATTACCCTTACGTCAGTAGATTTGGCGAACTATATTAAGAGAAGGAGGATAATAGATGCACGAGCTTCCCGAAATTAAAGTCTTTTCTATAGGAGACAAGCAATTCAATTTCTCCCTAGCCACCACGGCTATGGAACTGATTACAGGACTGGCAGGAGTCACTAGTTTAGAATCATTGGACGGCATGCTGTTCGATTTTGGTAGTAGCTACCCCGTAATCATGACCCCGAAGGGTTTAGTATTTCCTGTAGAAGTGGCGTTTATAAATGAAGAAGGTGTTATTCGAGAGATCAAAACTCTTGATCCCTTAGATGGTTTTACTCAGGCCGCATCCGAGAAAGCAAGGTTTGCACTAGAGGTACCGGTAGGCTTCTTTGAAAAGAATGAAATAACAGTTGGCAATATTCTAGAATTTTAATTATAACTTTCACCGTGTGAAAAGGAGCCGCCTGTACATGGCTAGATATACCCCTGAAACTTACTTTCTAAACCCCGCCCACGAGGAGATTGTAAAGTCTCGATATTATTTGAGGAATCAGAAGGGCGAGTGTGTAGAGACAAATATTTTCGAAGTCTTCGAAAGGGTTAATAACTATATTTATCAGAATGACCTGGAACACAAGGACATAGCTCAAAGACTATGTGAAGAAAAGAAAATTATGTATGCTGGACGTCCCCTGGCCCAGGCGGGCACTGGCATAAAGAATCTGTTTAACTGTTTCGTTCTTGGTATTGAGGATAGCCGAGAGTCTATATCTGAATGCCAGAGGATTCATTTTCATATTCAGGCCCATGGTGGGGGTACCGGCATTAACTTCTCAAAGCTCCGCCCAAGCGGTGCCTGGTGTAAAGGGGCTGCCGCCCGTTCCAGCGGACCTGAGGGTTTTATTACTGCGATGGGGTACCTGTCTTCTAATATTCAACAAGGTGGCAATCGAAGTGGTGCCAACATGGGAATATTGGAAGATTGGCACCCCGGCCTACTGAAGTTTATTACCAAGAAGTCTAGGTCCAACTGGGAAAACATTAGGAAATTCTCTGTAGTAACTAATGAGAATGCATTCAAGCAATGGCAATGGTTGAATCCTCACGCGTGGCAAACATTCAATGTTTCTGTAGCCCTGTCAGATGATTTTATGAAACAGGTTAAACGTGAAAGTCCGCGTCCGTGGAAGTTACAGTGGCAGGGAGAGGATTGGCCCCTTTGGGATTTTAAAGCAGTTTTAAATAGCCCTCTTCCTAATGGGGAGGTCGTAGAAGAGGAGATTAGTATTACAGTATGTGCTTTGGATGAAGAGGTCGCTCTTCATGAGGCCCTCAATGAGATCCCTTTTAGAAACAAAGAGGCCGTAGGGCTAACATTAGAGGAGGGACCATACCACATTACTGCGTATGAATGGTTCGAAAAGATTTGTGCCAACGCCTGGGAGGATGGTTGCCCCGGAATATTTTTTATAGATAAGGCCCGAGATTATCACAACGGAGAATACTTTAATCCCCTAGACGCGACTAACCCCTGCGCAGAGCAGATTCTACCCCAATGGTCAGTTTGTTGCCTATCCAGTATAGTTTTGCCTGAGTTTGTTACTGAAGATGGGGACATTGATTGGGAAGAACTAAAGAAAGCTGTGTCTGTTCTAGTGCGTAGCCTCAATTGGATCACTGCCCTTAACGAAACAGGCGTCGATCAGATTGACTATAGCACTCTAAATGAGAGACGAATTGGTCTTGGAACTATTGGTATGCATGAGCTTTTGATTAGAGTTTCTGCTCGTAAGAATGAAGATTGCCGCTATAGTTCTGCGGAAGGCAGGGCGGTGGCCAAGAAGATTTTGAAATTTATAAAACACTCAGCTTATGAGTCTTCTATTGAGCTAGCTAAAGAGATCGGACCATTCCCAGCTTTTAATTATGATGGGTTTGCTGAGAGTAAGTTTATACAGCAGCTTATCAAAGAGCGTCCTGATCTCGGGGAGGCAATGAAAAAACATGGGATCGCGAATGTCACGATACTCACGCAAGCCCCCACGGGGACAACTGGAACCGTTACAGGTTATTCGAGTGGTTGCGAGCCTTATTTTTCCATGGCTTATATTCGCAACTCTAATGTGGGCAGCTATATGGATGGTTGCCCTTCTTTTAGAGAATGGCTCGACAATAAAGGAATTGATTTCAAACATTATGGGTATGATCTAAAGGAATTGAGGCGTAGCAAGAGAGTACCGGGGTATTTTGAGGAAGCTCAGGATATTTCCTGGAAAGACCATCTTGCGATGCAGGCAGTCTTTGCAGAGCAGGTTGATAGCTCGGTGTCCAAGACGATAAATCTCCCGTCTGACGCGACTGTGGAGGATATCATGGACGCTTACATTGAGGCTTATAGTCTGAATATTAAATCTACGGCTGTTTATAGAGATGGTTCTAAGGCCCAAATTCTGGAAACTCTTAAGAGTAGCCAAAAGAAGTCAAAAAATAGGCCACAAACTATCATGACAGTCCAAGCCCCTGTGCGGGGAGAGAAATTGTTTTGTGATATTCACACAGTTAGTGTGAAGGGGCAGAAGTGGAAGGTATTAGTAGGTCTCCTCCATGGTAGGCCCTATGAGACCTTCTGTTTTCCGGAAGAACAAATCGAAATACCGGCCAGCAAAACTGAGGGGCTTCTGTGTCGAGCAGAGCAAGGAAGGTATGACCTCTCCATAGGGGAAGAGGATGACAGATACGTTATCAAGAACATCGCAGCGCTATTGTTGAATGACGAGCACCGCATGGTAACAAGATTACTTTCCGCCAACCTTCGGCACGGTACCCCTCTGAACTCGGTTGTTGCTCAGCTATCTAAGTGTGAGGGTGACATCACGGCCTTCAGTAAAGCGATGATGCGAGTGTTAAGGAAATATATCTCGGACGAAGAGTATCTAGAGATATCAAGATGCCACATGTGTGGTTCCTCAAACCTCATTCTACACGAAGGTTGTTTAGAGTGTGCGGATTGTGGGACCAGTGCGTGTGAATAGAAAGGAATTAAACGGGGACGAAGAACGGGGAGGAAGGGATGGTCAAATGATTGGCCAAAAAACTAACTCCAACAGTAAAATGTGAGATTTGCTACGAAAAATATAAGACACTTGCCGGCCATTTAAGAAAGCACGGTTACAAAGCCAAGCGGTACAAGGAGGAGTTCAACGCTCTTACCGTATCGCCGCTGACTTTACACCGTATTAAAATGGCACGCCTGAGGTTTATCCTCAGACAGAGAGCACCGAAAAAAGAAATAGCAGTTGGTACTGGAACGCCACATACTGAAGAGGCCAAACGAAAGATTAGTGAGGCTCGAAGTGGTAAGAAGCTTTCTAGTGCCCATAAGATGGCAATTAGTGCTGGTCTTTTAGGACATGAAGTCAGTGATCTAACTCGTGAACTACTGCGTAACGTTGAGTTCACTGATGAAAGGCGAAAGAATATTTCCAAGGCCCAGTCCGCGGAGAAAAGTAACTCCTGGAAGGGTGGAAAGTCCCGACACCTTTACTTTGGTAAAGGCAAGTATAGATTGAAGAAGATCTTCGGAGACCCCCTGAAGTGTTTATTTCCTGGGTGCGATAAAGTAGAAGGAGAGAATGTTAAGAGCGTGGACTGCCACCACTTGGACGGTGACCACGAGAACAATCCCCTGGATGGCATGAATTGGCTGCCACTGTGTAGACGTCATCACATGCTTGCCGATGGCAGACTAAAATCTGCCACTAAAAAAGAAGTGAAAGCTGCCAGCGATTTGGCATGTAAATCACATGCCACTCATATGAAGAACCACTATGTTGGCGAAATTAAAAGTTACCACGATTAATTTTTCCGCGCCGTTGACATTTAGGGGAATATAACTTATCCTTATTATAGTGAGAAGGAGAAGACTATGACTCTTTTGTCTATTAGATCCATGCCCTGCCCCAACGATTGTGAAGAGGGTAGGATAACAGTATATAATGTGTACGAAACAGATGAAAACGATCTCCCCAGGGGGAACAAAGAAATCTGCGACGTGTGTGAAGGTAAAGGGTATGTGGTATCTTCTTCTGAGATGCCCGAAGTAAATTAAGGAAAACCAAATGGAAATTACTGCCAATATCCCTATTGTTATTGAGAAGCATGGAGATCAAGAGCGGGCGTACGATCTTTATTCCCGACTATTGAAAGACCGAATTATTTTCCTTGGTACCCCGATCAATGATCAAGTGGCAAATGCGATAGTTGCCCAGCTTTTGTTCCTGGAGAGTAGCGACTCTGACAAAGATATCTATATGTATATTAATTCTCCGGGCGGAGCAGTCACCGCAGGGCTTGGTATCTATGATACTATGTGCTATGTTAAGCCAGATATCCAGACTCTGTGTGTTGGTCAAGCTGTGAGCATGGGGTGCTTTCTTTTGGCAGGGGGTACGCCTGGCAAACGTTTTTCTCTTCCCCACACCAGCATCATGATGCATCAGATTTCAGGGGGCCAAGAAGGGGCTGTGCCTGACGTTACTCTCCGTTTTGAGGAGATGATAAAGAAGAATGAACTTCTCATGGAGATCCTAGCTGACAATACCGGCAAGCCTTTTGAGGAGGTTAAGAGCCAGTTTGAACGAGATAAGTGGATGACTCCATCAGAGGCCAAAGACTTCGGCATTATAGATCGTATCCACACGAAGAGTGAGAGGGAAACTGATGAGTAAATTAGAAGAAGCTTTACGAGATAAGATATCGATTCTCGAAGCGGAAAAGATAGGGCTGCAGGAAGAATTGGAAGAGGCTTTCCAGCAGATAGATTCTAAGATAGAACTATGTGAGGGTCTCCTCAACGGCGAGGTAGATGGCCTACTTGAGGCTGCGCCTAAGAAACGAGGACGCCCCAAGAAGACAGGTGCGAAGGTCCCCGACAAGAAAAGAGGCCGTCCCCGAAAAGAGGGAGCTGAAGATGAGAAGAACAAACAGCTGTATGAAGAGGCAGTAAACAGTTTACCGGACGGCTCTACTGGCACCACTAAAGAACAGCAAGAACGGGCAGTTCGTAGATTTAATCCAACGCCGCGCGGCGATATCGGTCAGCCTGGCGTGAATGTTGGTTCTACTAAAGGCAAGCCCCCTGCGCCAGACCAGAAACCGGACCCAGCGGGGCATAAAACTATTTCTATAGACGATGATTTACCAGAGGAAGAATAATGTCACAGTTCAACGGTGGTAGAAGAGTTAGATGTATAGATTGCGTACATCTTCAAGGTAATAAGTGTATTGGAAGAAAAGGTACACCTACGGTTAGCCCCAAGAAGAAAAGATCTTGTGGCACGTATGACTTTAAGGGAGAGTATCAAAACTCTACGCCCTTGGAGTCAGTATATATCCCGCACATAGATCCTGCAACCAAGAAGCTTATAAAGAAGCTTATGAAACTTGGAGTTGTCCCGGTATCTGATGCGGACTTGGAAGCGGGGGGAATGCGTAAGATTGCAGTCCCTGCTAGCACTGCTACTGCCTCCCTGCTTGGAACCGAGATCCAAGAGGACAAATTGATTCACGACGTCCGTAGCCCGGACCCTGGGATGGAGCGGGATGCGCCAGAGGAGCCAAGTTTAATCTGGACTCCCGATAGAGAAGATGGGTAGAATTGTAGCTGGAGTAGATGAGGTCGGACGAGGATGCCTAGCTGGGCCGGTGGTCACAGCTGCGGTGGTAATCCCTCATGAGCTTCCTTGGGTAGAAGAAATCAAGGATAGTAAAAAGCTTACCCATAAGAAGAGGGTAGAGCTTGCCACGCTCATTACCGACACTTGTCATTGGGCAATTAGAGATGCTTCGGTTAACTACATAGAGAATACGAATATTCTCAAAGCAACGCTTTGGTCAATGAAAATGTCAGTCGTTGCTCTTAGTACGCGTGTCAAGCCTGATTTAGTATTGGTAGACGGTAACCAAAGAATACCGGATCTGGAGTTCCCACAAGAAACCATTAAGAATGGTGATAATTTGTATAAGTGCATAGGTGCCGCTTCTATTATAGCCAAAGTCTATAGAGACAATTATATGGTGGGCATGCATGAGTTTTTCCCTCAGTATAATTGGGCTAAGAATAAAGGGTATGGAACAGAAGAGCACCGCCAGGCCATCATGGAGCATGGTATAACAAAAGAGCATCGAAAAACTTTTCGGGGAGTAGCAGAATATGTCTAGGGTTAGAGAGCTGTCCAATCATATGATGAGAAACCCACAGTATGTTACGGTTCTTCCTGAGAGAGCGGCGCGCATTGCTGAGTTGATGCAAGACTTCAAGCTTGAACTTCCTACTTGGGACTTTCCCCCTTTCTATCCCCAGACCAAAGATTTTGAGGAAATGTGTCTCTATTACCTAGTGTTTAACTCCATCAATTACTGCTATTTTGATGAGTATGATAATAGATTTCAGGACGGGGAGAATCGATCCTCCACTCTAGCGGGTCTTAGGATTACAGAGAATTGGGAACAGTTGAAAGACCCTCAATTTCTATCCCATGTAGATGAAACCTATATGCTAGGGGAATTGTTTAAAGCTGAGACACCAATCTCTCTCATTAAAGAAAGAGCATTCGCCTTTAGAGAGATAGGTACTTTCATGTTAGAAAACCCAGACTTTACTTTCCGAAAATTATTTACTAAGCATTATAACAATGCCTACTTTATGTCTCAGATGATCCCTTTCTACTTTCCTAGTTGGAGAGACCCTTTCTTTAAGAGGGCCCAGTTGTTTGTAGGAATGGTGCAAGGTAAATTTGGACACTTTGATAAGGGGTTGGAAGACCTGACAGTCTTTGCGGACTATAGAGTGCCTCAGACTTTACATTCTATGGGAGTGATTAGGTATGCGACGTCTCTACAGTCGGACATATCTTCTAACAAACTAATTCCCTATGGAAGCAAGCAAGAGTTAGAAATCAGAGCAGCCACAATAGTTGGTACTGATATGCTTACGGCCCATCTGAACGAATATCATGACGGGTCTCTCAACGTTTTACATACGGATTATCTTCTTTGGAGTGCCATGCGTAAGAGAGGTTCTCTACCGCCGGGCGTTATGAGTTCTATAGACATTCCACATCATCGTACGATGACAACCGACTATTAGGAGAGTTGCATGTTTGAAGAGTGCCGCTTAGAAGGCGACTTTAGCCTGTCGTCCGGACGTAAGTCCCCTTACTTCTATGATTTTGATCTCCTGTCGTCCAAAGCTACGATGGAGTACGTTTACGCTCTGGCGGAGCTTATCCCTCAGGAACTTAGGGATAGGATAGATTTCATAGCTACACCAGTCTTGGGCGGCATTGAGATTGCTTACGTGATGGCAGGAGTATTGGGTAAGCCTAGAGTCAAAGTACTTACCGTTGAAGAGAGGACTCGCGGTCCGGTATTTGAAGGGAAGAACTATCTGATCGTGGATGATGTCATTTCCTCGGGGCAAGCCGTGAACAAAGTCATAAACATTCTTTCTGACAACGTATGTATCGGCACTGCGACTTTCGTCTTCAGGGGCACCTCGGAGGAGACTTTGGTCAAAGAGTTCCCGATGTATTACCTTGAGCAAAAAGAACCGGAGTTTACCAATGCCGGAACTGCCTGAAGTAGAGACGATTGTACGGGATATTAGGCCAGCGCTAATTGGCAAGTTGATTTATGGCATAGTTATTAAGTCCAGTTGTCAGCGTAATATCCTCAAGGTTAGAGCCGACAGGTTCTATGAACAAACTATAGGCGGGGAGATTATTACCGTTCTTCGGAAAGGTAAGTATATTATTATTCCCTTGTCTAATAACAATGTAATTGTAATGCATTTGGGCATGACAGGAAGGATTCTGTTACGTCGTGGGCCCACAGCTAATTTTGAGGAGATACCAGAATCAATTGATAAGCATACGCACCTCATTCTGGAGTTGATAAATCCCTCAGATGATTCTATGACAGGTCTTGACGATGTCCAGTTGCTCTTTAATGACCCTCGAACTTTCGGTAAGATATATTTACTGGAGGATGTAGAAGACATAGAGGATCTGGATATTCCAGGCCTTAAAAATCTGGGACCAGATGCGTTAGGTATTTCTCATAAAGAATTTCAAGAGATAGTTAAAAGTAAACGTAAAATTAAGTCCATTTTGCTTGATCAAACTAAAATAGCTGGGGTAGGTAACATCTATGCAGACGAGTCCTTATTTGAGGCTCGCATACACCCAGCCCGACCAGGTTCTTCATTAAACTTCGAGGAATCCTCCAAGCTTTGGTTTGCTGTTAAGGCCGTGTTGAAGAAAGGAATTAAATTTCGTGGATCTTCAACCTCGGATTATTTTACAGCAGATGGAAGTAAGGGATCCTTTCAGGATCATCACAGAGTTTATCGGAAGACTGGACAGAAATGCGTAGACTGTGGTTCTATCATTCAAAGGATAGTTCTCGCACAACGCGGAACGCACTTCTGCCCGACCTGCCAAACAGGAGAGGTAGATTAATGGTAGACCATAAGAACGCTTTTGCACTAGAAGAGAAGCTCTTTAAACTATTGAAAGACCATCCTAAGTGTAAGAAATACAAGCTAGCTTTACACGTAGATGATCCTTATGGTATAGATATAGTAGCCACTGCTAAACGCTATGAAGGGTTTGCACTGGAATTAGAGAGCACACAGGGTACTAAATGGTCCAAAGAAGATCCGTACCCTTCAACTTGGAAAAAGGGGTACAGTGTTCCCGCCAGAAAGAAGAAGTTTTTCGAGACCCACCCCCTGTCTGTGTTCGTTAAGGTGAATATGGATATGACACGAGCTTTCGTAGCTCCTATGAGTTACATTTGTTCGTCTGGGGAGAGTGAATATGATAATGAAAACGCTCAGCATATGAAGAGAAATGACTTTTTTATTATCCAAGATCCTAATCATCCAGCAACATGTTGTTGTCCCATAGGAGACTTAGGAGATGTAGTTGATGCCCAATTTAGGGCAATGTATGAGATGAAGAAAATCAATGAAAAACACACAGATAAAAGACCCGAGTTCAACAATAAATTTACACAAAGTGGAAATAAGGAGAATTGAAATGCCCGTATTTGGACGTAGAAAGAGGGCCCCCGCTCTGTCCAGGGGAATATTTACTATTCGAAAGGGGATTGGTTTCTTACAGGCTGGAGACTTCATCGGCGCTCTTCGTGAGTTCCGTAAAGTAGCCGGCTCCAGAAACTCTGGAACCAGTCGATTGGTTAGGGGCGTAGCTAATTTCTATGCCTATAACACTGAGAGATTCCGAAAGGAAGCCAAGAAGGCGAGAATTGGAAACGCAAATCTGATGGACTTCGATGCGGTTAACTCCGGCGAAGCCTGGTCTGATGTTGATATCGCTGCTATCTTGGTTGCTCCCCGCAACCGCTTCACCACTCGTTTCCTTTCCAACTTCCTTGGTAGGACAGAGGAGGCCATTCGTTTCCAAAGACGATACGCCGCCCCTCGCCCACTAAATAGTTGGACTGGTGAGACTGGTAAGAAGTACACCCGGTTCACTCAGAACCAACGTGTTGCTCGTGAGATTGGCTCAGTTTAATATAAGATCGATCTAGTCCGCTAGGTCGATCACAGGAAGCAGAGGTGAAGGTCGCCTTTGCGGTAAGACTAATATTACTAAGGAGTATTATAATGGCCGAAGCAGACGTTCAGCCTAATGGTGTGGATATTAGCCCTACTGTTCTAGCAGTAAATGAAATTTTGTTCACCCCAGAGTTTGCTGCTCAGGTACGCGTGCATAATGATTGGGCAGAGGATCTCTCTGATGAGAGAACTGCCCTTTTGTTTCTAGCTGCACGGTATCAGTGGACTGTAGAGCTATTAAGCCGACAAACGGTTACTTTAAAGCAGACGACTGAGGGACTAGAGCGCAGGCTCGTCGCTCTTGAGGGAAACCTTGAATAAGATAGTATTAGGGGACTCACGAGATCCCGATAACTATCAGACGGATTTTCATCTGACTATTACCTCACCTCCCTATTTTGTAGGTAAGGAATACGAGGAAGACTATACGTTTGATGATTATAAGGATTTACTTAAATCTGTTTTCCATAGCACGGCAAAGCATACCGTGGATGGGGGCAAGATAGCAATCAATATTGCTGATATTGCTGCGTTCAAGAAGGTAAGCGGCCGCGTTGAAGAGAACATTGAGATTAGTAGAGACATTGTTAACTGGTTGAAAGAGGAGGATTGCCATCTTTTATCCAGAATCATTTGGGTGAAAGATCCCCCGTGGGTCAACTCCCAGCACGTAGGTTACAATAAGAAGATCCCCGCTACTTATGTCAGGATGCTCCCTTCGTGGGAGTACATCTGGGTGTTCTATAAAGGAGATACCCCCAAGAGAGAGGGTGTTCCCCCAATAACTCAGCTGGTAAGTAAAGAGGACTGGAAGAAGTGGGCGACAGGTGTGTGGGATATGCGTAGCGTGGCCTCTAACAGAGAACACTCTGCCATGTTCCCTCAGGAGCTTGCTCGAAGATTGGTGCTGCTGTATTCTATCCCCGAGGACACTGTGTTTGATCCTTTTATGGGAAGCGGGACCACTGCTGTTGTAGCCTATCAGAACCATCGGAAGTATGCGGGTATCGAAAGAGATCCGAAATACCATGAGTTGGCTACCAAAAATCTAGAAAAGGTGGAGCATTGTATTAAAGATCCTTTGTATGTTCCGCCCACAGAATATGGTCACGACGACCTATTTTAGGAGGAAAAAATGGCAAGACAAAGATTAGGAGCATTCGCGAGACTAAGAAAGAAGAGAGACGAGAAGTTAGCTGAGAAGCAGAAGGCGGTCGAGAAGAAGGTTGTGGCCGAGATCGCCATCACGGCCCCTGCTAAAGCAGCGGCCGCGGCCATAGTCGTGGCACGAGAAGCGGCAACGGCTGCCGAGAATAAAGCCATCAACGCAGCGGCCGCCGGCCCTAAGCTGGTATCCCCTGCTAAGGTGCAGTCGCTGAGGCGTCAAACCGAAGTCAAGGTTGCTGCTGTAAAGAAACTAGAGCAAGAGGCCCCGCCGGCCCCTGTAGTTGTCCCCATTCCTGTAGTTG
>SMVA01343334.1_pt1 | contig 14940 bp, 12 predicted proteins | sample 2456451 | NCBI WGS metagenome assembly SMVA01 (sample SAMN11095933, study PRJNA526329) | marine sediment metagenome | biome: Marine sediment; feature: Surficial sediment; material: Deep marine sediment; isolation source: Hadal surficial sediment | place: Pacific Ocean | collected 2014-05 | depth...
CGCACGATGATGGCGTCCACCTGTTTGGGTTCGTAATGAAACATTCCACCATAGATTGGCCGAGACTTCGCACGTGACATTGCCGAGACCTCGCTGGACTGGGATGAAATTACCTGTATTGAAGCACAATTCGGCGGCGTTTAGGGCCGTTCGTAAGCCTTGCTCTTGAGAAGTGCCATTAATTCATGCCCATCCGACGTACCCGCCGCAGGAGCAAGCCGAAAGCCACACTGACCAAGATCGGGATGCCGCGAGTGTTGGAGAAACCCCGCCGCAGCGGGGTCCCAACATGCAAGTTATTCCGCAGGCTGTACCATAATCTGGCCGCTGAACAACGCCGACTCACAGCGATGAGCCGCTGCAAACATTTCAGCGCTCTTGGCGTTTTCAGGATCGGCCTGCAACGCTGAATTCCCGGCAGCGTAGGCACTGTTGTCGTCCCACACCAAATAGTAGGTCAGGTCGAAGCCACTCCCCGAGATGAGTGGTATGCGTCGTCCGACAATGGAGGCTGCATCGGTTGCCGCTACCGCCTTTGCGAATACCGGTTTCCACGCAGCAATAGCTGCGTCGGTATCCGCAATGGTTTTCCCGGGGCTCAGTTCGCACTGGTAGGATTCAATGACGACTGTGTCGCCTGTGAAGGCCTTGTCGTTTCTGAACAGATTTTCGCTGGTGTGGAGACTTGAACCAGGGCAATCCAGAACGTCATTGAACTGCGCCTGAATCGACCGGCCGACGCTGGTACCGCTAATGGCTTCGTGGACTTCGGCCCATTCGTTGAACGTCATGTTGCCGTTGAACCACACGACATCCACGTTCACGGAGCCCAGTACCGGCACCCACATGACTGAACGTATTTTCTGTAGCGCCGAAGAATCAATTTTCGACCTTTGCGATGCGAAGTACTCGGCGGCTTGGTCGAGATCATCAAAGTCTTTGCCATCGAGAAAATTACAGCCGAATGCTTCCACGACCTGCGGTGAGTCCGCAGCTTGTGCGGGTATCGCGAATGAAAAAGCTAAGAATGCCATGCATAGCATGGCGGTGAGTTTTCGTAACATTGTTGCTCTCCTTGTTACACAAGAGCGTCGACTCGAGTCCGTAGCGAAAACGTGTCTGCATTCGGAAATGCCCCGCCCCCTCCGGCAAAATGCCGGACCGTAATGCTGCCTTCCGCGGTTGCGTCATGTCAATCGACTATCCACGGAGGTAAAATGGCGGTGCAGGAAGAGTTGCAGGAGAGCTGGTGTTGAGGGGTTTGCAGTCCGTGACGATCTCTAATAGATTCGTGCACGATCACGATAAACACGACAACAATTATTGCGAGGTAATCGATGGCCCCGATTCCCAAGAATGGAACGGTTGCGGTCACGGGGAGCGCCGGGTTCATTGGAGGCTGGGTTGTGCGGCTTCTGTTGGACAAAGGCTACCGTGTGCGAGCCTGCGTCCGCGACGTTAACGACGCTGCGAGAGTCACATTTCTCAAAGACCTGCCTGGGTATGCCTCCGGCAGACTCACCCTCCACGCCGCGGATCTGGATAGTGGCGGTTGTTTTGATGAAATATTCAAAGGCTGTCACGGTGTGTGCCACGTCTCTCACGTCAGCGACTACGATGACCACGAGTATGTCCAGCGTGTCTGCGACCACATCATCAACAGCGTGAACGAATCCGGCAGCGTGACCCGGGTGATCGTAACTTCCAGCATCGCCGCGGTCATATCCGAAGTCGACTTGCAGGAATTTGTCCGGCGACCTGTGTTTTACGAAGATCGCTATCCCGATGAGCTGAACCCGAAAAGAACCACCGCAAAAGGCCAGGGCTACTCGATGGGGAAAGTCATCGCCCAGCGTGCTTTCTCGGCTGCGGCTGAGCGCAACGGCAACTGGGATGCAATCACCTGCTGCCCGGCCGACAACGTGGGGCCCATCCAGTCTGCGCACCAGAAAGACATGGGGCCCTGGCAGCACAACATCGAGATGATGCTATTGGGCAAGTACTACCAGAATGGTGCCTACCGGCCCTGGATGACGGTCGACGTGCGTGATGATGCTCTGTGTCACATCGGCCTGCTCGAGAGCGTCAAGGTGAACAATGGCGAACGCTACATCGCATGGTCAACGGACACCCGGAATGTCGAAGACATCTGCGCCAGCATCGATCGCTTGCTGCCTGAGATTGGTCATGATGCACCGGACGTCACCGATCCGTTCCCGGAAAGAATTCAGGCGCGGGAAGCGGAAATGCGCGCAATCTGGGCGGGTTGTGAACTTCGCAACGACCGCATTCGTGCGGTGACCTCAGTCAATTTCCGGCCACTCGATGAGTCTGTGCGAGATTGCGTGGAATCACTTCTCGCGGTGGCGAAGGTGCAACCACAAGTCAAAGCCAGATAGTACCGGGTGTTAGCCTTTAACCTTTTCTCCAGCAACAGCGACATTTTGGATACTACGAGAAAAAGCTAAAGGCTAACGACCGGCACTACGCGGGACTACGAAGGGATGAACCAGATGGGAGACGACCAGGCGCGCTCCTGGATGGTCGCTTTGAGATCTGATCTTGGTGCAACGCCGGCCCGCAAGGCATCCCAGGTTGACCACCGGCAGGTCGGATTCTCCAGTACCCGGGCATAGTAGAACGCGCGGTGCGCGGAATCGAAATCAGGATCTCGCCAGACGGTCTTCAGTTCTGCTGCGCCGACGTCTGAGCTGATCGAGCAGTCCGTCAAATTGACGCTGGCGCCATTGTCAGGGCAGCGATGGGTTGTTGGATCGACCGAGGCGTTGTCGGAACACGCGACGTCGTAGACTTTTTCATGATGCTCGCCGGCGACCGTCCAGCCTTTGATTATCTGAACCCGCTGCAGCGCGGCCGAGTTCGGGTCACCGGTGGCCCAGACGATGAAACTGGGCACCTGCTTGTCCTGAGCGAGCAGATCAGAGCCCATCGAGACGCCTTCGGCATAAGCACGGGTTACCAGTTGCGCATCTTCGAGCATCGACTCATCGAAGCCAAAGCCGCTGAAAAAGCGGATGCTCATTCGTGGTCCCGATGTCGCAAAGGTTTCCTTGCGTCTGAAAGCCCGGTAGATTGCGTCGCGCGAGTTTTCTTCCGCCCACACGCCGGTGAGGCCGGATGCTCCCCAGGTTTCGTAGGCGCCGGAAACATACTCGTTACCATCGATCTCCACTACCTGCGCGCGTCCCGCGGCGCGGACCAACGCGGCCATTTCTTCGGATAGCGGTACGGCGCCACGTAAAACGCCGTTCGAATCGAGCAGGCCGACTTTGGAAAAGTAGTTCGACTCATCCAATGATGCGGCACCCGTGTGTGTGTCCGATGCGCCCACGAAGCCGAATTTATACGGGTTTGATGTTTCGCTGTCCTCGAAGGCGAGGCCGTTGAGCAGAGCTTCGCGGCCATATGAACCGTGTGGCTCGCTTGGCAGCGTCGTTGCGACGCGATAAGGCATGATTTCGAAATCGGCCCATTCATCGGTGTCAGAAAGCACCGGATGAGTCTCAGATGTGCCTTTAACCTGTGTCAGTTCGATGAGAGGTTCGTTACGGATGCGTTGCTGCGCATAGGCGTCATCCAGCGGGTTGCCGGCCCAATCGACCAGTTTGAACATCTGCCCATTCGAGCCATTCGAATTGTGCGGGATTGCGAGCGTTTCGATACCCTGATCGCGAAGATCATCCATCCAATCCCACAGCCCTTCCGGGTTCTGGCTGTGGAATCGCGAAAAAGGCATGGCGGGTAGTTTGTCGGCATCCCGGAAAATCACATTGCGGTGGAGGTTGCCGCGATCGTCGCTCGACGAGGTGTATTCATAGGCGACAAAAGCCGTGAATTTGCCGGGTTGGTTGTGTTCTTCCGCCGCTTTGATGATATCCGCCCAGGCGCTCCTGCTGATGTCGTTGACCATCTCAACGTCGATCGACCCATCGACAATACCTCGGAGGGTGTTTGGCAGGAAATTTGAAAACGCAGCGATCCTCTGGCGTAGACTGGCGATGTTGAGATTTTCCGGCGCATTCAGATTGTGCAGGTCCTGCACGTGAGACAATTTCGAAAACTCCGTTGACGTATCGGCTGCGGCACTTACAGCACCCAGAAACATGGCGTGGTCGGTTACGGCATAGAAATCCAACGGTTGGTTGAGTTGCACGTCAAATCCTGCCGGGTGCTTGATCGCTTCACCCTTGGCATACCGATACGCATCGTAAGGGGTTGCCAGGGTGCCAAAGGCAAAGGCGTCGAAGCTGTAGGTCGTGTGAACGTGCAGGTCACCGAAGTAGGCGTTGCGCTGCGCATTTTCTGCAGGATCGACAATTATGATGTCCGCCGGCATCTCAAGGCTCATGCCGCCGAATCGACGAGTGGGGGTTTCACTGACGGCGGCCACAGCAGAGGCAATCGCGGGCGCCGCCGTCGTGTCGTCGGCAGAATCCGTGGATTCCGCGCATCCGGCAAGAGCCACGAGTGCGCTGGCAATGACGCCGGCGGTGTAGTTAATCCCTGATGTCTTCCTCACGGTGTAATTCCCCCTCGAACCCGGCGCGATGATTGATTTGTCCCTTCCCGGCGATTCTACCGGTATGTGATGACTTTCGTTAGCCGCCATACACGGTGCTTGCGTAGCTGGGTAAAAAAAGTTAAACGATAGAGTCTGGAGGCTGAAGAATGACACGATGGATCTGATACTTAGGGGCGGGACCGTGGTCACGGTGGGTGGCCGGGCAATCGTGGATGTCGGCATCGATAACGGTCAGGTGGTCCAGCTGGGCGGCGACATGTCCGCTGCGAGAGAAATCGATGCGAGTGGGCATTGCATCACGCCCGGTGGTGTGGACCCGCATGTGCATCTAACACCGCCGACCCGCCAGAGCGATGGCTGGAAGTGGTCGGATGATTTTGAATCCGGATCTCGCGCTGCGCTGGCGGGCGGCATCACCACAGTTGGCAATATGAGCTTTCCGGATAGAGATCAATCGATGGTCGATGCGATCGCCCGGGACGATGCCGAAGCGCAGGAACTTTCCATCGCCGACTATTTTTTTCATCCCGTCCTCACCTATCCGAGCGCAGAGAATCTCGCTGACATCACCACCCTTCATGAGCAGGGTCACACCTCGATCAAGATTTTTCTTTCGTTTCTTGGGTTTGACCGGCACGTGCCTGAATTTCTCGAGGCAATGCGCATCGTCGGAAAAGCCGGTGGAATCACGCTCATTCATTGCGAAGATGCAGCGATTATCGATTGTTGTTGTAACTTGTTACGCGAAGCCGGAAAAACCGAACCCCGCTACTTTCCCGAAGCAAGGCCCGTGCAAGCCGAAGCGGTTTCCACCTACCGCGCCGTCGGATTTTGCGAAACGACCGGCTGCCCCAGCTACATTGTGCATCTTGCCAGCGCCAGAGCACTCGCTGCCTGCCACGACGGACGCAGTCGCGGTGTCCCGGTCTATGTCGAAACGAGACCGTTGTATCTGTATCTCACCCGGGAACGCTTCGCAGACGAGGACGGAGCAAAATATGCCGGCGCGCCACCATTACGTGAGCAAGCGGATGTAGATGCGATGTGGGCTGCATTGGCTTTCGGCAACATCGATACGCTCGCGACGGATCACGCACCGTGGCTGCTCGCAGAAAAACTGGATCCTGACCTTGATGTCACTAATTTGCGCCAAGGCGTGGCCGATCTGGAGACCAGTCTGCCGATGCTCTATTCGACGGGCGTGCTCGGTGGACGAATAAGCCTCGAACAATTTGTCGCGGTCACCTCGACCAATCCGGCGAAGCTATTCGGACTGTATCCGCAAAAAGGTTCCATCGGCATTGGCAGTGATGCAGATATGGTCGTCTGGGATGAACAGGCGTGCAGAACGATCGATGGTGCTGCCATGCACTCTCGCTCTGATTACTCACCTTACGATGGAACGAAAGTGACAGGCTGGCCGAAGTACACCATCAGCCGCGGCGAAGTCGTTGCCGAAGGGGCTGACGTCATCGGTAAACCCGGCAGAGGTCTGCTGGTTCGACGCGGTCCGCATCGATCGATTTAGCCGCTAATCCGTAGTGGCTACGCGGATGAGATACCCACCGGATCGCTCATCCATTTCCAGCTCCAGCTGACCGCGTGTCTGGGCTTCTTCGAGCAGATCACTGAATGAACGAAAACCATAGAAGCTCTCGTTGAAGCCAGGGCGTCGCCGTTTGAGGGTCTGTTTGATCATCGATCCCCAGAGCTTTTCCCGGTCGCCACGTTCTGCCTGAATTGCTTCGACAGTTTCGAGTACCAGAGCGATGGCTTGATCCACGTTGCCTTCTTCGGATTTGGCCTTTTTCTTTTTGCTGCTTGCTTCCTGGCTGGCGTCGGTTTTCTTCGGCGTGCGTTTGCTCTGGCGTTTTTTTGTGGATTGCTGATCGCGTACGAGATCGTCGTAGTAGATGAACTCATCGCAGTTACTGATGAGAAGATCCGATGTGGAATTCTTTACACCTACGCCAATCACGGTTTTGGCGTTCTCCCGCAGTTTGCTGACCAGGGGTGAGAAATCGGAGTCACCGCTGATGATCACGAAAGTGTCGATGTGTTCTTTTGTGTAGCAGAGATCCAATGCGTCTACGACCATTCGAATATCTGCGGAATTTTTTCCGGATTGCCGAGTGTGTGGTATTTCGATGAGTTCGAAAGCGGCTTCGTGCATCGGAGGCTTGAACTCCTTGTAGCGCTCCCAGTCGCAGTAAGCTTTTTTGAACACAATCGTGCCCTTGAGCAGCAATCGTTCAAGAACGAGCTGAATGTCAAACTTCGCGTATTTTGCATCCCGCACGCCAAGTGCGACGTTTTCGAAATCGCAGAATAAAGCCAGATTGTCGTTGTCGTTTTCGCTCACGGGCCTGGATCCTCAAAATGCGCCGCAAAGACCTAAGCCTACATCCCATCGGTCACCAGGTGTGAGTTGAATCGCGTTCGATCCGTCCGCTGCAGGCGGGAGTTGCACCCGCATCCTATTTATCAGTCAATGCCCACCTGTGAAGAATCGGAGAAGACGTGAGCCGCCATAACTGTGAGGTCTGAGAATTGACTGATCTGGCCCACCCGTGGTCCAGCGTGCGCCGGGCGAGAGATCGCAGGGGCCTGGCCGAACCTGCGTTGGTGTTGACCGCGGTCGGGATCGAAAATCGCATTGAGCAGGATGTGTCTGACTGGTGTCTGCTGGTGCCGGAGAATCTGCAGGAGGTCGCGCTGCGCGAACTGGCCGACTACCAGCGGGAGAATGTCGCGTTGCTGCCTCGCGCGACTACGGTTCTGACGCTTGAAAGCGGCTGGATCGGCGTGCTTGGCTTCCTCGCCGTCATCTGGCTGCTGCCCTCGCTGCAGACCATGGCCGTGTTCGATTGGGATTGGCGCGCGCTCGGGCGCATGGAAGCCGGGTCTGTCATGGCGGGCCAATGGTGGCGCACGATCACTGCGCTGACGTTGCATTCCGACATTGCCCATATTCTCGGCAACTCCGTATTTGGCGCTGTCTTCGGGTTGTTCGTCGGTCGCTACCTTGGCTCGGGCTTCGGCTGGTTGCTGATACTTCTGAGCGGTGCCATTGGTAATGGCGTTAATGCCTGGTTGCAGGTGGAGTCCTTTCGTTCAATCGGTGCATCCACGGCAACATTCGGTGCTCTGGCCATTGGCGCTGCCTATGTCTGGCGGCGCGGCTACTTCAAGGCCGGGAGCTGGCGTCGCAGCCTGGCTCCTGTGTTTGCGGGTATTGCGCTGCTGGCGTATACCGGAGTTGGTGGCGAAAATACCGATGTGATCGCCCATTTTACCGGCTTCGCCACCGGTATATGCCTGGGTATCCTCGCCGGGTCGTTCGACGTCCGGCGCCTGGGCCACAGCGGTCAATACATCGCCGGGGCGATCAGCGTGGGATTGGTGTGTTATGCCTGGGCGCTGGCGGGAAGTGCGGCGTGAACCGGCATCCCAATCATCACAGGCTTTAGAATCAGAGGGTTACCGCGGGGCTGTATTCCTTGAGACGCTCGAGAGCGGAGGTCAGCGCGAGGTAGAAATTCTCGATTTTACTGTCTTCGGCGGACTGCGCTTCGGCGTAGTCCAGTTCCAGTTCCTGATCTTCCATGACTCAGATGTCCACTTCGTTGTGTTGTGCACCCAATATTATTCAGCGGCCGCGCAAGCTCTGTGATCCAGTTCTCGTTTATGTGACCGACATTTTCTGTTCGCGCTGGGCTACTATTTCCCCAAGAGTCCCCCAAGAGTGCCTCCGAGAGCGCCTTCAAGGGAGAAGCAGGAGAGCGAATGATGACTGCAGAGCGCGAATCGACTTCTGGCCGCGGCGGCCCGCCACCACGCTGGTTGTTGAAAGCCATGACCAGACTGAACGTATTCGTCTACACAATCAGTGGTGGACGTGTGATGAACAAGCTCGCAGGTGACCCGATCTGTCTGGTTACGATGACCGGCGCGAAATCCGGCCGCTCGCGCATCATCCCTTTGATGTACGTCCCGCACGGCGACAATGTGCTGCTGGTTGCCTCGCAGGCAGGCGCGCCGACACATCCACTGTGGTACCACAACCTCGTTGCTTACCCGGATATCGAGATTCAGGAGGGTGGCAGGAAACGTGCGATGCGCGCGCGGATCGCGGATGCGGAGGAAAAAGCCATCGTGTGGCCGATTTGTGTGCAACGTTACGCGCCCTACGAGGACTACCGGCACCGCACCACGCGGGAAATTCCCGTGTTCATCTGTGAGCCCAGATAGCCGGTTAGAGGCGATTTTTGCGATGCAAATCACAATTACCTTGTCTTAGTAGCTCTAAATCCGCATCCGGCATTCATGACTGGGAAGTGTTTAACATTGATTCAGGGCGCGCTTGACTACACTGCAATTGGACTAATCACCGGATTGTCAGTGCATGGAAGCTCAAGCGAGCCTCGCGGGACTGAAAAAAGTCGCTATCGAAAACCTTACGATTGGGATGTACGTGGCCCAGCTGGATCACCCGTGGATCGAATCCAATTTTCCGGTTCAGGGTTTTTACCTGCGGTCGTCGCAATCCATAGAAAGAGTGACGCGCGAATGTCGGTTCGTTTACGTGGATCCACGGCGTTACGATTCCAGCCTCACCGATGTCAAACTCGGGGTTGTCTCAAATAAGGGTGCAATCGAGGGGGTGGGTGATTCGAGTGCTCGCATTTACCCGCAGAACCGCCAGGAATACAACGACACCGCCGAACTCGGCAGTGAACTCGAACTCGCTCGCACCTCAATTGAAGAAGCGACGGAAATTCTCAAAAGCTGCGTTCACAAGCTGCAATCGGCGGGCGGTTTTGACATTGACGATATAGAACGTGCCATCAGTCCGCTCGTGGCAAGTGTGATGCGTAACAATTCCGCCATGGCTGCATTGTTGAGAATGCGAGCGGTCGATGCCTACACCTTCTCTCACTCTATCGCCTGTGCGGTCTGGGGCGCGATCTTCGGCCGTCAGCTCGGTTTTCCACCAAAAGACATCGATTCGCTGGCTCTGTCGTGTTCGATGATGGACATTGGCAAAACGAATCTACCACCCGAACTACTCCGGCAAGCGGAGTCTCCAACCGAAGAGCAATGGCAGAAACTGCAGAGCCATGTGCAGGAAGGCCTGAACCTGCTCGAAGAAAACAAAGTTGACGACGAAATGTTACGTCTGACGATCCAGTCCCATCATGAAAGATACGACGGAAGCGGCTATCCCAATGGGCTCACTGGTAATGATATTCCGCTGTACGCAAGGATTGCCGGAATCGTCGACAGCTACGATGCAATGATCTCAGATACACCCTATAGCCAGGTGCGATCCTCCTACTCAGCCGTCCAGGAACTGCAGGCGAAGGCAGGCGTGCTTTATCAGAAGGAACTGGTGGAACAGTTTATTCAGGCGATTGGCGTATTCCCCGTTGGCGTGATCGTTGAATTCAACACCGGGGAGGTTGGCGTTGTGGTCGCGCAGGATTCCACCCGCCGTCTCAAGCCGAAGATTATCCTCCTGCTGGACTCTGACAAAAAGCCGCGGTCCCATCTGGTCATCGTGGATCTTGCAAATCAGGAATCCAACGATAGCGGCACATTGTCCTGGTGGATCACCAAAGAACTGCCGAACAGTGCCTACGGCATTGATCCTGCCAAGTATTTCCTTTAGGTGAGACGCTGCTTATGAGCCTGGCCCAACGTGTAGACGATCTCAGTTCGCTGGTGCAAACGACCACCGGCAACGCGGCACTCGCAGTGCTGACACTGCAGAATGTCGGGCATATATCCAGCCAGCATGGTTTAACTGCCAGCAGCACCTGCCTTACCGAATTTACCGAGCGTGTGAACGCTCTGCTGCGACCGTGCGATCAGATGCTGGTTTTGTCCGATGACAGAGTCTGCATCGTTTTCGACGATCTCATGGATGACAACCACGTGTTGCTGGCAGGTCTCAAGCTGGAGCGCGCGTTTGAAGAGCCACTTTCCGTAGAAGGTCACCAGCTAATTCTGGAAGTGCGTGCGGGTATCGTCTACTTCGGCCGACAAGAGCGGCTGAATGGCATGTCGCCCGAAGATCTGTATCGATTTGCCGAGTCTGCCCGCGAACATGCGGTGCAGCGGAAGACGTGTTTTGAAGTGTCTTCCGAAGAGACTTTCGCACTCATGCGCCAGGACTGGGAAACCGACCAGTCAATCCAGAATGCCATGGAAGAGCATGAGCTGACACTGGACTACCAGCCGAAATATCGGCTCTGTGACGGCGAACTTGTCGGCGCTGAGGCGATCGTACGTTGGCGCAATGGCGGCACCATCGTCCCGCCGGAACAGTTCATGTCCGCGTTGTCGGAAACGCGATTGTGGGATTTGACGATCTATTCGTTGCGCCGTGCCATCCGTGAAATGGTCGAATTTGGTTCTTCACCGCCGGTCGCCGTAAACATAGTTCAATCGGTGCTGGAGCATCCGTCCTTTCTGAAATCTGTGCAGAACGAGCTCAACATCTGGGATCTGGCGCCGTCGCGTCTCGCGTTTGAGATTGCTGACTCTCAGGCGATTCATGACGATAAGAACATGCTGGGATTGCTCGAAACGTTGCGTGAGATGGGTATCGGTGTGGTCATCGACGAATTCGGTACCGGACATGCATCGCTCGAGAAGATCCGTGACCTGCCGGCAGATCAGATCAAGATCGATCGCAGGTTTGTCACTAACGTGTGTGAAAACTCGGACGATCAGCAGATTACGGAAACGATAATCGACTTAGCCCATAGATTTTCCTTGACCGTTGTGGCCGACGGTGTGGAAGATGCCGAAACCTTTGTCTATTTGATGGAGGCAGGTTGCGATGTCGGCCAGGGCTTCTATCTTGGCGCACCTTTGAACAAAGCTCAGTTTGCTGGCTTGTTAGTCGACTTGAGCTAAAAAACCCGATCCCCCGCGTTTCTGTGGTATTTTCCGGCTCCACTGAAATTGGGCACGGGAAAACCGGTTGAATTTAGAATTTAGGCATTGTCTGACCTTCTTCTTTTTGAGCGTGCTGGCATCTACCGTATCGGGTGGCACGGATTGGCAGTTCTATGGACAGGATCGCGGTTCAAGTAAGTATTCGTCGCTCGATCAGATCGACGCAGAAAACCTGCAAAAGCTCGAAGTAGCCTGGACCTGGGAGTCGCCAGACAACGCGATGGTTGCGGTGAATCGCAGCCTCACTCCCATCGGTTTCAAATCGACTCCGATAATGATCGATGACGTTCTCTACGTCAGCACCTCGCTGGGTCAGGTGGTTGCCATCGAAGCCGCAACCGGCCAGACGATCTGGCAGTTCGACACCAAAACCTGGAACTCGGGTCGCCCGACAAACCTCGGATTCAATCACCGTGGCGTGGCCTACTGGCGCGAAGGTTCGGCTGAACGCATTCTCATGCCGACCAATAACGGCCGGCTGTGGTCGCTTGATGCGAAAACCGGCAAGCCGGATCCCGCATTTGGCGAAAACGGTGTTGTCGATCTGACGGTTGGCCTGGGACGTGAGATCAACCGTAAACACTATTCCGTCATTTCCGCGCCAATGGTCGTTGGCGACATCGTGGTTGTCGGTTCTTCCATTCTGGATGGGCCGCCGGGGCAGGAGATGCCACCGGGACACGTCCGTGGATTCAATATCAAAACCGGCGAACAAAGCTGGATGTTCAAGACGATCCCGCAAAAGGGAGAGTTTGGCGTAGACACCTGGCAGAACGATTCCTGGGTATATTCCGGCAACACGAATGTCTGGTCGTTGATGAGCGCGGATCCGGAACTCGGTTACGTATACCTGCCGACGGGCACGCCAACCAACGACTGGTACGGCGGTCACCGCCTCGGCGACAACCTGTTTGCGGAGAGTTTGATCTGCGTGGACGCGGCAACCGGCGAACGGGTCTGGCACTTTCAGATGGTCCATCATGGGTTGTGGGACTACGATCTGCCGGCCGCGCCGAATCTGGTCGATATTGTCGTGGACGGCAAGTCGATCAAAGCGGTCGCCCAAGTTTCCAAGCAGGGCTTCTTATATGTGTTCGACCGGGTCACCGGCGAGCCGGTATGGCCAATCGAAGAAAGGGCAGTCGGTAAGAGCACTGTGCCCGGTGAGGCGGTGTCTGCGACCCAGCCGTTTCCGACTAAACCGGCGGCGTTCGACTATCAGGGCATATCAGAAGACACGCTGATTGATTTCACTCCCGAGCTTCGAGCGGCGGCCCTGGAAATTGTCGCTCAGTATGATCACGGTCCAATGTTCACGCCGCCGTCGCTCAAAGGAGCAATTAATCTGCCGGGTTGGGGCGGAGGTGCGAACTGGTCGGGAGCGGCGGTCGATCCCGAAACAGGCATCATCTACATCCCGTCGGTAACGAGCCCAATGGTGGTTAAGCTGACCAAGGCCGATCCGCAGAAGACCGATTTCGCCTACGTTCGCAGCCGCGGGGTGAACGCGATCCAGGGCCCCGAAGGACTGCCGTTGATCAAGCCGCCGTACTCGAGGATCACCGCCATCGATCTCAACACCGGAGATCATCGCTGGATGGTGCCGTTCGGGGACGGCTTGCGCCAGCAGATCATCGCCAAAGGCATTGCCGATCCGGGAGCAGTCGGTGGCGGCCGGCCTGGCGGTCCGCTGCTGACGAAAACCCTGCTGTTTGTGGGCGACAGCGGCCGGCGCTCCGGAAATCCTCTGCTGCGCGTTTACGACAAGGCCAATGGGAAGGTCCTGCGAGAGATGGCGCTGCCGGCACATCCCACCGGCACGCCGATGACCTATATGAGTGGTGGCAAACAATTCATTGTGCTCGCGGCGGGCTACGCAGGGGAGGCAAAATTGCTCGCACTGGCGCTGCCCTGATCGCAGTTTATTGAATTGCGTTACGCGTTAAAAGACGCGGCCTTCCAGCGGACCGATCACCACCCAGTCGACCGCCAGACTCAGCAGAGCCAGGACGACGACAACGCTAAAAATGATGCCCAGCAGGCGCCAGCCGTGGAACTGCTTTTCTGGGAGGTCGGTCGTTTCTTCGTCCATGGGCAGGATTATAGAGTTCTCCACGATTTCTTGACGAGGTCGGAGGTGATCCAGATAATAGCGCGCCTTCTTGAGCACCCGTAGCTCAGCTGGATTAGAGCACCGGTCTACGAAACCGGGGGCCGCAGGTTCGAATCCTGCCGGGTGCGCCACTTTACACCAATAAAAACGCGGTCTTCAGAGGATATGGGCGCTTCTGAGAAGCCGCGTACTTCCTCATAGTGGGTCAATAGTAGGTCAAAAACGATTGCTTTTGACGCCACTCCACACACATAATCCGGCTTAGAACGAACAAACCCCGGCGGTGCGGTTAACACCAACCGGGGTTCTGGCCACTAGATCCGCAAAGGAGATCACATGGCTGCGCCGAAGCCTACCAGAGTCACCAAGGACAATCAGACCCTCTATCGCGTGCGCGTCAGACGGGCCGCGAAGGGGATATTCGTTGACGAGTATTTCCCACGGAAGAAAGACGCTGAGCGATTCTGCCGTGATCTGGAAGATCGGATGCAGCATGGCAAGCCCATCGCCGGCAACGTCACATCCATCGTCACGTTTCGAGAGGGTGTTGAGCAGTATCTGAGCAAGCCGTTGCTCACTCGCAAGGGAGCGCCACTCAAGAAATCCGCGGCCAGTGACCGCCGACAGCGCATTACGAAGCTCATCGCTTTGTTTGGTGATATCCGATTGAAGAATCTCGACACCTGGGAGAAGTGTACGATTCTGCTCGAAAAGGGCGACTGGTCGAGTCCAACCCAGTACCGATACGAAACCGCTCTAAGTCGGTTCTTTGCCTTCGCGGTGAAAGAAGGTTGGATGGCATTCAACCCTGCTGACGGCCAGGAGCGCATCGACTCAACTACGTCACGCAAACGAACCTGGAAGCGGCGTGAGTGGGAAAAGATGCTCGACGCTGCCGATGAGCGCGGCGACATGCTCGCAATGCTGTTGAGACTTGCTTGGGCGACAGGAGCACGCCGAGGAGAATTGCAGAAACTTCGGTGGGTTGATGTGACTTCGATAAAACACAAGACGCTAGGAGCGTCCCTATGGCTTCGTGATACGAAAACTGGCGGTGATCGCACCGTCTACATCGCCAAAGACCTGTACCGGCTGATCCAGTCGCACAAGCAACAGTTTCAAAAGGAATCGTCCGATCTGGTATTTCCTCCGGCGCACGGTGACTTGTGGAGTATTGGCAAACCGTTTGGAGAGGCGAGGGCGGCGGCAGGGCTAGACAAGCCGGACAAACGCTACGGTGAAGTGCTGAACATCCATCACATCCGACACACCTGGGCAACACGCCTGGGTAAATCGGGTGTCACGCTGGCGCAACTCA
>SMVA01361966.1_pt1 | contig 14939 bp, 11 predicted proteins | sample 2456451 | NCBI WGS metagenome assembly SMVA01 (sample SAMN11095933, study PRJNA526329) | marine sediment metagenome | biome: Marine sediment; feature: Surficial sediment; material: Deep marine sediment; isolation source: Hadal surficial sediment | place: Pacific Ocean | collected 2014-05 | depth...
CCGCTACCTCGAGGCTCTGAACAAGGCCGAATTGCCTGTCCAGGGCGAAGCCCTCGCGCAAGTCGGCCGCCTTGAATTCACCCAGCTCAATCAGTAATTGGCGGGTGTTTATGTAATCTCCGTCCAGGCCCAGCACCCGCGCCCCAAGTGATTTCCACACACTCAGCCAGGCCCCTGCACCACAGCCTACATCAAGCACCGATTCGACAGGACCCGGCAATACCTCTAGCAGCAGCGGAAGTATCTGACGGGCGGATTCGGCTGCACCTTCATTGATGTAAGTATAAAAATTGTCGTCGTACTCGTACATCTCAGGACTCCCGGTCGGAGATATTTGCGGATTGATGAGCTCCCTGCCGTTCAATACCGGAGATCGTGCATCCCGTCGAGGCCCCGCCAAGCCGATTGAAGACAAGTAACAGTTGGTCGGACTCCACCGCCGCCGCCTCAATATAACCCAGCCATTGATTGTGCTCGGGTTGGGCCAGTGCCAGCGGCGAATAGTCCCCCCGGTGCTCGCTGTGAAGTCTCGCCACCAGGCGACCCCCATCAAACAGAAGGATGTCCCGGGTACGGTACTGATCCAGCCCGCCGATCTTGCCCTCTATCACACGAAAACCTCTGCGCTTGGGCGCATTGTCATCAATCAGGGCGACTTCGAACACACCCTGCGCACATTTTTTCGCGCTATTTACCGGCAGAGGTGCCGTCAGGGGCGCCAGGTAGGCCGACTCGCGCTTGGCAAACAAACCATCGAAGCTGTACAGATACTCCGGTTTGTAGCGCAGCAATTTTTTACTTACTTTGCCCCGCAGAGCAGGTGTTTCACCCGCCGCGTACAGCCGCGCCGCGCTCTCCATACTGGCAACTTCCTGTTTCAGGTAACTGCCACGCGGCTCAGCCAGCAATCCGACGGCAACCAGGCTCACTATCATCAGAGTAAGCCGCGAACCCGCGGAGAGGCGTGCCTGCACACTTAAAAGCAGGCCGAAGATTCCGCACCAGTACACCGCGACAATGGTATTGTATCGTTCGTAGCTGGGGCCGTGGGCGTAATTAGGCTGTTCCATAATCCGCCCCAACTGCACCGAAACCGCGATACCCAGCGACAAGGTGGCAATCAATACACACAGTTTTAGCCACGGATGATAGTCATTCCTACCCAGCCACTGGGCTTTCAAAAACAAAAACCAGTGTCGCCCCAGCACCAGGAACGAAGCACCCACCAAGGCTGCGGCAAGCTTGAAGTATTCCAGGGAGAGAGGCCAGGACAGTAAACTGACAGTCTTGCGCAATATGGTAACAGGCGTGTTGGCCTGCAGTGCCTCTCTGCTCGTCGCGACCAGCTGCGCAATGACATCCGGATCGCCAATATCCCAACCCAGCGCTATCTCGGCATCCGACGACAGTCCCTTAACATAGGCGACTGTCATCAAAAGGCTGGCGCCAAGGGTGAGCAGTAACATCCCCCTTCCGCGGAACAAGGCCATGACAGGCAGCAGCAACCACACAATGACGCCGGCGAAAGTTGTCAATGCGGCAACGGTAGCGATCAGGTAGGCCACGAGCCAACTGAAAACAGACGGCGGTTCCGCACTTTTGAGCAACAGCAAGAATGCCAGGAACGCAGCGGCGAAGGTGAGATGCCAACTGATGTTGATCGCGTTGACCAGGTTCCACAGATGGGCCGGGGCAAAGAACAGCGCGACTGCGATAGCCATACAGAACACCAGGGAGACCCTGTCACCGCGAAAATAGTTGCTCGCCAAGCCCATGTAGATGGCCAGGCAAACAAGTATCGCCAACCAGCCAATGCCATACAACAAATGTCCCTGGCCGTTGAGCAGGGTGAGATCCAGCGCAACCAGCACGCGCGGGATGGCTATCCTGTGGGCGGCATAATGCGGCTCCAGCAGGAATTGCCACTGCTGCCAGCCTCCCTCGCCGTCCAACACCACTTGCAGCTGGTCGAGGATGACAAACACATCACGCCAGGGAAGGTGGGGGTGAAGTCGGTACCACAGCAGCAGCGTCCAGCAGAACCAGGTCAACGCGACAGCAACTGCAACACACGCCAGAACAACGGCACAGCGAGATAACGCGCCATTATGTGGGATACCTACCATGGGGCAATTCTACTTGTTCTCATGGGGATTTTCTTCATATTTACGCTATACTGGCGGCGCTCACTGGATGACTACGCGGCAACGATGCTTTTTAATTCTCCCGAATATCTATTCCTGTTCCTGCCCTTCGCCGCTCTTGTCTTCTATATCTTTTCCCGAGCACCCGATACCGAAAGACAAATTGGCTGGTTGGTTCTCGCATCCCTGGTGTTTTATGCCAGTTGGAAACCCATCTATCTGCTGTTGATCTTTTCCTCGGTGGCGGTCAATTTCACTATCAGTAAACGACTACTACAAGCTGAGCAGGGCACGAAGCGATCGTGGTTGATCGCGGGCATCTGCTTTAATCTGGGTTTGCTGGGGTATTTCAAGTACACCGGCTTTTTTATCGATAGCCTAAATGCCATGGGCGATTGGTTGATTCCGGCGCCCAGCATCACCCTGCCCCTGGCAATTTCCTTCTTTACCTTCCAGCAAATCGCCTACCTGGTTGATGTATCGCGCGGGAACTGCCAGGAATATCAGTTCCGCCACTACGCCCTCTTCGTCCTGTTCTTTCCACAGCTGATCGCCGGCCCAATTGTCCATCACAAGGAAATGATGCCCCAGTTCCGCCAGCTGCGACCGCCGGCGCAGTTGCCCACGGATTACGCGGTGGGGCTTACCTTTATCGCCATCGGCCTGTTCAAGAAAGTGGTATTGGCCGACTCCCTGGCCCTGATCGTAGATCCTGTGTTTGATGCGGCCAGCGCGGGGAGTGAGATCAACAGTATCGATGCCTGGCTGGCAATGTTCGGCTTCAGTTTTCAAATCTACTTCGACTTTTCGGGATATACCGACATCGCTATCGGCAGCGCCCGCTTATTCGGCATCCGCTTGCCGGAAAATTTCAGATCTCCGTATAAGGCCAGTAGCATCATCGACATCTGGAACCGCTGGCATATGACCTTGTCGCGGTTTTTGAGAGATTATCTGTATTTTACCTTTGGCGGTAATCGCCACGGCACGCTCAAGCGCTTTCGAAACCTCTTTTTGACCATGCTACTGGGCGGCCTGTGGCATGGGGCCGCCTGGACTTTCGTGGTATGGGGCGGGCTGCATGGCATCTTTCTGTGTTTGAATCACCTCTGGAGAGCAGCTACCGCTCGCCTGGGACTGCGGGAATTGTTTAGCCATGCCATTTTTCAGCCGGTTTTTGTGTTTATCACCTTCCTGGCCTGGTCTATTGCGGTGGTCGTCTTTCGATCAAGCGATCTCACCGCCTCCTGGGCAATCATTCATCCGGTATTGCTGGACGTCTCACTCGATGCTCCGCTACTGCTCGATCATGCTTTTGGCGACGCCGCGCTATGGAAGGTTGTATCAATGCGCACGGCGGCGGATGTTTCCTATATCGGGGTTTACACTCTCATGCTTGCTGCAGCAGCGACCTGCTGGCTACTTCCCAGCTCACAGCAACTGATGATCAACTACAACCCGGTCATCATTGCAGACAACACACCACTTGAACGAGGCTATGTCAGCTGGCGACCGAATTTTGCATTTGCACTGGTTTCCGGCGTGCTATTAAGCCTGGCGATTTTGGGTCTGTCGTCGATCTCTCGCTTTTACTATTTCCAGTTCTAACTCAAATGAAAAAATATTTACTCACCCTTGGTACGATAACCATTTTGATAGTGGCGAGTTGCGGCTTGTTTAATTTCATCGTTGATCCTTTTGTGCTCTACGACTTTGAGGAGACGGATTCAGAAAAACTTAATCGGGTGGATCAGGTGGCCAATATGCGCCTGTACAAGCCCCGGCACGTCAGCACGATTAAACCCGACGCCCTCATTCTGGGATCCTCCAGAAGCGCAGCAATACACCCCAGACACCCGGCGTGGAGCGCGTATTCACCCTATAACTTTGCCATCCCTGGCATGACCCTGTATGAAATCCTCCGATCGCTGGAACACGCGCAGGCCGTTAGGCCACTAAAAGTACTAATGATAGGTCTGGACTATCAAGTCTTTATCAACCCCTACCCCGAATTCAAACCTGGATTTCGCGAAGCGCGATTGGCCAGGGATTCGCTGGATTTGGGCTCTTTTGCCTATAAGAAGCAGCGGCTCATCGACATTCAGTCAACCCTGTTTTCTTTCGCAGCCCTGGCAGAGAGTACAGAGGCAATCGTGCAGGGAAAACCAAAAATTCGCCGCTACTTCCTCGATGGTACCTGGCTGGCAAACACGACAAAACTGACCGGGCGTGGTGGATACATCTACCTGGCCAATACCCTGACGAAATTGAGTGAGAAAGGGAATATTGGCACGGAAAAAAGTCTGGAGATTTTTAAGGATATACTGCATTTTTGCTACCGCAATAATATCCAGACAAAGCTATTCTTTACGCCGACTCATGTCTTTATCGTGGACCTGTGGCAGCGGCTGGCCTCCGACGAGCGCTGGCGGGACCTACACCGGGATGTGCTGCGCCTCAATGCAGCGATCGCTAAAGAGTACGGCAAACCACCCTTCGAAATATGGGGCTTTAGTAATGAGCGAGGCATTGTCGACGAGCCAATATACTTTGCCAGAGATACGCACAAAGCCTGGTACAACGACGGCGTCCATTACCGCAAGAAACTGGGGCGAAAAATAATGAATGCGCTTTGGAATCCTGAATCGAAGTTTGGCGAAAAACTCACCACGGAAACCGTGGATGAATACCTGGGTGATGTAGACCTGCTCAGGAAAAGGTTTTTACGTACAAATCGGAAGCTGGTGTCCGATCTACACGGTAAAATGAACCAGAATTGAGCAGCAATGGAATAGCATTAGGGCTCGCGAAGATGCCGGGTCTTTTTCGCGATTTTTTCCAGCTCCTCGATCACCACGGGGTTGCTGCGTTTGTATCGTTCTCGTCTAGCTCGAATGTTCAGCAAGTGCTGCTCAATATTTTCCGCGGTCATTTTCTCTCCAGCCTCGAGGGGATCTCTCCCCAGCCATAGTGCTCTCAACACATAGTTTCCGGCCTTTTGATTCGGGTGAGAACCATCCATATAGTAACGGGGTGGTTTTTTTTTGTAACTGGTTTTCGGCGCAATAAGCTCTGTGTTGATACGGTTATAGCTGGCAAAGTCCCACAGCGGCAAGGCGGGGCGATTGGCTCTTTGCGCCGCGTTTTCCGTTACCCTGACCAATGCCCTTTTCCATCGTTCAAAATCTTCCCACAGGCCTATCGTATGCATTGCCTCTGTAATATAGGCGTGTACGGGATTGATCACTATCTGCGCATCGATATTGTTGCGATAGACGGCATCGAGTATGGCCTCGAAATAGTACATAGGAGAATCGTATTCTCCGGGATCAACCGAGAGGGTAAACCTGGGCGAGTTTTTTGGATGCCAAATAATCGTCATATGGGTTTTGGCCACCGTCATGAACTGGCGGTGAACGATTCTCTTGCGGCCCTGGACTTGGAACCACTCGCCGCTATCGCTGATATAACTGATGTTATCCCTGTTGTGGTCAACTTCCGATTGATGCTTCAGAACAAATATACTATCGCTGATTGCCTGCCATGAGAGGAACAACCCCAGTTTGTCCCTTAGCCGACGCAGCCATTTTTGGTGAGGTGGGCCGGTCTGTCGAATAAAAGTCGCGGCATCCGATTCCATCCTATTGCTGCCTTTGTGTTCGTTGAACATCGTGAAATCCAGGGAGATAACCAACTTCTGGATCTCGCGGTTCGCGCTGGCGTGTTTGAGCGCATAAAACAGCGTTTTGGTATCACCGCCGGGGATAAAATAATTGAAGGCATCGCCTTCCCCCCACGCTGGATGACTGCTTGCAAACATACTGCCCGCCCGGGAATTGCCAATAATTAAGTTTCTTGCCGGGTGGCGCTCAAACCGGTAGGGCTGGGTGGTAAAAAGCGAGCTGAAGTTTTTAAACTTCATTGTGTTAATGTTCTCAAAACCCTTTGCATCCAGGTACTGATAGGGGTTTACGAGAGCGGTAAAGGCAATGATTGAAATCACCAGCGTTAGCACGATGGCCAGGGATTTCCATATTGTTCGTATCACCGTCGCGGCCTCCCTAAAACTGAAAGTAAATAAATTCGGAGACACTGGTCAAACTTAGCAACGTACATAGAGCCATCATTGCCAGGGCAATCGACCAGGCGGTAGAAGGTCGCAGTTTCATATCCAGTTGATGCCCATCCTCGACCATTGTCGCTTTCAATGCGGGTGCGTAGCTCTTGAGCAAATACAGAGTATTAGGTAGAAACAGGCAGACGGCTGCACAGCTCACTATAAAGCCCCACGACAATTGCATTTGCGTCACGGATAGGCTAAATAGCTCGCTAAGTTGAAACAGCGTACTAATCATCGTGCCATCGCCATAGACCTCTGCGGATATTTCAATCGTGGAACTCACCCCATCCAAATACAGCAACGAACTGGAGACCAGGTTGGCCGCCGCCAGGCTGTCCGCCCTGAAGTATATCCAGGCCACACTAACCGCCAGTAGTGTCATTACCCGGTATAGTATCGCCTCCGGCCAGCTGACTGTTCTATGCGATAGTTTCAGGCTCCGCAGCAGCGCACGCCAACCGTGATTTATCATGAGATAAGTGCCGTGCAGGCCGCCCCAAATAACAAATGTCCAACCGGCGCCATGCCATAGGCCTCCCAGCAACATGGTAATCATCAGGTTCACGTAGCGCCGGCCGGATCCCTTGCGATTGCCGCCCAATGGAATATAAAGATAGTCCCTCAAAAAGCGCGACAAGGTCATATGCCAGCGCCGCCAGAAATCGATGATATTTTTCGCCTGATACGGTGAATAGAAATTGGCAGGGAGGACAATACCAAATAATCTGGCCAGGCCCAGGGCAATATCCGAGTAACCGGAAAAATCGAAGTACAACTGCAGCGAAAAAGCCAGGGTACCCAGCCAGGCGTCGGCCTGCCCGATGGCTGTTCCCGACTCCGCCGTCGAGAAAACCAGGTTCGAATAGATCGCCAGGTTATCGGCAAGGCAAACTTTCTTAAAAAGGCCAAAGATAATCAGTGAGCCGCCAATGTAGAGGTTCGCTGGCAGCAGCCGGAAATGAGAGCGCTTGAACTGGGGCATCATTTCACTGTGATGAACGATAGGGCCGGCGATTAGCTGCGGGAAAAACAGCACAAACAGACAATACTGACTAAAACTGTGCTCCTCTACTTTGTTCTGATAACTATCCACCAGAAAAGCGATCTGCTGGAAGGTAAAAAAGGAGATGGCCAGGGGTAGGATAATGGTTAAGGTATTCCAGTCCCGCCCCACAACCGAATTGATGTTGGCGATAAAAAAATTGAAGTACTTAAAGTACGCAAGCAGCCCAAGATTAAGCAACACACCGATCGTGAGCCAGGCATACCTTGTGCGCCGGGATTGCGAGCGGGCAGTAATCGGTTTGCTCAATAAAAAATTGGCCAAAATGGAGCCGCTTATCAATATAAGATAATCGGGATTCCACCAGCCGTAGAAAAAAAGCGACGCGAGAATCAACCACCATATCGGGAGCATTCGATGGCCGACCCTGGTGAGCGCAAAGAAGCCAATTAAGGTAATGGGCAAGAACGCGAACAAAAATTCAATGGAGTTAAACAGCATAGGTTCTGTTGAGCATTAATGCCCCATTATTGATATAGGGAGCCTCTGAACAAGTCTATGGCATCTCTGCGTGGCCATAGACTTGTTCAGAGGCTCCCAAACTCAGTGGTGTTAACGACAGGGGCATCATATAATGCCCCCTCGCCCAGAGATACCACAAGATAGTGATGTGAGCACCAGTTTGGAAAGCTACCCCGATCAGCCCGTTTTGAATTTCCGTGAGCTTCGCACTCGATTTTTTGCGAGCCATGACGACTATGTGTCAGGCGATCCCTTCCCCCATATCGTACTCGATGATCTCATTGGCGGTAATTTGATCGATGCTATCCTGGCAGATTTTCCAGCGCCGTCCGCCGATATTAACTGGCGACAATTGCTCGCCACCGGGGTAGAAGGCGAGAAGGTGCAGTTCAACAAACAGGGCATGCCCCACCTTTTCAAGTTATCGCCGCTGATACGCCAGTTAATCTGGGAGTTCAACTCCGGTACCTTTATACGCGCTCTGGAGGGCCTCACCGGCATCAAAAACCTGATTCCCGACCCCTCACTACGCGGCGGCGGACTGCATCAGATACTGCCGGGGGGGATTCTCGGTGTGCATGCGGATTTTACCCATCATGTGAAATACAACCTGGAGCGCAGGGTTAACCTGCTGCTGTATCTCAACAAGGATTGGAAGGACGAGTACGAGGGCCATCTGGAACTGTGGAATAAAGACGCCAGTCGTTGTGTGAAACGGCTTCGACCAACCGCCGGTCGCTGTGTGGTTTTCAATACCGACGCGGATTCTTTCCATGGTCACCCCCGCGAATTGTGCTGTCCCGAGGGGACTACGCGCAAGTCTATCGCCCTCTATTACTACACGCTGGGACGGGGTGATGCAGAAGTGGAATCGACCGCAGCCACGGATTGGCAACTTTTACCCAATGTGGACCTCCCCGCCCTGATATGAACCATACTACGCAAATAATTGACTACGATAAGCTAACCGGCGCGGCGGATGCACTCGCCGAGGAGTATCGCAGCGCTCAACCCTTTCCGTATATTGTAATAGACAACTTTCTGTCCGCCGATTTTGTATCAACCCTGAATGACCAGTTTCCAGACATTACTACCAAGAAAAAACAGGCTCGATCCTCCCATATCCCCGTTATATTGCCCGATGGTCGAGAGGCCCAGTTAGGCAAGGAATGGTTATCGCGAGAGGGCCTGGTACCGTTGATTTACCGCCGCCTGTACTGGGAGTTAAACGCCAATCCCTTTATGGGAATTCTGGAAAAAATTACCGCTATTGACGGATTGATCGCAGACCCGCACATGGCTGGCGGTGGGGTTCACAGAACGAGCACAGGCGGATATTTAAAGGTCCATGCCGACTTCAACAAACACCCCCAATTCGGGCTTGATCGCCGGCTGAATCTACTCATATACCTCAACGAAAACTGGCTGCCGGAATACGGCGGCGACCTGGAGTTATGGTCGCAGGATATGCAGCACTGCGTGCAAAAAATAGCGCCAGTCGCGGGGCGCTGTGTGGTCTTCGCCACTAACTCGACGTCTTTTCACGGACATCCCCACCCCATGACCTGCCCCGCCGATAGAACACGGGACTCCATTGCGCTCTATTATTACTCAAACGGTCGTCCTGCCCATGAGGGCAGTGAAGAACACGAGACTCTGTGGCAAAATCTGCCGGCCACCTAGGTAGGTTTATTCTGCTCCTCGTCGGTATTTTCTTGCTGCTTCTGTGGCTGGTTGCGTTTCTGGCGACCTTTGCCATCGCCGCCGTGATTAGGGCCCCAGTGGAAGCGCTTGGCCTGGTTGCGGGCCTCCAGATACTCGCTGTTGTAGATATATAGCTGGCGCAGGCGGTGTTGCTCCTGCTCTGTGCCATTGAAAAGTAGCTGCAACAGCGGATGCTCCTGCTGTGCTGCGTCACCCCCGGGCTTGCGCAAAACCCCCAGACCAAAGCCGTGCTTGAAAGCGAATGTCTCGTGCTCAGACTCCAACTTGGCCCAAAATTTCCACACGCCGAAGTCCGCTTGCCGCGCTTCAATGTCGTGAAAAAGAATAATCCCTCCAGGACTTACCTTGGGGTACCAGTTGGTAAAATCTTCCTCCACCGCTTCATAGGTGTGCAGCCCATCAATATGCAGCAAATCGATTGACTCGTCCTCGAAATGCCCCACAGCGTCATTGAACAACATACGCATCAGGTAGCTTATGCCACGATAATGATCTCTGGCGTGGCGCCGTACATCGTTAAAAATGGAATCATCGTACTCACCGGTGTGATCATCACCGCCCCAGGTATCGACGGCATAACACAGGCCCTCAATATCGTTTTCGATCATGGATTGGCAGAACACGAAGTAACTCATGCCGTTATAGGCGCCGAGTTCGACCACCTTGCGCGGGCGCACCGCCTCCACAATATCGTAGCCAAAGGAGGTGTGATCAACCCACGTACTAAATGCACGAAGGCGGGGGTCAAACCCGCGCATAGAGGGTGGAAAATAAATACGGTCGATGGGAGTATCTCCTGTTGCCTTCACACTGGCGAGGGACGATTAGATTTGCGGCACAGTCTAACCCTTTTCAAGGCTCTGCACTACTTAGCAACAGCCCCTAAGAGTCGAGGGCTTTCATCGCCTGCTGAGTGCTATGGTGCACAAATTTCATTGCACTATCGGGAAAACTACCCAGGTAGATGGGCCGTTTGGTGGGTGACTGGTAGGGGCCACCGCGCAATTGGGCGTACTGATTAAAATGATCTTGCATGGCCTTAACCCGACTTTCACCCTGGGTGCCGGTGGTAATGCCGCCGTGAAACTGATGGAAACTGCCCTCTCCGGGCAGAATCACAAGCACGGTCTCCGGCAGTTCAACAGTGCGCTTGAAAAAATCGAGATTAACCTGACCACCCCCCGTTTCGGTAAAGGCGGGGTCAAAGCCACCCACCTGTTCCCAAATCGAGCGCGGCAGGCAATAACAGTTGCTCTCCCCGATGGGCTTGAATACGCCACTGGTGCTGGTACCGCTGAGGCAGGAAATCTCAAACAGCCGATAACCATCGCCAGGCCAATCGATAGAGGCCAGCAGTTGGGCCTCAACCGCCTCACAATAACCCTCAAGCATGGACCGCTGCTGTAATTTCGGACCCAAATGATAACCCGGCAGGGCCACCAGAGCGTTGGGGTGCAGCCGCGTGCCCGCCAGCATGAAGCTGATCGCGGACGGGGTCAGCATGCGCGCGCCATCAACCATGATGCAAATATGGGTTCCCGTGGCTTCAGAAGCACCGAAGTTAACTGCCGGCACCGGCGTTGGCAGCGTTTCCCGGCGATAAAAATAGCGGAAATTATCGCCGTACTGACAAGCTCGTTCCTCTCCCAATTCAGCAGATGACGCATTCTCAACCACGATAACTTCGTAATCCGCTTCCGACACCCCGCGCTGGTATTGGGTGCTGAGGGAATACAGGGTCTTCTCCGCCTGATCCGGCATTTTGTAGACAATGACCACGAAGCTGATTCGTTGCCTGCCCGTTTCCGAAGGCACTGATGGCAACTGAATAGCATCCTCAAATCGGTTTACGGGAATGGGGGAATTCTTCAGTTTTGGCGTCAGGGGAACGTTGTCTGGAATAGAGGCCACAATTTTGTTCTCATAAATAACGGCCTGTAGTATATACTCCGGACATCGAATTGAAAGGCAACGGGACGTTGGTTTGACCGAAAATATCTGGCGATACCTCTTCTCAGCGGCCACCCTGATATTGCTGCTGGCGCTGGCGTACCATCACTGGCAAATCATTGTTTCTCCGGTTCCCCTGGATTTATATGAGGGAACCATGCCGTTGATAACCGGCATCATAGCTGACGGCCACAACCCCTACACCTTCCCCTTTCAACCCCAGGCAGCGGACGTCTATCCGCCGCTGTACAATATCATTGTCGCGCCCCTGAGCGGGCTGTTTGGCAATACCTTTGCTCTGCACCGCTCGGTGTCCGCCGTATTCATTTTCATAGCGGTAGGTTTGTGCTATTTCGCCACCTATAAATCTACCGAATCCCGGCAACACGGTGCGGCGGCAGGGGTATTGCTCTATGCCGCCTTGCTTTTCTACGGCACGCCGGTAGCCAGCACCAATGCGCTCGGTGTGGCCCTGTTTCTGGCGGGGGTAATCGTCCCCTGGCACTGGCGTTTTTCGACTAAAAGCCTGTTATTTGGCCTGGTGTGTGGATTGCTGGCGTTCTATACCAAACAGTATTTCATCGTCGGCATCGCCACGCTCTGCCTCTATCTCTTTCTCTATGTGTCGATGTACCGGGCCCTACTGCTGGGTGTGCTATACGCTGCCAGCCTGCTGATCAGTGTCGCCATTGTGCACGCCACAAGCCCCTACTACCTCGACAACACATTTTTTTCGCCTTCGGTCGCTTTCAAGGGCTTGCAGAACTGGTCCATCCTATTGCTGCAGCTGCGGGTATTTGTCACCACCTATAGCGGTTTGCTCGCGATCATCATCATTTCAACAGTGGCGGCATTCTACGGTATCCGTGGCGCCGCTTCGCCCTCTCCCGCCGTCACCCTATTCAGTTTTTCCAAGTCGGGATTTAGTGGCCCGCTACTGGCCAGAAAAGCCGATTTTTTCTTCTTCTGCCTGCTGTGGTCAACCCTGGTAGTCGTATTTGCCCTGGGAAGGAACCCGGGAAATTACATGACATATTTGTTTCAGCTGATGTCTCCCTTTTTACTGATTGTGGGTTTCCGCTCGCTGGCCCGACTGCCCGGGAAGCTAACAGTAATTTCGCCCCTGGTACTGGTCTGCTTTTTTCAATCCTATGCAATTCTTAAAAAGGATTTTTCCACTGATTTGCACAACTGGGAAAAGATGGAGCATTTGGTCAGTAACGCCGAGCAGGTGCTGGCCACCCAGATGCTGGTAATGATGCTGCTGGAACAGGGAAAAGACGTGCACCAGGACGGGCACACTTTCTATTTTCCTCTCGCCTCAGAAAAACCGAAGCTCTTTTTAAAGGAGAAAAAATCAGAGCGGGTGTCGACGATTTGGCGCAACTATATGACCAGGTTATACAAAAATATTAGACGTCAGGAGTTCGACCTGATTCTGGTTTCCCCCTGGGAGATGCGCGGTATTTTCGGCCGCAACCCTCCGCCCTTCAAAGACATCACGGGGCGAAAATTTCTCGAACGATATTATCGAGTCAAAGAGACAATCACTTTATCGATGACCGACCGCTACGGCGCTGGCAGCTATGACATCCAGGTCTGGCAGCCGCGAGCGCAAATTCGGCCACAAAAACGATTACCCTAGGGATCAATCACCTGGTAATCGAAAAAAGCGAAATCATCCGCACAGTAATCATTGATAATGCGCCGGCTCTCTGGCGTCCAGAGTTTACTCGCCCCGTCACGCTCACTGGCCCTGACCTGTGGAAGCTCTATCTCAGGTAAATCCAGTCGACGGCAAATTGCGGTAAAATCAGCATGTAAGGTCTCAAATCGACCGAAATGGTCTATCAACAAACCACCTCCATGTGGCGCGATGAAATCCACCTGGTTGAGCATCATGGTGTTCTTGGGAAACCACTGAACAAATTCTTCAAAGGTCTTATCGCCGGTATACATCTTGTGCCGGGGATGATCGACGCGCGCCAGTTCTTTGCGTTTTCGATAGAAATACCAGGATTCAATCCGATCATAGGGATTTCGGACGAAGGCAAACTTATAGTAATCGTCCCACATGCCCTCGGGCAGGTCCCTGATAAGCTTGCGGGAAGTCGCATGTTTATTAAAGCGACGGGTAATTTTTGCGCTGTAGGATTGCAGGGCATTCTCTATGCTGCTTGTGCCAGTTTTCGGCACCGCCACAAAAATAAAACGATGACTTTTGGAAATAATCATCGAAGCCTCTCAGGCGCGGGACACAGCTCATCTCCCAGGGAGTCCAGCGTCCATCCCGCAGATGACTCAATTGGGACGTTCAATATAACGGGTTTATAGATCTGAGCCGAACCCGCCAGGATGCCGGCAGATCCCAGGACCATTGGCATGGTAATGTCTTCCACCTCGATCGCTCTGTCTACCTCCACCGTTTGCCGATGCTGACCATCGATGTACAGGGACACCCTGCTGGTCGTCGGCCCGCCAAAAGAGCTGAGATGATGGGCAAAAAACCCACTGACAACGGCGCTGTGACAGTTTTTATCCGTATCGATCACTCCTTGCAATTCAATATCGCCAAACGCGAGATGAACCACACTATCATCGATATTCATCTGCCAAATATTTTCCTGCTTGACAAGGTTACCCTGAATTTCCCCGGAAAATCCCACGCCAAAGGTGTACCCACCAAAGCCGGGTGTGCGAAGAAAATCCATACCGGTAAGCGTACCGACACCGGCGGTAGTGGCTTTGTACGTGGTTTTCACCTGGTGAACATCACGTCGCCACGACCACATTTCCTTGAGCAGTGTCTCCACGCGCCGCGCCGGAGATGGGGAAACTTCGAGCTCGCCGGAAGGGGCCAGATCCAAATCGTAGAGTAATGGCGGCGGCGGTTCGACAGTATAAGTCCATGGCTGGAAAAGTCTCCAGCGACCATTGGCGGACAAAAGGCCATAGTTAGACGGACCGCTCTCCCAGAACAGCGTTCTTCCGGGGCGCTTCTTCTGCGGCTGCTGGATAGCCTTGTACAAGCTCCTGCCGTCCAGTTCCGACGGTCTGTCCAGCCCAATCGATTCAAGCAATGTCGGGTAAATATCCTCGGTGCTGATTACCTCGTTATAGACTGTTCCTGCCGTAGCACTGGCCGGCCATTGGATAATCAGGGGAGTACGCAGTCCCCCTTCATTCAGCATAGTTTTTCGGCCGAAGTAGGGGAAATTATTGTCGAATTGTCGATTGGTTCCACCGTTATCACTGACGACTACGACGATGGTGTTATCCCGTTGGCCAGAGTGATCCAGGCGGTCGAGAATTCTGCCTATATTGTGATCCAACTGGTGGACCAGGGCTCGATAACGCCCTGCATCGGAGTCGGGATAGAGTTTGGCAAACTGCGCGGCGGGCTGTATGGGGGTATGGGGCGCATAAAACCACAAATTGATAAACCAGGGGGCGTCAGCCTTATCTAAATCAGCCA
>SMVA01152116.1_pt1 | contig 14929 bp, 11 predicted proteins | sample 2456451 | NCBI WGS metagenome assembly SMVA01 (sample SAMN11095933, study PRJNA526329) | marine sediment metagenome | biome: Marine sediment; feature: Surficial sediment; material: Deep marine sediment; isolation source: Hadal surficial sediment | place: Pacific Ocean | collected 2014-05 | depth...
GCCATTCTCGCGCGAGTACGACGAGGACAATCCGCCGGCGCTCCACGTGGTCTTTCTCCGCCGGACCAGCCCGGACGCGTACCCCGAACGAAACGGCAATTGGGATACGATCGACGATCCTCTCGCCACGGCAATGACGGGGTTTCGGCTACGGGCGGAGTTGCGGGCTAACCCGGCGCTCGCCGCCGAAGCGACGATTGCTCCCGAGTACAGGTGCTTCCCGAATCGGTACTCCTATTCCGGAGCCCGGGGCCGCCGAGGGGAACCCGGCGGGCCCGGTCCCGATATAGTGGTTCGGATCGCCCTGTTGCGGTCCCCCTTTTACGAGCGACTCGTGGTCGTCACCACCGAAATTGGGGGAGCGCCGCCCCGGTTTCTCCTCCAGGACGCCGACATCATCCCGCCGGCTGATTGGCTGGTACTCGAGTCGTTCGGGGGTCGCGGTGGGAAAGGCGTAGACGGTGGGGAGGGGGCTCCCGGGGCGGCCGGCCAAGCCGCATGTCCTGGCGGGCCTGGTGGGGCCGGCGGTGCCGGCGGGCCAGGTGGTGCCGGGGCAGCCGGAGGCCAGGGTGGTCCAATCACCCTCCTCGTGACGGAGGACGATCGGTACCTGGCGGGGCTGGTGCAGCCGGTCTTGGGCGGTGGGAGCGGGGGAGACGGCGGTGCCGGCGGTCAGGGAGGCGTCGGTGGGGCTGGTGGTCGAGGTACCGTCGTCAGCGGCCAACGGTGCGCCAATGGTCCCGACGGGGCCGATGGACAGGGTGGGCAGGACGGGCCCGAAGGCCCTCCGGGGCGCGCTGGCCCGGCCGCCAGGATCGTTACAGTAGAGGCGGCAGACATCTTTCCACGATTCATCCCACAACAGCTGCAAGACTTGATAGATTACAGCCGCGAAAACTGACGGACGGGGAAGCTCGGGTAAGCGGGTAATCGGGTAAACGAGCTAGAGATATTCGTTTACCCGTTTACCCGTTTTACCGTGCCAAGGGAGAACCTGTGATTGTTTCAGTTCCCAAGGAGTCGGCCGCCGGCGAACGTCGGGTATCGGTCACTCCTGATGTTGCCAAGCGTCTTGCCAAACAAGGCATAGAAGTCCGCGTCGAGACGGGCGCGGGTGAGCGAGCTGCCTATCCCGATGCCGCGTATACGGAAGTCGGCGCAACAGTCACAGCCGATGGGGCAGGCATCTGGAGCGAGGCCGACATCGTCGTCACGGTTCAAAAACCCACCAGCGAGCAACTCGGTCGAATCAAGAGTGGTGCAATGCTCATCGGAGTGCTGCAGCCGCTCGTCGATCATGACCTGGTGCGAGCCATGGCCGATCAGAAGATCACGAGCATGAGCTTGGATGCGGTTCCGCGTATCAGTCGGGCGCAGAGCATGGACATCCTTTCATCGCAGGCTACGGTGGCGGGATACAAGGCGGTCCTAATCGCCGCGTCCAACCTTCCGAAGTTCTTCCCGATGTTCGTCACCGCCGCCGGAACCATCCCTCCGGGAAAAGTTCTGGTGATCGGCGCCGGGGTAGCTGGGTTGCAAGCGATTGCCACGGCTAAGCGTTTGGGTGCGAGGGTCGAGGCGTTCGACGTTCGGTCCGCAGTGAAGGAGCAGGTCGAAAGTCTGGGGGCCGTATTCGTTTCGCCTGACGCAGAGGTGTCGGCGGAGGGAGAGGGTGGGTATGCCAAGGCCCAAAGCGAGGACCAGGCCCAGCGCACCGTCGATTTTCTCCACGAACGCGCCAAAGGCGTCGACGTGATCATCACCACGGCGCAGATCCCGGGTAAGCCCGCGCCTCTACTGATTCCGGAGGCCACGGTCAAGGATATGCGCCCGGGTGCGGTCATTGTCGATCTCGCGTCGGAGTCAGGCGGCAACTGTGAACTCTCGGAGCACGGTCAGACGGTTGTGCGCCACGGCGTGACGATCATCGGGCCGGCCAATTTGGCCTCGTCGATGGCGACTGATGCGAGTCAGATGTTTGCCCGCAACGTGTTGTCCTTCCTCGGCGAGTTCGTGAAGGACGGAGAAATCAGTCTCGATTTTGAGAACGAAGTGGTCAGCGGATCATGCATCACCCACGATGGCCGCATCGTGCATGAGCGGACGCGTCAAGCGATGGGAGAGGAATAGACATGCTCGAATCATTGGTCGGCCTGTTCATCGTCTTCGTCTTGGCAATGTTCATTGGCTTCGAAGTGATCACCAAGGTGCCGCCGACGCTGCACACTCCGTTGATGTCGGGCTCGAACGCTATCTCGGGCATCTCGATCATCGGTGCACTCATCGTTTCGAGTCGCGGTGACATCGTGGTCGCCAAGTGGCTCGGGTTGTTTGCGGTCATCTTCGCGATGATCAACGTGGTCGGCGGGTTCTTGGTCACCGACAGAATGCTGAAGATGTTCAAGAAGAAGCCGGTGGGTAAGTGATGGCCGCGCTCGCCAAACTCGCGTATCTGCTAGCCGCCTCCCTTTTCATCTTCGGGTTGAAGCGGCTGAGTTCGCCGGCGACCGCCCGTTCGGGAAACCGGCTTGCCGCGGTGGGCATGCTGCTCGCCATCCTAGCGACACTGGTATTCAACGAGATCCTCTCGTGGCAGATGATCATCATCGGCATGGTCGTCGGCTCGGCCATTGGAGCCGTGTTCGCCCGCACCGTCTCGATGACCGCGATGCCCGAAATGGTGGCACTGCTCAACGGGTTTGGCGGCGGCGCATCCGCGCTGGTTGCTAGCGCGGAGTATGCGCGGCGTCTCACTGAAGCGTCCGCAATCCCGGTGAACATCGGAGTCTCGATCCAACTCAGTGTGTTCATCGGCAGTCTCACGTTTTCCGGAAGTCTGATTGCCTTTGGCAAACTCAAGGAATTGGTGCCGGGTAAGGCAGTTACTTATCCGGGTCAGAAGATCATCAACGGGATCCTGTTGATCGGGCTGGTCACGCTTGTCGTCATGTTGGTCATGAACCCGGTGCAGCCCAACCTCTTCTACATATTGCTTGGACTCTCGCTGCTGCTCGGCGTGCTGTCGGTCGTTGCGATCGGCGGTGCCGACATGCCGGTGGTGATCTCGTTGTTGAACTCGTACTCGGGCATCGCGGCCGCGATGACCGGGTTCGTGATCAACAACGAGGGTCTGATCATTGCGGGTGCACTGGTAGGCGCTTCCGGTTTGATCCTCACGAACATCATGTGCAAGGCGATGAATCGCTCGCTCACCAACGTCCTGTTTGGGGCCTTTGGAGCCGGTGCGACGGCCGATGCTGCTGGCCCCGCCGGTCCGGGTGATCAGGTGGCGAAATCCGTGACCCACGAGGATGCCGCGATGATGCTGGCCTACGCGGATCAAGTCGTGTTCGCACCAGGGTATGGCCTGGCGGTCGCGCAGGCGCAGCACGAGGTCCGTGAATTGGCCGACATTCTCGAAGGCAAAGGTGTCACCGTGAAGTACGCTATCCATCCGGTCGCCGGGCGGATGCCCGGTCACATGAACGTGCTCTTGGCCGAAGCCAACGTGCCCTACGATCAGCTGTACGACATGGAGCAAATCAATCCGGAGTTCGATCGCACGAATGTGGCGGTGGTGATCGGCGCGAACGACGTGGTGAACCCAGACGCTCGCAAAAGCACGGGAGAACTGGCCGGCATGCCGATTCTCGATGTCGACCACGCGGATCACGTGATCGTGCTCAAGCGGTCGATGCGTCCCGGGTTTGCCGGCGTGCAGAACCCACTCTTCTTCGATCCCAAAACCTCGATGTTGTTTGGCGATGCGAAAGATTCGGTGAGAAAGCTGATCGACGAGGTGAAGCAGCTCTAGTTTTTGGGGCGCAACTGCGCGATGTCCATCATCTGCGTCAGCGTCGTGACGCGCTGGTCCGATTCCATACCGCCAAGGATCACCAGGTGGTTGCCGGTGAATGCGATGGCACGATGGTCCATCGTCGCCGTCTCGAGGCCCTGGAACTCGACCCAATTCCCACGTTCGACGTCGTATGCGAAGACCGCCTTCTTCGGTTTCGCGGGATTACCGTCGTAGCCCATCCCGTTGTAGTTGTAGGGATTGTCGGTCCCACCGGCGAAGACGACGAACCTTCCGATTGCCACTGCCGCCGCGCGATACAACGGAGCCCACGGGGGAGGGGGGAGGGGCGTCCACTCGATCGACGTGGGGTTGTCGGGATCGATGTCGCCGCGCCACGCCGAGTTCTCGATGAGGAAACGTGGCTGGGTTCCCTGCGTGTTGGCCCCACCCAGATAAACGATCGTGTTCCGCGCGATGGCGCCGGCGTGGCCGAACACAGGGGTACCGGGAATCGAAGTGGCGGTGGACCACGAATCTGCTGCTGGGTCGTAGACCTGCACGTCAGGGACGTTGTCGGTGTCGTGCCAGCCGGACACGAGGTAGATCAGGGAGTCACTCCACACTCCCGAAATCGCATCATCTACCGGCAACGGAAATGGGGCGGCGCTGGACCACTGTCCGGTTCCCGGGTCGAACACGTCGACGTTGGCAACCGATTTTTCGGATCCGTCTGCCGCCACGGTATACCCCCCAAAGAGGTATACGCGCCCGCGAATGGCCTCGGCGGTTGCGGCCAAGCGTCCGGGACCGGGCACCGGAGGCAGTGCCTCCCACGCATCGTCGCCGACGTTCCAGCGAAAGGCCCAGTTGACGATACCGGACCATTCCTTGGTGGAGTCGATTCCCAACATCGAGTACACGCTGGCCCCGGATTCGGACACGATGGCCGCTACGGCGTTGTTAGTCACTGGGCGTGGGAGTGGAGGGCCTGCGGTCCACTGCACATGGGTGACAACCGCCAGGGTTAAGAGTGTGATCATTTTAGTCGTCTCCCGCCGGTCTACGGCGTTGCCGTTTGGTGTCGGAGCGGCGTCGCTTGTCTTTCAGGCGTTGCTCTCGCTGGGCCCGGGAGGGCCGCGTTTTCTTCCGGGGCTTCCGGGGCTTGATCGCGCGGGTAACAAGCTGGTTCAGCCGGGCAATGGCGATGTCCTTGTTTCGCTGCTGACTTCGGTGCGCTCCGCAGACCACGCGAATCTTGCCGTTGCCGTCGATGCGGCGCCCGAGCTGAGTTTGGAGCCGTACTCGCTGCTCTTCGGTGAGGCTGTGACTGGTGAGCACGTTCCACCGCAGCTCGATCCGGGTGGAGGATTTGTTGATGTGTTGGCCGCCGGGGCCCCCTCCCGTGGTCGCTTTGATCTCGAGTTCGTCATACGGGATCGTGAAACTCATTGCCTAACAAGATAGTTTCCGCAGGGGAGGGAGGCGAGTGACGACTGTGCGTGACGGAAACGGGAGTGGGGGGCTCGCGCTTGTGCTCTCTGGGGGCGGAGCGCGGGCCGCCTATCAAATCGGTGTTTTGCAGGCGGTTGCCGAGATCGCCCCCGAACTCGACATACCGATTTTGACCGGCGTTTCGGCCGGGGCCATCAACACCATGTATCTGGGGGCGCATCCAGGGCCCTTGAGTGTGGCGGTCCACAACCTCCGGGGTGAGTGGCTCAAACTCACTCCTGATCAAGTGTACTCGGTACCCCCGGCTAGGCTTGGCTGGTCGCTAGCCAAATGGGGAGTCAACTTCCTGCTGCGGCGCCGACGGAGCAGTCCGTCAATTCATGGAGTGATGGACATGCTTCCGCTCCGACGGTTCCTAGATCGGTGCATCGAATTCGATGGGATCCAAGATAATCTGAAAGCCGGGCGTCTCCACGCGATTGCCCTGAGTACCACGTGCTACACCAATGGGCACACGGTGACCTTTGTGGAAGGCGCCGAAGATGTCCCGATGTGGCACCGCCACATGCGCTACGCGGTCCGTGGCGAACTGTCGCTCGATCATCTGATGGGCTCTACCGCGATCCCGCTCATGTTCCCGGCCGTGAAGATCGGCAACGCGTTCTACGGTGACGGCAGCGTGCGCCAGAGTGCGCCGTTGGCGCCCGCCATTCATCTCGGGGCCAAGAAGATCCTCGCGATCGCCATGCGCGCGCGAGGTGTGTCGGCTGCTGCGGTGCCGGTGGAGGCCGATGATTACCCAACGGCGGCCGAGGTTTTGGGTCTCCTCTTTCATTCGGTGTTTCTCGACTCGCTCGACGCAGATGCCGAACGCCTGGTGCGGATCAACCACCTTCTGCACCATCAAACCGGGGCCCATGAGAACGGCCTGCGCCCCGTCGAACTCCTGGTGCTCAGACCATCGCGTGACGTCTCGGAACTCGCGGAGGGCAAGGCGTTCAAGCTCCCGTTTGCGGTGCGCACCGTGTTGCGGAGCATCGGTGGGGAACGCGCGCGCTCTGCGGGGTTCTTGAGCTATCTCCTTTTCGAACCGGAGTATACCGGGCGCTTGATGGACCTGGGGTTCGAGGACGGGAGGCAGCAGCGGGACAAGATAGAGAAATTCTTGGAGGAGTAGAGGCGGCTATTTCGCTGCCAACTCCCGCAACACGTACGGCAGAATCCCGCCATGCTTGTAGTACTCTACCTCCACTGGGGTATCCAACCGGATTAGCGCGTCAAACTCTATGGTCGATCCGTCACTCTTCGTCGCGATGACCTTGGCGGTGCCGCCCGCGGCAATCTTGGCGTCGTCCACTTCGGTAATCGTGAACGTTTCATCGCCGGAAAACCCGAGCGAGTCGGCGCTCTGATCGTCGATGAATTGCAACGGAAGCACGCCCATGCCTATGAGGTTGGAACGATGAATGCGCTCATAGCTCCGCGCTATTACCGCGCGGATACCGAGGAGCGTAGTTCCCTTGGCGGCCCAGTCGCGTGAACTCCCGGTACCGTACTCCGCACCGGCGAGGACGATTAGCGGCACGCCCTCATCTTGATACTTCATCGCGGCGTCGAAGACGGACGTGACCTCGCCTGAGGGCATGTGCTTGGTCCAATTGCCCTCCTTGCCATCGACCAACCGATTCTTGATGCGGATGTTGCCGAACGTGCCACGCATCATGACGTCGTGGTGGCCTCGACGTGAACCGAACGTGTTGAAATCGACCGGCCGTACTCCCTGCTCGATCAGCCAACGGCCTGCGGGTCCGTCCTTCGGAATGGCTCCAGCCGGGGAAATGTGATCTGTGGTCACCGTTTCGCCGAGCCACGTTAGGATGCGGGCGCCGTCGATGTTGGTGACTGGTGCAGGCTGGGCTCGCATGTTCTCGAAGAACGGCGGATTCGCGATGTACGTCGACTTCGGATCCCACCGAAAGCGCCCGCCTTCCCCCTGAGCGATCGGTAACTGCTGCCACGTCTCATCGCCCTCGAACACCGCGGCGTACTCCGACTCGAACATCGATGGCTTGAGCGCGCGGTTCACTTCGTCGTCGATTTCCTCGGCACTGGGCCAGATGTCATGGAGATACACGGGGTTGCCGTCGCTATCGGTGCCAAGTGGTTCCGTCGTGATGTCGATGTCGATCCGCCCCACGATCGCGTATGCCACCACGAGCATGGGTGAGGCGAGATAGGTGGCCCTGATGTGCGGATGGATCCGCGCTTCGAAGTTCCTGTTTCCCGAAATCACGGCCGCTACGACCAATTCGTGGTCAGTGATGGCGCGGGCAATGGGTTCGGCGAGTGGTCCGGAATTCCCAATGCACGTCGTGCAGCCGTATCCCACTAAAAAGAAGCCCAACGCCTCGAGATCGTCCATGAGCGCGGATTCCTCGAGGTACTTGGTTACGACCTTGGATCCTGGGGCCAGGCTGGTCTTCACCCATGGTTGGCGGCCGAGTCCTTTCGCGCGAGCGTTCCGCGCCACGAGCCCAGCCCCGATCATGACGAACGGATTCGAGGTGTTGGTGCAACTCGTGATCGCGGCGATGACCACCGAGCCGTCGTGAATGTCGAACCGATTTCCGTCGTACTCCACCGAGGCGGCTGCCATCACGTCCGTGGCCGCAGCGTTGTTGGTCGCCGGCGATTGTCCGCCTTCGCCAGACCACTCTGCACCGGTGCGTTCGTCTACCTCGCGTTGGGCTCCGGCCGGAACGAGGTTCGGCAACGCCATCGCAAAGGATGCCTTGAGCTCGCTGAGCAGGACACGGTCCTGGGGCCGTCGGGGTCCCGCTACGGAAGGTTCCACGGTCGCCATGTCCAATTCCAGGACGGCGGAGTATTCGGGGTCCGGCGTCTCCTTTGTGTGGAACAACCGTTGTTCTTTGCAGTATCGCTCGACGCGGTCGATCACGTCCGGCGGGCGGGCCGTACGCTCGAGATAGGCGAGCGTCTCCCCATCTACCGGGAAGAAGCCGATGGTGGCGCCGTATTCGGGTGACATGTTCGCGATCGTGGCCCGGTCCGCCAGGCCCAGGGTCGACAGTCCAGGTCCGAAGAACTCCACGAAACGACCGACCACTCCGAAGTTACGGAGCATCTGCGTTACGACGAGCACTAGGTCGGTGGCCGTCGTACCCTGTGGCAATTCGCCGCTCAGCTTCATGCCGACCACCTCGGGTAGCTGCATGAAATACGGTTGGCCCAGCATCACCGCCTCGGCTTCGATCCCGCCGACGCCCCAACCTACGACGCCGACCCCGTTGATCATCGTGGTATGGGAATCGGTGCCGACCAGCGTGTCCGGGAACGCGACCGCGTCCCCGTCGTGCTCGGCGAGCCGGACCACCGTGGCGAGGTATTCGAGATTGACCTGGTGGACGATTCCCGTACCCGGCGGGACTACGCGGAAATTGTCGAACGCGCGCCCCGCCCAGCGAAGCAGTTCGTAGCGCTCGCCGTTTCGCTGCATCTCCCGTTCGACATTGAGTTCGAAGGCCTGGGAGGAGCCAAAGAAATCGACCTGCACCGAGTGATCGATGACCAGGTCGGTCTGCACGAGCGGATTGATCTGTGAGGCTTCGCCTCCCAATGCCACAATCGCGTCGCGCATCGCTGCCATATCCACCACGGCCGGCACGCCCGTAAAATCCTGCAGCACCACCCGGCCAGGCATGAACGGCACCTCCAGGCTGAGATCGGGCTCGGGGCGCCAATTGGCCACGGCCCGCACGTGACGCTCGTCCACGACGCCGTTGCCGGCGTGCCGCAGGACGTTTTCGAGGAGGATCCTGATAGAGAAGGGAAGGCGATCCAGTTCCGCGACGCCCTCCGCCTCGAGTGCATCGAGTCGGAAGATGGTGGCGGGGCCGTCAGCGAGATCAAGACGGGAGCGGGAGTTGAATGTGTTGGTTGGCATGGAAGCAAAATAACAGATGGGACAGGAGGGACAGGAGGGACAGGATTGATCACTGTCTCCCCTGTCCCCAAAGACCCGTCACAAAGTCGGTCAACTCCGAGGTGGAGGCGATCGACTGCGTGGCAAAGTCGGCCGACTTTGTGTTGGAGAAAGGCGACTTTGTCGCGGAGCTGGCTTGATCCGTGGCAGGACAAGCTTACTCCGTTGCAGGGTTAACCACGTCAAACTCGGTTAAGCCAATGTAAATCAACGTGTTATGCGGTTCGGGGGACCGCGCTCGCAATCCCCCAAACGAACGGCGGCCCCATCTCCGGGGCCTGCATCCGAAGGTGGGGCCGCACTTGCGGACGTTTGCGCCCGCTTCTGAACCCGATCCGTCTCTGTGCTACCCAACCCGTGCCCTGACGCGCACAGAGGCGCCGGGATAATGACTCACATCCTTGCCAGGTGCTCGAAGTATCGGGCGAGCAACGCTGCGGATGCGAGTCCAAGGAGGATGACCACCACACCAAATACCTCAGACACGGGCCCTCCTTATTGACTGCACCAACAAACTATGCCTTGGGGGATGAAGCGACGGTGAAGAGGCCGTGAATGCCCGTCCCCCCTGTACCCCCTGTCCCATCTGTCCCATCTGTCCCATCTGTCCCTTCTGCTTATTTTCCATCTCCCTTCCCCCTCACACGGAGATCGTCTCACCATGGCAGTGGTGGCTGACCGGGCGGCGCTGGACCAACTCTGTATCAATACGGTTCGAACCCTGGCGATGGATGCGGTGCAGCAGGCAAACAGCGGCCATCCGGGCGCCCCGATGGGGCTGGCGCCATTGTGCTATGTCCTGTGGACGCGGCACCTCCGCCACAATCCCAGGAATCCCGGTTGGGCCGGGCGAGACCGATTCGTCCTTTCGTGTGGGCACGCCTCCATGCTGCAGTACGGTCTCCTGCACCTTTCGGGGTACGACCTCCCGCTGGATGAGATCGTCAACTTCCGCCAATGGGGGAGCCGGACTCCCGGTCACCCGGAATACGGAGATACACCTGGGGTCGAAACCACGACCGGTCCGCTGGGGCAGGGACTGGGCAATGCCGTCGGCATGGCACTCGCCCAAGCGCACCTGGCGGCGACGTTCAACCGCTCTGGGCATGAAGTCCTGGCCCACCGGACCTACTTCGTGGTGAGTGACGGTGACCTCATGGAGGGCATCTCACACGAAGTGGCATCGATCGCCGGCCACCTGGGGTTGGGATCGCTCATCGGGTACTACGATGACAACCGGATTACGATCGACGGCGATACCGCGTTGGCGTTCAGCGACGATACGGCCAAGCGGTTCGAAGCCTACGGCTGGCATGTCCAACGAGTAAGCGACGGCAACGACCTGGAGGCGATCGACGCGGCAACCAACGAGGCCAAGTCGGTGACCGACAAGCCGTCTCTGATAATCGTGCGGACGCACATCGGCTACGGGAGTCCCAACAAGCAGGACTCGGCGGCGGCGCACGGCGCCCCCTTGGGCGAGGAGGAAGTCGCGCTCACCAAGAAAGCCCTGGGATGGGAGTACGACGAGCCGTTCACGGTGCCGGAAGACGCACTGGAAGAGTGGCGGCAGTGCGTGGAGCGTGGGGAGGCCATGGAGTCGGCGTGGAACGAAGCGTTCACGGCATACCGGGACGCTCACGGAGAACTGGCGGCCGAACTCGAACGCAGGCTGCGCGGCGAACTGCCCCAGGATTGGGAAGCGGCTATACCTAAGTTTGGTGAGGGCACGGGGGCAATGGCGACGCGAGCGGCATCGGGCCAGGTGATCAATGCTCTCGCGCCCGTGGTTCCCGAACTCCTGGGTGGATCGGCCGACCTCGCGGGATCGAACAATACGATGGTCAAGGGTGCGCCCGACCTCGGCCCCGGATCGCTCGGCGGCCGGAATGTGTACTTCGGAATTCGGGAGCATGGGATGGGCGCAGTCATGAACGGGATGGCGCTCCACGGCGGCATCATTCCGTACGGCGGCACGTTCTTGATTTTTTCCGACTACATGCGGCCGTCGATCCGGTTGGCGGCCCTCATGGGGCTGCACGTCATCTACGTGTTCACCCACGATTCGATTGGACTGGGCGAGGATGGCCCGACCCATCAACCCATCGAAATGCTCGCGGCCCTTCGGGCGATTCCCAATCTCGTGGTTATACGACCGGCGGATGCGCCTGAGACCGCGGAAGCGTGGCGCGTGGCGATGCAGTGCTCGAACGGACCGGTCGCGTTGTCGCTCACCCGACAAAAGGTGCCGACGTTAGAGCGCGATCCGGCCACGCCGGTGTCGGAACTCCATCGTGGCGCGTACGTGCTGTCGGACTGTGTTGGTGAGCCCGATCTCATTCTCATGGCTTCAGGGTCTGAGGTAGCTGTGGCCCTCGAGGCCAAGCAGGCGCTCGGCGATGACGTCGCCACCCGAGTCGTGAGCTTTCCGTCGCACGAGCTGTTCGAGGAGCAACCCGACTCGTACCGCGACGAGGTGCTTCCACCTTCCGTAACGGCCCGCGTCGCCGTAGAGGCTGGTCACCCCATGCCATGGTACCGATGGGTCGGCACCGGAGGAGACATCGTCGGGATCGACCGGTTCGGCGCGTCGGCGCCGGCCAACCGACTGTTCGCCGAATTCGGTTTCACGCCGGAGAACGTAGTTGCTCGAGCGAGGGCGGTACTCGAACGGTGACTGACCAGGGACTCGATGCCGCCGTAGTGGAACGGTTGGCAACATTCGAACGCGACAAAATTGTCGAACGGATCTGGCAGCACGATCGCACGGTGTGGACCGACGATCCCCACGCGCCGGAAATCGTAGACCGCTTGGGTTGGTTGGATTTGCCGGCGTCCATGGCACCGCAGGTTGCAGGGCTGCAGACCTTGGCCGACGACATTGCCGGTGCGTTCGATCGCGTGGTGCTGTTGGGGATGGGTGGGTCGAGCCTGGCGTCCGAAGTGCTGGTTCGCTCCATCGGCCGACAGCGTGGCTTCCCGGTATTTCGCATGCTCGATTCGACACACCCGTCGGCGGTGTTGGATATCGAACAGTCGGGTGACCTCGACCGCACGCTGTTCATTGTCGCGAGCAAGTCGGGGACCACGCTCGAAACGATGGCGTTCTTCTCGTATTTCTGGGAACGGACGGGCAGACGCGGCGAGCAGTTCATTGCCATTACCGACCAAGCCACCCCCCTGGAAGCCCTCGCGCTGGAACGGCGCTTCCGCAAGGTTCTGGTCAATCCAAGCGACATTGGCGGCCGGTTTTCTGCGCTGTCACTGTTCGGGTTGCTGCCTGCGGCATTGGCCGGACTCGATACCGAATGCCTGCGGGTTCGCGCCGAGGGCATGGCCACCCAGTGCCGGGTAGCGAAGCCGGCCGACAATCCGGGGGTGGCGTTGGGCGCGTGGCTAGGCGAAGCGGCGCTCCGAGGGCGCGACAAGCTGCTGCTCAACGCGGACGATCCGGTCGCGTTGTTTGGACTTTGGGCCGACCAGCTCGTGGCTGAGAGCACGGGTAAGGACGGGCGGGGAATTCTTCCGGTGACCGGATGGACGGGCGAATCACCGCCGGCAGACCACATCCGGGTGACCGTCGGTCGCGATCCGTCGCGGCCCGGCGAGGATGGGATTCCCACGCAGTTAATCGAGTTGGATGACGGGTACGACCTTGCGGCCGAATTCTTCCGTTGGGAGTTCGCGACTGCGGTGGCCAGTGCCGTGATCGGCGTGAATCCCTTCGATCAACCCGATGTCGCCGCAAGCAAAAAGAAAACGGCGGCGGTGCTCGAAGCAGCCGTCGCCAGAGACGACCCCCGACCGACGCGAAAGAGCGTCATTCAAGGGTTCATCGACGACGTAAAGCCGGGTGACTACATTGCAGTGAGCGCCTGGGTTCCGCCGTCCGCCGAACGAGATGTGCAACTCGAAGACCTGCGCAACATTCTGGTCGAACGGTTTGGCGTTGCCGTGACGGTCGCGTACGGACCGCGGTTTCTGCACTCCACCGGCCAACTGCACAAAGGGGGGCCGGCGACCGGTCACTTCGTCCAGTTGCTCGATCCCGAACCCGAACCGCTCCAGGTTCCGGGCATGGCCTACACCTTTGGAGACCTCATCCACGCGCAGGCACTCGGCGACTACGAGGCCTTGACGACGCGCGGGCGGCCGGTGCTTCAACTTACCGACGTCGATTACCTGTTGGAGACCATCTGATGACGGCAACGGCCGACGAACGAAAAACACGAGCCGCTGAAGAAGCGGTCCAGCTGATCCGTTCGGGGATGATCGTGGGCCTGGGGACGGGCAGCACGGCCGCGCATGCTGTATCGGCGATTGCCCTGAAGCTTCAGAGTGGTGAGTTGAGCGGCATCCGGGGAATTCCCACGTCGGCCCAGACGGAAGAACAGGCACGCCGCCTAGAGGTTCCGTTGACTACGCTCGAAGATCACCCTGAAGTAGACCTCACGATCGACGGCGCCGATCAAGTGGACCCGGCCGGCAACCTTATCAAGGGCGGTGGCGGCGCGTTGTTGCGGGAAAAGATCGTCGCGACCGCTTCGGCAAAATACGCGATCGTCGTGGACGACTCCAAACTGGTGACGACACTCGGTGACGGGTTCGCCCTGCCGGTCGAGGTCGTCACATTCGGGTGGAAAACGTGTTTCCGTACCATTCGCGACCTGGGAGCCGAGCCCGTGCTTCGCATGTCGAACGGCGATCCGTTTCGCACGGATGAAGGGCACTACATCGTCGACTGCACCTTCGACGGTGGCATGTCCGACCCGGTCGCCATAGATGCGACGCTCCGAGCGTTGCCCGTGGTGGTGGAGACCGGGTTGTTCCTCGGCATGAATCCCGAGGTCATTGTAGGGCGAGCGTAGCGTGCGCAAATACGCGCCGCTGATGGTTGGGATTGCTGTCGCACTTCTCTGTGCCAGACTCGGCGTCTGGCAACTCAGCCGGTTGCACGAACGACAGCATCTCAACCGAACCATCGAAGCTCGCATGGGCATGCCACCGCTCCAATTGGATTCGCCGCCTCCCAGTCCCGATGACACTCTCACCTACCGGAGAGTCACTTTTACAGGCTGGGCGGACTACACTCGTGAGATCGTAGTTGTCGGGCGGAGCTTGGGCGGTGTACCGGGCGTACACGTGGTGACGCCCGTAGTGACTGAATGGGGAGCCGTGCTGGTCGAGCGGTTCTGGGTACGGTCTCCCGATGCGACTACCGTCGATCTTGCCACCTTAGGAGGGGATTCCTTGCTGGCCATCGAAGGGGTATTCATGCCACCCGGGCTCCCGCGCCCGAGTTCCCAGGCTACCTGGCCGATCCGTGTGGCATCCATCAACCCGGAGACCCTGGCCGACCGTTTTCCGTATTCACTGTATGGATTGGCCGTTCGCAGAACGACTGGTGCACCGGAGGGCGTGACCCTGGTGCCGCTTCCCGAGTTGACCGAGGGCTCGCACCTGTCATACGCGGTGCAGTGGTTTGCCTTCGCCGTGATTGCGGTGGTGGGGAGTGGGGTGTTGGTGATCAAACAGTCGACAGTCGATAGTCGACAGTCGATGGACCTCGAGGCTTGAAATCCCACCCTTGGGCCGTCGACGAGCCAAGGTTGGTTGTTAGCTGCTTGACACTGCCCAACCTACGCCGCAGTCTCGTTGATCAAACGCATCTTTCC
>SMVA01462002.1_pt1 | contig 14928 bp, 16 predicted proteins | sample 2456451 | NCBI WGS metagenome assembly SMVA01 (sample SAMN11095933, study PRJNA526329) | marine sediment metagenome | biome: Marine sediment; feature: Surficial sediment; material: Deep marine sediment; isolation source: Hadal surficial sediment | place: Pacific Ocean | collected 2014-05 | depth...
GGGGTCGAGGCCTTCGTTGGGCAGATAGTAGCTGGCATCGACGACGCGCACGTCCGGCGCGTTCAGGTGATCGGCCAGCCACCCGGTATCGACCAGCGCCGGGTTGTCATGTGCGGTCACGATCTCACCTCCTAGTCCGCGAAGACGATATTGATGCGGCGGTTCTGGCGGCCCTTGTTCTCGATCTTGGCGACCCTGACCGGGCCGATCTCGCCGGTCCGCCGCACGTGGGTGCCGCCGCAGGGCTGCAGATCGACGCCCTCGATCTCCATCAGCCGGACCCGGCCGGCGCCCCTGGGCGGCTTGACCGACATGGTGCGCACCAGCTCCGGCGTTGCCGCGAGCTCGTCCTCGGTGATCCAGCGCGACGTTAACGGGCGGTCTTCGGAGACGATCCGGTTGAGCTCCGCGGTAATCGCCTCCTTGTCCAGTTGGGTGTCGGGCAGGTTGAAGTCGAGACGGCCCTTGCCGTCGCCGACCTGGCCGCCGGTCACGTCGCCCACGATGATCGAGCAAAGCACGTGCATGCAGGAGTGAATGCGCATCATCCGGTGGCGCCGCTCCCAGTCGATCTCGGCGGTGACCTTGGCGCCCGGGTCGGGCAGGGTGGCACCCTCCTCGGGGACATGGACCACGTCCTCGGGGTCGGCACCCTTGCGGGCCTCCACGATGGGCAAGACCCCGCCGTCCTCGAGGCGCAAGACCCCGGTGTCGCCGGGTTGGCCGCCGCCCGTGGGATAGAACACCGTGCGGTCGAGCCGGATGCCGGCCTCATCGACGGCAGTCACCGTGGCCTCGCAGGATTTCCGGTAGGCGTCGTCGCGAAAGATCAGTTCCATAGTTGCCTCATGTACCTAAAACCGTAGCCGCCAGCCAATCCGGTACCGGTAGATTTTTCTCGCGCAGGAAGGCCGGGTTGAACAGCCGGCTCTGATAGCGGGTGCCGAAATCACACAGCAGAGTCACGATGCAATGCCCGGGTCCGAGCTGCTCGGCCAGGCGCTGGGCGCCGACCAGGTTGATGCCGCTCGATGCGCCCAGACATAAACCTTCGTGCTCGAAAACGTCGAACACCATGGCCACGGTTTCGGCGTCGGGGATATGGAAGGCTTGATCGACCGGGGCGTCCTTCAGGTTGCCGGTGATCCGGCCCTGGCCGATGCCCTCGGTGATCGAGGTGCCTTCGGCCTTCAGTTCACCGTGCTTGTAGTAGTTATACAGCGCCGAGCCCGGTGGGTCGGCGAGTGCGATGACGATGTCCGGGTTCTGCTCCTTGAGGTACATGCCGACCCCGGCCAGGGTGCCGCCGGTGCCGACCGCAGAGACGAAGCCGTCGACCTTGCCGTCGGTCTGGCGCCAGATCTCCGGCCCGGTCGTGACGTAATGGCCGTGGCGGTTGGCGACGTTGTCGAATTGGTCGGCGAAGATCGCCCCGTTAGGCGCGCTCGCGCTCAGCTCCTCGCCCAGTCGCCGGGCGATGTGAACGTAGTTGTCCGGGTCGCGGTACGGTTTGGCCGGGACCTCGCGCAGCTCCGCACCGGACAAGCGCAGCATGTCCTTCTTCTCCTGGGACTGGGTCTCCGGGATCACGATGATGGTGCGGTAGCCGCGCGCGCGGGCGACCAGCGCCAAGCCGATGCCGGTGTTCCCCGCGGTGCCCTCGACGATCGTGCCGCCGGGGCGGAGCGTCCCCTTTTCCTCTGCGTCCTTGACGATGTACCAAGCGGCGCGATCCTTGACCGAAGAGCCGGGATTGAGGAACTCCGCCTTGCCCAGGATCTCGCAACCGGTCTGCTCCGACAGCCGGGCAAGCCGGATCAGCGGCGTGTTGCCGATGGCGCCAATGAAGCCGTCGCGAATGTCCATGAATTCTAATCCCAAGGTGGCCCGGGAGACTAGCGGTGGCCGGGGGCCGATTCAAGACGGCTCACGACCACTTTTTCTTGAGCCGCTCCCGGTTCAGCGCCAACCACTGCAAAGTCATGACCGTGATGGCATTGTTGTATTCGCTCTTGGCCAGGCGCTCCAGTGCGGTATCCACGGGTAAGGTGAAGGCGCGGATGTCCTCATGCTCCTGCGTGAGGCCATGGATGCCGCCAATGCCCGCGCTGTCGGTCCGGCCGCAATAAAGGTGATACACCTCGGTAGAGCCGCCCGGGCTCGATAAAACATGACCGATCGGTTCGAGATCGGTGATCTCGCAGCCGGCCTCTTCGACCGCTTCGCGGCGCGCCACCTCCTCAGGGGTCTCGCCGGCCTCCACCATGCCGGCCACCGGTTCGATCAGCCAGGGCGCTATTCCGGCGGCGTAGGCGCCGATGCGGAACTGCTCGATCAGCACCACATTGTCGCGCAGCGGATCGTAGGGCAGCACCACGCTCGCGGGGCCGCGCTCCAGCAGATCCCGGGACATCACCTCGGTCCAACCGCCGCCGAAACACCGATGCCGCAGGCGGTAGACATCGATCCGAAAATAGCCTTGGTAAGGCGTGGTCTTCTCGATCAGCTCGACGTCTTGCGCGCCATTGTGGGGCTCGGTCATGGTGGGGGATCTCCGGCGGTCATTACTCAGGAGCATGGGTATAACATGACCAAGGGCCACCGCACCCTTGTCCCACATGACCCGCCGTGCTGCCATGGCGGCATCGCCAGCCAACGCGCAACAAGGGAGCCGGCGTCATGACCGTCAAATCCGAGAAACTGACTTTCGAGGGCGCCGCCAAGCACCCGAAAAGCTTCGTCTCCCTCGACGATGCCGACCATCTGCTGAGCCGCAAGGCGGACGCGATTTACGTCGCCGCGGTCCTGGCAGCCCGGGCCGGCCGCTATCTGGGGGCGGATACCGTCTCGGAAGGCGCGGCGCTGGTCGCTGAGCCCGTCGGATTCGGTCTAAAGATTGCCGCGAAGACACAACTAGCGGGTGACGGCGGCCGGTGAAGTTTGTTAACATTGAAACAACGACCTGAAACCAATGTTGAATTCGCGCTCGGCCCAAACCGGGTAGGCGGGACAAGAAACTGGGAGGCTATTCATGACCAAAGAACTCAAGGACGAGTCCGGGAAACGAATTCATTCGTATATCCCGGAACTATGCGAACAGCTTCGCACGAGCAAGGTCGATCGGCGCGAGTTTCTGCGCACGGCGACTCTGCTGGGCGTATCGGCGGGCGCGGCCTACGCCATGGCCGGCAAGATCACCGGCCAAGGCGCGGTTGTCCCGAAAGCGGTGGCCCAGACCCCGAAGAAGGGCGGCACGCTCAAGTTCTCGATGCAGATCCAAGAGATGACCGATCCGGCGACCTTCGACTGGACGCAGAAATCGAACGTCGCGCGCCAGATGATCGAGTACTTGACCATTACCGGCCACGACAACATCACCCGGCCGTACCTGGCCGAGAGCTGGGAGGCCAGTGACGACCTCAAGAGCTGGACGCTCAAGCTGCGCCAGGGGATCAAGTGGTCCAATGGCGACGACTTCAACGCCGACGATGTGGTCCACAATTTTACCCGTTGGCTCGATCCCAACGTCGGCTCGTCCAACGTCGGCCTCTTCGCCTCGATGGTGGAGGAAGTCGATACCGGCAAAAAGGACGACAACGGCAATCCGGTCATGGGTAAGCGCATGACCGAAGGCGCGGTCGAAAGGATCGACGATCACACGGTGCGCCTGAACCTGAATTCGCCGGTGCTGTCGATTCCGGAGAACCTGTACAACTATCCGACCGCGATCGTGAACCGCCGTTTCGACGATGAGGGCGGTGATTTTTCCAAGAACCCGGTCGGTACTGGCCCTTACCAGTTGACCGATTTCCAGGTCGGAGAAAAGGCGATCTTGAAACGCCGGCCCGGCACGTACTGGGGCGGCGATCCCTACCTGGACGAGATCCACTATTTCGACCACGGCGAAGACAGGTCGGCGTGGATTGCCGCTCTGGCTTCCAAGCAGGTGCACGCGGTCTACGAGATCGACGTCAACCAGCTCGACGTGGCCGCGGGGTTACCCAATGCGGTCGTGCATACGGCGGTCACGGCGCAGACCGGCGTGGCGCGCATGCAGCGGACACAAAAGCCGTTCGACAACCTCAACCTGCGCCGTGCGATCGTGGCCTGCATGGACCACCGGAAGCTGCTCGATCTGGCCCACCGCGGCAAGGGCGCGACGGCGGAGAATCACCACGTCGCGCAGATCCATCCTGAATACGCGAAGCTGCCGGGCCTGAAGCAGGATTACGACTTGGCGAAGAAATTGCTGGCGGACGCCGGCTACGGCGACGGCGTCACGATTTCGATCAATGTCGGCAACGCCAGCGGCAAGTGGGAGCAGGATGCCATGCAGGTGCTGAAGGAGCAATTGGCGCCCGCGGGGATCAATCTCGAACTCAACCTCATGCCGAGCGCCCAGTATTGGGAGGTCTGGACCAAGGCGCCGTTAAGCTTCACCGCCTGGACCCACCGTCCCCTGGGTGTCATGGTGCTCAATCTTGCCTATCGCTCGGGCGTGCCGTGGAACGAAGCCGATTACTCAAATCCGGAGTTCGACAAGGCGCTCGACGTGGCCAGCTCGCTCCTCGACGTGGGCGAGCGGCGCAAGGCGATGGTCGTTTGCGAGCAAATCCTGCAGGACGATGCCATCATCGCCCAGCCGTTCTGGCGGGCGGTGTCCACGGCGACCGACAAGCGGGTCAAGGGGTTCAACATGCACCCGACCAATTATCATCAGTTGAACAAGGTGTGGCTCGCCTAGTACGACTCTGAAAGGCCGCGGAGGTCATCCGGCCCCCGCGGCCTTTCCTCTCGCCGGGCGGCTAGCGTCGCGGCGTCCGGGGAAGGGAGAGGTCAGCCCCCATGCTCGTCTTTATCGTCCGGCGGCTCGGCACCATGGCGCTTACCATGGTGGTTGTCTCGGCCCTCTTGTTCCTGCTGCTCGAGATCAACGTCGAAGGCGTGGCGATCAAGGTGCTGGGGGCCTACAGCTCCGAGGAGCAACGCAATCTCTGGCTTGAGCGGAACGGTTATTTCGAGCCGCTTTTTATCCGCTACGGTACGTGGTTGGCGAACTTTGCGACCGGGAATTTTGGCGACTCGGTCCGCTTCAAGGTTCCCGTGGGCGACATACTTTGGCCACGCTTGGCCAACACCGGATACCTGGGCCTGGCCACCATGCTGGTCGTGATTCCCCTGTCACTCGGCCTTGGGGTGTTGGCTGGCATGCGCGAAGGGTCGAAGGTCGACCGCACCATCTCGGTGACCTCGATCGTAACCACCTCGGTGCCCGAGTTCGCCAGCGCCGTGCTGCTTTCCGCGATCTTCGTTTTCTATCTGGATATTCTTCCCGGCACGAGCAGCATGATAGATGGATTCAGCGTCATAGAATTGATCCTGCCGGCCATGGTATTGGTGCTCTACGACTTCGGCTACGTGACCCGCATGACCCGCGCCTCCATGGCCGAGGTCATGACGACCCACTATATCCGCACGGCGGTCCTCAAGGGACTGCCATACAAGACCGTCATCCTGCGCCACGCCTTGCGCAATGCGCTGATCGCGCCCTTCACCGTGATCATGCTGCAGATCAACTGGCTGCTCTCGGGCGTGATCGTGGTGGAGTTTTATTTCGCCTATAAGGGCTTCGGGGCGCTCTTGCTCGAGGCCTCGCTTAATCAGGACATCTTCGTGATCGAAGCCTGCGCCATGATCGCGGTCTTCGTTGCGGTGATCACGCAGATGATCGCGGATGTGGGCTACACCTATCTCAATCCGCGCATCCGTTTCGCATAAGGGAGGTGGCATCGTGACCGAACAATCTGCCGTAGTGCCGCGCCGCGATCCGGTGATTCTTCGCGCCTTGAAAAGTATGGCGCTGATGCGCGAAAGCGTGGTTGGTATGATCGGCTTCGCCCTGGTCCTGTTCTGGGTGCTGGCCGCGATTTTGGCCGACCTTATAGCGCCCTTCCCGCCGAACGCGACGATGATCTCGTTCGCGGCCCCGGGAACCGAGGCGCCGGACGGCGGTACCTTCTGGCTGGGCGCCGACCACCTGGGGCGCGACATCCTGTCGCGTATAATCCATGGTTCGCGTCAGGTGCTGTTCTTCGCGCCGCTGGCCACCTTCTGCGCTTATCTTGTCGGTATTCCCATGGGGCTGGCCGCGGGTTACCGGCGGGGCAATACCGACGAAGTGCTTTCGTTCATCGCCAATGTGATCCTCTCGTTCCCGGTGTTGGTGCTTTACGTCATCGTCATCTCCACCTTCGGCGCCTCGGCGGTCAACATCGTGATCGCCGTCACCTTCGCCTCGGCGCCGGGCATCTTTCGCATTGTGCGCGGGCTGACGCTCGACCTGCGCAGCCGGGAATATGTCTTCGCGGCCGAGACCCGCGGCGAGACCCCTTGGTATATCATGGTAGTGGAGATTCTGCCCAATGCGCGCGGGCCGCTCATCGTCGATTTCTGCCTGCGCATCGGATACGTGATCATCACCATCGGGGTCCTCGGTTTCCTCGGGCTGGGGCTGCCGCCGCCCGATCCAGACTGGGGCGGCATGATCAACGATGCAAAGCCGATGGCCCTGGCGTTTCCGCACATGGCGGTGTTCCCCTGCATCGCGATCTCGTCGCTGGTCCTCGGCTTCAACCTGCTCGCCGACGGCCTGCGCGAGGTTTCGCTGCGAGATTGAGGAGGCCGGCATGGCGAATAACGGTACAGATTACGACGGCCCGGTCCTCGAGTGCCGGGACCTGTCGCTCTCCTACTTCACGCGCGCCGGGGAAATCCCGGCCGTCGTCGACTTCAACCTGACCCTGGGTCAGGGCGAGAGCGTTGGCCTGGTCGGCGAATCCGGCTGCGGCAAATCGACCGTGGCACTTGGCATCATGCGCTACCTGGGCGGCAACGGCGGTATCGTCGGCGGTCAGGTCATCTACAAGGGGACCGATCTGGCGACGCTTAACGAGGAGCAGATCAGGCAGCTGCGCGGCAACGAGATCTCCATGGTCTATCAGGAGCCCATGGCCTCGCTCAATCCGAGCATGACGCTGGGCAAGCAGCTCATGGAGGTGCCGCTGTACCACGAGCAGGTCAGCAAGCGGGAGGCCTCCGAGCGCGCGCACCAGATCCTAATCGACGTCAAGATCCCGGACCCGGAACGGGTCATGACCTCCTACCCGCACCAGGTCTCGGGAGGTCAGCAGCAGCGCGTGGTGATCGCCATGGCGCTGCTCTCCAACCCGTCGCTGCTGCTGCTCGACGAGCCGACTACCGCGCTCGACGTGACCGTTGAGGCCGGCATCATCGAGCTAATCGGAGAGCTCTCCGGCAAGTTCAACACATCGATGATCTATATTTCCCACAACCTGGGACTGATCCTGGCAACCTGCGACCGGGTCAATGTGATGTACTCGGGATTGGTGGTGGAGGAGGGCACGGTCGGCGAGGTCTTCGACCACATGCGCCACCCCTACACCAGAGGGCTGTTCAACGCGATCCCGCTGCCCGGCGCGGACAAGACCACGCACCCGCTGGTGCCGATCCGCGGCCAGCTACCGTTGCCCCACGAGCGGCCGCCAGGGTGTTATTTCGGGCCGCGCTGCGATTTCTTCCAGGAAGGCCGCTGCGATCAGGCCAGCGCGCGGGGCACCATCGAGATGTTCCCGGTGGAGGGCCAGGCGGGTCACCAGGTCCGCTGCCTGCGCTGGGACGACATCGATTGGGCGGCCCACCAGCCGGAAGTTATGATCGGCGCGCCTTTGGAGCGCGGCAAGGAGGTGCTCTCGATCAACGGCATGCGCAAATACTACGAGCTGCGCGACAACTCGATCATGGCGATGATCAAGGGCGAGCGGGTGCGCTACGTCAAGGCCATCGAGAGCATCAGTTTCAAAGCCCACGAATGCGAGACGGTGGCCATTGTTGGCGAGTCGGGCTGTGGCAAGTCGACCTTCGCCAAGGTCCTCATGGGACTGGAGACGGCGACCGACGGCGAGGTGATCTTCAACGGCCAGGACGTGTCCAACTTCCCGGTCCAGAAACGCTCGCCCGAGCAGGTCGGCTCCATGCAGATGGTGTTCCAGAACCCCTTCGATACCCTCAATCCGAGCCATTCGGTGGGCGCGCAGCTGGCCCGGGTGATTCGGAAGTTCGGTGTCGAGAGCGACATACACAAGGTCGAGCAACGGGTCATGGAGCTGCTCGATCTGGTCAAACTGCCGCGCGATTTCGCCCGGCGCCGGCCGCGCCAGCTCTCCGGCGGCCAGAAACAGCGAGTCGGCATTGCCCGGGCGTTCGCTGGCAACCCCGCCATGGTGGTGGCCGACGAACCGGTCTCGGCGCTCGACGTCTCGGTCCAGGCCGCCGTCACCGGCCTGCTGATGGACATCCAGCGGACCTACCGCACGACCCTGCTGTTCATCAGCCACGACCTCAGCCTGGTGCGCTACCTGGCCGACCGGGTGGTGGTCATGTACCTGGGCAGCATCATGGAACAGGGTACCACAGACGAAGTCTTCGCGCCGCCCTATCATCCCTATACCGAGGCGTTGCTCTCGGCGGTGCCGATCGCCGACACCTCGGTTCAGAAGAAGCGGATCATCCTCGAAGGCAACCTGCCCAGCGTTCTGGATCCGCCCAAGGGCTGCCCCTTCAACACCCGCTGCCCGCGCCATTGCGGCACGATCTGCGAGACCGAGCGCCCACCCCAGGTCGAGATCAGTCCCGGCCACGTGATCGCCTGCCATATCCCGCGCGAGGAACTCGAGCAGATGGAACCGGTCATCGTCCAGGTGCAAAAGGACCAGCCGGCCGCGCAGTGAAGCCGGGGGCGTGAAGTTGGCGGCGTGAAGTTGGGGGTGCGAAGTTGGTGGCATGAGGTCATGGTCAATCGACGGTTCTGCGGTATTTGGAATGGGGTGGGACGCGCGGGCCTCGCGCTTCTGGCGCTGACCTCCGCGTTGTCCGCCGCCCCGGCGCGCGGCGTCGAAACGATCGAGTGCTGGCGCGGCTGGGGCTATCTCAGCGATCCGGACACCAAAGCCTACGTGAGCGGGGAGCTGCTCCTGGTGACTCGGGGCGCCGCGGAATGGCGGGCCGGGTTGCCGGTCGTGCTCTATCATCTCGATCGCAGGACCGGCACGATCCAGGCTGGCCGGCCGGCGATGACCGTGATCCCGACCCATCCCAGGCTCTACTACCGGGGCCGGAGCAACTATGTCGATGGGCGGGCGATGATCTTGGAGATGGAGCAGGAACTGGTGTTCGGGATGAGTCACGTTGCCCCGCCGGCGGGCGGGCTCGAAGCCATGGGCGATTTCAATCGCTGGGCCTGCGGCCTCTCGACCCCGGAGTGATCGGCGGCGCCTCAATTTTTTTTGTGTTTCCCTGAATAAACCCTGTGGCATTTAGGGCGATCTTAATGCTCATCCTCTTTACTGAAAGCCCCCTCGAAAACGACAATCCGCTGGTGACATGATCGACATGGAATTCATTTACTTATTTACCGGTTTTCTGACTATTGCCTTTGCTATCGCCGGACTCGTGCTGACTTGCTATCTTGAGCGGCGCTGGTTGAGCTCCCGCAAGACGGGGCCGGACAAAAAAGCGGCATCCAGTCTGAGTGCGGACAGTCTAACCACAGACAGTCTAACCACAGACAGTCTAACCACAGACAGTCTAACCACAGACAGTCTAACCACAGACAGTCTAACCACCTGAAAACACCCCTGGCCGCCACCCCGCTACCCCCAATACAAGACTCGGCGACTCCGGCAATATTGCTATTATCGATTAGATGAAAAATTGTAAGGGAGACTTGTCGTGAGACGTGTGTTCCTTGGAATCGCGCTTGTCATATTGCTGGCTGCCCAGTCGCAGCCCGGATTCCAGGATGGATTGCTGGCCTATCACCGCGGCGACCTTGCGGTTGCCATGGAAATTTGGCGGCCGCTCGCCGAGCGTGGCGATGCCGCGTCCCAGTACATGGTGGGTTACCTCTACGCGCAGGGCGAGGGTGTCGTATCGAGCTCCAGATCAGCCGCCAAGTGGTACCGCAAGGCCGCCGATCAGGGCGACCCAGACGCCCAGCTCAATCTGGGCCTGATGTACGTGAACGGCGTGGGCGTCAAAAAGAGTTACGTTTCGTCCTACAAGTGGTTCGCGCTGGCCTATTTGTCCTATCCGCCAGGCGAATACCAGGACCATGCGTTTCGCAACCGGGAGAATGTCGCCGGCTTGATGTCCGCGGAGCAGATCGACAAGGCCGAGCGGCTGGTCCGGCGCTGGAAACCGAAGACCCCGTAGTCCAGGCGGGGTGGAGAATGCCGGACCGGGTTTGCGCAGAAGCGCCGCAGTCGGGGCCGCTCAGTCGAACAGCGCGTTGATCTCGTCCTGCGTGATGCCTTGGTTCTCCATCTGCGGTCCATTCATTAGCGAGGCATCGCTGTCCGTCCCCGGCTGGCTATTGACCGGCAGATCCAGAAATGCGTCGGAGCCCCAGATATTGATCAGGGCCAGAATTCTTGCCTCGATGAAGCGGATCGTCTTGATAACCTTTGTGGTCCGCTGGCCGGTAATGTCTTGGAAGTTGCAGGCCTCGAAAATCTTGATGATTTCCCCCGCGATCTGATCGCCGATGATGCCGAGTTTCTCGTCGTCCGGGTACAGGCCGGCGATTTCGCGCACGCAGGTTTCGATCCGTTCGCTGGCGCCCAAGACGTCCTCGGTCGATATCTCGGTCGCGACCACGATGGCGTCCAGCTCGCTCGCGGCCAGCTGCATGCGGTCGTCTGTCTCGCTGGGATGTTTGATCGATGCGATTTCGATCTTGGCGCGGCCGATGACGCGCACCATCTGGGCGATCTCGATCCGCGCCGCGAGGAAATCGTCCGGGTCCATAGGATCCGGCTGCGCAGCGTCAATCGGGCTCGGCGCCGCGGCCTGTTGTCGGCGCAGCTCGCCGATCTCGCCGCGCAGTTCCTGAATTGCGAGATAGAGGTCGGCGTTGCTCACACCGTTCGCGCCGCCCAGGTTCTGGATTTTTATCTGCCGCTCGGCGCTGAATTCCTTGACCGCCAGCCGATGAGCCATGTCCTCAATCCCCTTGACCGATTTTTCGATATTGGCGTTCGGAACCCAACCAACTTGGGAAATTTAGACAAAAAGGTTTAATATCCGGTATCCTGGGTATCGTCCAAGTGACGATTCCAGCCCGGTTCCGGGCCATTTTCGAGGCCCGGCGCGATATTGGTCACTCAGGATTGGATTTGGGCGGCGGCGGTGGATTGCCGGGCACCGGCATGCCCTGGAGTGTGGGGTGGCAGCGCTGGTATTGGGCCGGATAGGCCGCCTGATCGCCCAGCGCTTCGGCGGCGTGCCAGGGCCAGCGGGGGTCGTAGAGCATGCCCCGCGCAAGGGCGACCATATCCGCCTGGCCGCTGCGCAGGATGGTCTCGGCCTGGCGCGGCTGGTTGATCTGGCCGACCGCCATGGTCGCGATCTCCGCGCGGCGCCGGATCTCGGCGGCAAAGCCGGTCTGGTAGCCGGGGCCGGTGTCGATTTCCTGGGCTGGGGAAGAGCCGCCGCTGGAGGCGACGATGTAGTCGCAGCCGCGCGCCTTGAGCGCTGCGGCGTAGGCCACGGACCCTTCGATGTCCCAACCGCCCGGGACCCAGTCGGTGGCCGAGAGCCGCAACCCCAGCGCCCGATCCCGTGGCCAAGCCGCGCGCACCGCCTCGAAGACTTCGAGCGGAAAGCGCAGGCGCCCCGCCAGGTCGCCACCGTAGGCGTCGCTACGGCGGTTGCTGATCGGCGAGAGAAACTGGTGCAGCAAGTAGCCATGGGCGCTGTGCACCTCGACCAGGTCGAAATCGAGCCGCAGGGCGCGCTCGGTGGCCTGTACGAAGGCCTGTTTGATCCGCGTCAGGCCATCCCGGTCGAGCGCCGCCGGCACGTGCCAGCCCGGGGCGTAGGGCTCGGCCGAAGGACCGACCGTGTCCCAGCCACCCTCGGCGCCCAGCGCCAGCGGCTTACCGCCGCGCCACGGCAAATCGACCGAGGCTTTGCGCCCCGCGTGGGCGAGCTGGATGCCGAGTTTGGCGCTGCCGTAATCGCGGCAGAAGCGGACCACCCGCGCCAGCGCCGCCTCGTTCTCATCGGAATAAAGCCCGGCGCAGCCCAGTGTGATGCGGCCGATCGCTTCGACGCCGCTGGCTTCGACCATGACCAGGCCGGCGCCGGAGACCGCAAACTGACCCAAATGCATGATATGCCAGTCTCCCACCGTACCCTCGCGGGCGGAGTATTGGCACATGGGGGACAGCACGATGCGATTGGACAGTTCCACGCCGCCCAAGGTAATGGGCGCAAACAGCTTGCTGGTCATGAGTCCCCGCAGATATGTGAAATGTATTTAGCCCTGGGGGCGGGAGCTTAAGTCATCGCCGCCGCCGGGGCCAGAGGCAGGGCCAAAGTTCCGTAACGATTTATGGGCATTTGATTTTCATTAAAATTTAGCTTGATCCGGCTATCCTTCGGGCCGAATTCAATGGAGCCCCGGCGATGATTGGAATCATTGTTTTTTTTAGCCTGATCGGCATTGCCGCCGGATTTGCGGTCTGGAACGATCGTCGCAGGCCGTGGCGCGATACGGTGCCCAAGCGCCTGGAGCCGCGATTCCCCTTCGATTCACTCTAATCTCGATCTTGCCCCGCGCCTCAGTCGTAGGCGCCGATCACCATCTGGTCGTGATCGATGACCGCACCGGTCATGACGCCGGAATCCGCTGACAACAGAAACAGCGCCAGGCGCGCCACGTCGTCGGGCTTGATCAGCCGCCCGAAGGGTTGCGCCGCCTCGGCGCGCGCCAGCCAGTCCGCGTCCTGACCCTCGGCCAATTGCACCCGGTGCTCGTTGGGGGTGTCGGTCCAGCCGATATTGATGGCGTTGACCCGGATCCGCTCACCCCTGAGCCCATGCGCCAGATTGCGCGTGAGCACGGCAAGCGCGCCCTTTGAGGCGCTGTAGGGGACCAGCTTGGGCTGACCGCCGTGGCTCGACATGGTAATTATATTGACGATGCGTCCCGCGATACCCTCCCGGCGCATGATCCGGACCGCCTCCTGGATCAGAAAGAACGGCGCCCGTGTGTTGACTGCGAAGATCCGGTCCCAAAGCTCCGGGGTGGTGTTATCCAGGGTTCCGCGGTCGGTGGCGCCGGCGGCGTTGACCAAACCGTCGAGCCGGCCGAAGGCCCGGTCGGCGGCGGCGAGGATGCGGCGGCAGGTGTCGATCTCGGCCAAGTCGCCGGTGACCAGGACCGGTTCGGCGCCGAGGGCGGCGAGATCGGCTGCCACGGCCTTGCCTCGGCCGGTATCCCGGCCGGCCACGACAATGCCGGCGGCGCCGCGCTCGGCCAGGCGCCGGGCGATCGCCGCGCCGATGCCCTGGGTCGCCCCAGTGACCGCGTAGACACCACCGGCGATGTCCGCCTGGCTGTTCCAGTCCCCGGTCATCGGTTCTCTCCCAACCCCTTGGCGAGCGCCCGCATGGCTGGCGCAAGGGACCGGCCGGAGGCGATGACCCGTGCGCCGCGAGTCAGTCCGTCGCCGGCGAGGATGTCGCTGCACCAACCGCCCGCACCCTGGACCAGGGCGACGCCGGCGCAGCTGTCCCAGGTGTTCATGTGGTCCTCGTAGTAGCCGATATAGCGGCCGGCGGCGACGTAGGCGAGGGACAGCGCGCCACTGCCGGAGCGGTGGTAGATCCCGCCGGCGCGCAGCAGGCGTTCCAGCACGGCCAGGGTCTCGTCGATCGGGCGCCGGAGAGAGACGCCGACCTCCACCATGCCGTCGCCGAAGCCGGACGCTTCGTGGACCCGGATCGGATGGCCGTTGCAGAACGCGCCCAGGGACGGTCCGCCGGTGAAGGTCTCGTCCATCACGGCATCGTGGATCACGCCCAAGACCATCCCGGTCTCGCCGGTCATTCCGATCGAGACGCACCAGCTCGGGATGCCGGACAGGAAGCACTGGGTGCCGTCGATCGGATCGACGATCCAGATCGGCCCCGCGGCGTCTGTCCAGGCACTCTCGGCGCCATCGTCGCCGCCTTCCTCGCCGATCACCCGTTCGCCCGGGAAGGCGGCCGCCAAGCGCTCCCGGATCAAGGCTTCGACCGCGCGATCCGCCTCGCTGACCAGGTCCTGAGGACCTTTGGTCTCGATCGACAGCCGGTCCCGATTGTCGAACCAGGTTCGGGCCAGCGTTCCGGCTTCACGCGCAATCTGCTCGGTGGCGGCCAGGCGCCGGCTCAGTTCCGCAGGGTTCACGAGGTTGCTCCGTTGTTTTTCAATGGGTTAATTTCGAAGCCGCAATTTCGCAGCCGCCCTTTGGACAGGGAATCGTTGAATTGCCTACGGAATAGTGGTGCTATTCTACAGATTGGCTCGAACCATGACAGCCGGGCAAGGTGAACCCATTTTGGCGGTCGAGCCACAAACACAGGGAGGTTGGAAAGAATGTTGAGAAGAAGCTTTGTCGCGGTCGCCGCGACGGTAGCCATCTTGGCTGCCACGACGACGCTGGCGCAGGCGAGGGAGAAGTTGACCCTGTATTGCAGCCCACAGATCGAATGGTGCAACCTGATGGTCGAGGCCTTCGAGAAGGAGACCGGCATCAAGGTCGCCATGACCCGCAAGTCCTCCGGCGAAACCTTCGCCCAGATCAAGGCGGAGTCGCGCAACCCGAAGGGCGACGTTTGGTGGGGCGGCACCGGGGACCCGCACCTGCAGGCGGCCGAGGAAGGCCTGACCCAGGCTTATGATTCGCCGATGAGGGGCGAGCTGCAGGACTGGGCGATCAGCCAATCGGATTCAGCCAACGGCAAGACCATCGGCATCTACGCCGGTGCGCTCGGCTTCGGCTACAACACGGAAATTCTCGA
>SMVA01156083.1_pt1 | contig 14917 bp, 13 predicted proteins | sample 2456451 | NCBI WGS metagenome assembly SMVA01 (sample SAMN11095933, study PRJNA526329) | marine sediment metagenome | biome: Marine sediment; feature: Surficial sediment; material: Deep marine sediment; isolation source: Hadal surficial sediment | place: Pacific Ocean | collected 2014-05 | depth...
GGGTGGTTACAGTCGGGTTGCACTCGGAAGAAGGGTGCCGAATGGGTTCCACATTCTTCGGGGTTAGCCACCCTATGTGGCCGGGGAGGGGGTGGGTGTCGGAGAGAGGACTCGAACCTCCACGGGGTGTTAAACCCCACCAGGTCCTTAGCCTGGCGCGTCTTCCAATTCCGCCACTCCGACGAGTGTGAAGAGGGACGATTGTATCGCCGGCGTCAGATCAAGACGAAGGTGAGTCCGAAGGTGCTGGCACCGAACAGGACACCGATGATGACAGTGAGACGGTCCAGGTTGCGCTCCACGATGGTGGAGCCGGTGAGACTGGATGTCGACATCCCTCCACCGAACACATCAGACAGTCCTCCGCCCTTCCCCGAGTGCAGAAGCACGAGGGCAATCACAGAAATGGACAAAGTGATGTGAACAATGATCGCTAAGGCTTGGAACACATCCATTGCAACTTCTCGGTTTCAGACGATTGAAAGCCCGCCTAACGGCGGGGAGGGAACATTACCAGCCCTAGTCGGCTTGGCCTAGCCGGCCTGCTGAGAGACAGCATCTGCCGCGGCCTTCGCCGCTTCCTCGTCACCCAGATATCGACTCGACATGGGGTGCATCTCGTCATCGAGCTGGTAGACCAGCGGGATTCCGGTTGGAATGTTCAAACCGACGATGTCCTCCTCGCTCACTCTGTCGAGATGTTTGACGAGAGCGCGCAGCGAGTTCCCATGGGCCACGATCAGGGGCGTTTGATCGGCCTGCAACTCAGGGACGATGACCTCGTGCCAGTAAGGGAGCATCCTCCCCACAACATCGGCGAGACACTCCGTTGCCGGGAGTTCTTCGGGGTCGACGTCGGAGTAGCGGTCGTCGTGTGAAGGATGACGTGAGTCGTCCACATCCAAAGCAGGGGGACGAACGTCGTCTGACCGACGCCAGGCCAACACTTGCTCCGAACCGAACTTGTCGGCGGTCTCCTTCTTGTCCAATCCTTGAAGTGCCCCATAGTGACGCTCGTTCAAACGCCAACTCCTCTTTGTCGGGAGATCTGTCCAGCCCGCCTCGACCAAGGCCAGGTTGGCCGTATCGATGGCTCGGGTCAGGACAGAAGTATGAACAACATCAGGCTTCAGACCTTCCTCCACCATCAGTCTCCCGGCGGTACGCGCCTCTTGTTCCCCTTGCGGTGTCAGACCGACGTCGGTCCAACCGCTGAACAGATTCTCCAGGTTCCATGTGGACTGGCCATGGCGGAGAAGAATCAGGGTGTGACTCAAATCCAATATCTCACAATCGCCGCGAACTTGTCCGGGTCGAGAGACGCTCCACCGACCAAAGCGCCGTCGATGTTCTTCTTCGCCATGAAGTCCTTGATGTTCCCCGGGTTGACCGACCCACCGTAGAGGATGCGCACCGACCCGGCCGCCTCGCTGTTGGTCATGTCGCTCACCGTCTCTCGAATGATCTCGGTGATCAACCCGGCGTCGTCGGGAAGAGCGGTTCGTCCGGTGCCGATGGCCCATACGGGTTCATATGCGATGGACAATCGTGACACCGACTCGGCATCCACTCGGGCGAGCCCACCTTTGATCTGACCGACGATCACTTCTTCTGCCTGGCCGCTTTCTCTCTCTTCGAGAGTCTCGCCGACGCAGACGATCGGTCTCATTTCTGCCGAGAGCACTGCCCGCGTCTTCTTGTTGACCATCTCATCGGTCTCTCCGAAATGCTGCCGACGCTCGGAGTGACCAACGATCACATGGCCGACTGCGAGTTTGGCGAGCATCGAAGCCGACACCTCTCCGGTGTAGGCACCCTTCTCTTCCCAGAAGACGTCCTGGGCACCGAGCCCGAACCTCATCCGGTCCTGTTCAATGACGACCTGAGCCGATCGAAGCGCCGTGAACGGAGGCGCAACCACAACTTCCACCCGTTCGTAATCTGCCAGATCGAGCCGGTAGGAGAGCTTCTGAACCATTTGGATCGTCTCCAGATGGTTGGTATGCATCTTCCAGTTACCGACGATCAGTGGTTTACGCTCGTTCATTGCACCCATCTTTCCAGGACGGCGACGCCGGGAAGAACTCGACCCGCGAGAAGCAGTAAACCCGCTCCGCCCCCAGTGGAGAGATGCGATACGGAGCCGTCGAGATCGAGCAGACGCAAGGCCGCGGCCGAGTCGCCTCCTCCGACGGCGGTGAATCCGTCACACGCCGCCAAGGCACGGGCAACTTGCTCGGTTCCGTTGCGGAAATTTTCCCACTCGAAGACCCCCATCGGCCCGTTCCAGAAAACGCTTGCCGAAGAGTTGATAAGTCCCCAGAATCCGGCGCTGGTTTCGGGGCCGATGTCGAGGCCCACCGATCCTTCGGGAATATCCGAGGCCGCCACCACCCGTCTCTCCGCATCTTCCGAGAACCGACTTCCCGTCACGATGTCGACCGGAAGGATGAGCTTCCGGCCGTGTGGTCCCTTCAGGAGACCTCTCACAGCATCCACCATGTCGTCCTGGACCAGTGACTCTCCAACCTCGAGCCCCCTCGCCACGAGGAACGTAAAGCACATTGCCCCACCGATCAGCATGCGGTCCACCTTGGGAAGCAGGTTTTCGATGACCGCGAGCTTGTCGGAGACTTTGGCTCCACCCAACACCACTGTGTACGGACGATCCGGATCGTCGACGAAACGGCCAAGTGCTTTCAGCTCGGCGTCGAGAAGAAGGCCGGCTATGGACTCAACCCGCTCGGCCACACCCACAGTTGATGCATGGGCACGATGGACACTTCCAAAGGCGTCCTGCACAAAGATATCGACACCCTCGGCCAGCCACTGTGCGGTTTCGGGGTCGTTGGTGGTCTCACCGGCCAGGAATCTGGTGTTCTCCAGAACGGTGATCTGACCACCCTGTTCGAACCCCACTTCGAATTCGGTCAGTGCTGACATGTGAGTCGCCACCGGTTCCAGCGAAAGCGTCAGATCATGGCCCTTGGGACGTCCGAGATGGGAGCACACGGATACGACTGCGCCCTTCCTGACCAGGTCAACAAGAGTGGGAAGGGCGGCGCGTATCCGAAAATCATCGACGACAACACCGTCGCTGAGCGGGACGTTGAGATCAGAGCGGACCAGGACATTGAGGCCCTCGACATCGACGTCGCCAATCGTCAGATAATCAGGCAAGTCTTCAGGCCTTTGGTTCGGCAAGGTCTTCGAGAACACGCCCGAGCTTCATCGGGTCGTGCGCCGGCCAATCTGCGCGTTGATCGGCCACATCGGCGAAGACGACCCGCCAGCCATGGCGGGAGGCGGTCTCCGAGTCGATCGTGATCGATTGGTGACCCTCAGGCAGGTCGAGGTCCCCCTCATGGGCTACCACCACACCCGGCCCTTCAATACCTGCGTGGATCAGAAGGGCCTCGAGATGGTCTTCGCCGGTCATCCCGAGAGTCTCGCCATCCTGGGTGACCAGGTTCAGCACAAACACTCTCTGGGCTGCTGCGCCCATGACGGCGGGTGCCAGCATCTGCACCATCAAGGCCGATATCAGTGACGTGTAGAGGCTTCCGGGCCCAATGACGATCTGGTCGGCTCCGGCAACCGCCTCGAGTGCGATTCGGCTGGCTGCGGTATCTATGGGGTCGATCGACAGGTCCGAGATGTGGCCTCTCGATTCGGCGATCGCCGCCTGACCGGCGATGCTCCTGCCGTCCACATTCGCAGTCAATGTCACCGGCTGGTCTGCAACCGGGATAACGGTACCCAGAGTGCCAAGCATCATCTCTGAAGTGGCGACGGCGGACGGAAAGTCGCCAAATAGCTCGGTCAGAGCCGCCAGGATCAGATTTCCCAGCGAGTGCTCATGGATGTCACCGCCTTCGAAGCGGTGGGCGAACAATTCGGACCACAGGTTGGGCTCGGGGGTCAGCGCCAGAAGACACCGGCGTATGTCGCCCGGAGGCGGGATACCCAGCGAGGTGAGACGGCCCGAAGATCCACCGTCGTCGGCGACGGTCACGAGAGCCGAGATCTTCGATGCGTAGGTTTGGATTGCCTCCAGCGCGGCCGCTTGACCATGGCCTCCCCCGATGGCAGCAACTACAGGGCCATCGGGATCGAGCAGAAGTGACGCGAGGGCGGTCTCGGTCTCGGGCTTCACCGATCGATGTCTCGGTGGCGAACGGCGGCACGTATGCCATGTTCTGAAATCCGCTTTTCCAGTTCCTCCGCTATCGCCACGGAGCGGTGATGACCACCGGTGCAACCGATTCCAATCGAAAGATACGATTTGCCCTCTGACTGAAAGCGGGGGATGAGAAACGCCAGCAATTCGTCGACGCGCTCCAAAAACTCTTCGGCTCCTTCGGAGGCGAGGACATAGTCACGAACCGGCTCGTCGACCCCTCTCAGATCCTTCAACTCTGAGACCCAGTGAGGGTTGGGGAGAAATCTGACGTCGAACAGAAGGTCGATATCGCGGGGCGAACCGTGTTTGAAACCGAAGGAGCGAATCGAGACACGCATCGGCCGTGTGGTCTCGTCCTCGCTGAACAGGGAAGTGAACCGCTCCCGAAGCTCATGGACATTCAAGTTCGACGTGTCGACGATCACATCGGCCACTTCACGTAGTCCCGACAGCATTTCTCTCTCGGCGACGATCGACCCGCTGATGGTGTCGCGTCCCAGCGGGTGGGGCCGACGGTTCTCCTCATAGCGACGAACTATCACACTGTCATCAGCGTCGAGAAAGACGATCTTGGTGACGATCCCTTCCCGTTCCAGGGCGATCAGTGCGTCCTGGAGATCCTGGATCGGTAGTCCCCCGCGTGAGTCGATCACGACCACGAGGTGCTTGCGGGCCTCCGGGATGTCATGCGCCTGAACGGCCAACTCGAGAAGCGCTGGCGGAAGATTGTCGATAACGGTGAAGTCGAGGTCTTCAAGGATCTTGGCGGCAGAGGATCGACCCGCCCCGGACATGCCGGTTACCACGAGAACTTGTGGGGCGTCTGTTGCGGCAGGGTCCATCCTGGTCCTCGCTCAGGAGTGAAGCAAAGCGTACAGGTCGTTGGCTACCTTTTCCGGCACCACCTCTGCAAGGTCATCGAGTTGCGCTGCCCTTATTCTCTTGAGAGATCCGAAGTGTCGCAGGAGGTCCTTCTTGCGTTTCGGACCGATCCCCGGTATGTCGTCCAGCACCGAGTCGACCATCGATTTCGACCGAAGCTGCCGGTGATAGGTGACGGCGAACCGATGCGCCTCGTCGCGGACCTGCTGGAGCAGGTAGAGGGCTTCGGCGTCTCTTGGTATTCGGATAGGCTCGGGTCGCCCGGGGAGATAGACCTCTTCCATCCTCTTGGCCAGGCCGATCACGGGGATGTCGAGTTCGAGTTCGTCGAGAACCTTGACCGCCCTGCCCAGCTGGCCCACTCCCCCGTCGATCAGAACCAGACTCGGCGGGTAGGAGAACTTGCCCTGTTCCGAGACAGGCTTCTCCCGTTCCCGCAGGTAGGCCTTGAACCGCCGCCGGATGATCTCTTCCATCGAGGCAAAGTCGTCCTGGCCTTCGACACTGCGGATCCTGAATCTGCGATATTCGCTCTTTTTGGGCATGCCATCTTCGAGAACGACCATCGACGCCACAGTGTTGGTGCCCTGAAGGGTCGATATGTCGTAGGCCTCGATGCGAAGTGGCGGCTCAGCAAGACCAAGTTCCTCTTGAAGTGACTGCAGAGCCCTGGCTCGGGCGTTGTGATCTTTCTGCCGGCTGAGCCGGTGTCGGGCGAAGGCCTCGGCTGCGTTGACGGCTGTGGTTTCCATCAGTCGGCGTTTGGCGCCGCGTTGGGGAACACGGAGACTCACGTTTCGACCTCGCAGATCGACCAGCCACTCGTGAAGCAGATCGGCCTCGTCCGGCTCGATCGAGACGAGAACCTCTCTCGGCGGCGTCTCGTTGCCGTAAAGCTGACGAATGATCCGTCCCATCAGTTCGGCGTCGGTCAACTCCTCGACACGATCAACCACCACTCCTCGGCGCCCCACCACTCGACCTCGCCGAATGTTGAGCATCTGGAAGGCGGATTCCAGCTCGTCACCGTGAAACGAGATCAGATCGAAGTCCTCTGGCTTCTCGGTGACGACCTCTTGGCGGAGCATCGCCCTACGGACGTCCTCGAGACGATCCCGATAGCGAGCGGCCTGCTCGAAATCCTCACGTTCCGATGCCTCCCACATCCGGGTGTCGAGGTCGGCCCTGACACTGTCGGTGTCACCACTCAAGAAGGAGGCAAGACCATCCACCATGCGCTCATAGGCGTGTGGGTCTACCTCGTCGATGCAAGGGCCTGAGCACTTCTCGATATGAAACAGGAGACAGGGGCGGCCCTGGGCCTTCTGACGTTCGAACATGGCGTTTGAACAGGTTCTCACCGGGAAAGTGCGGAGCAGTTGGTCCAGGGTCTTGCGGATGGCGTAGGTGTGGGCGTAGGGCCCGAAATACTGGTTTCCTTTGTGCTTCTTACCCCTCATCACGAGGGCTCGCGGCCACTCGTGGGATCGGGTGAGGACCAGGTAGGGGTAGGACTTGTCGTCGACGAGCTTGACGTTGAATCGGGGTCGATGCTGTTTGATCAACCCGTACTCGAGCATCAGCGCCGCTACCTCCGACTCAGTGAGGATCCACTCAACAGACCTGGCGTTGTCGACCATTGTCTGAGTGCGTGGGTGGAGACCCGTGCCGAAGTATGAGGAGACCCGACTGCGCAGCGACTTTGCCTTACCTACATAGATGACCTTGCCGTTTTTATCACGGAACATGTAGGCACCGGGCTTGGCAGGTATTTCGGATGTCTTGGGTCGTTCGAACATCACCCGTCAGGGTAGGAGACGCCACCGACATGCAAGGAGACGCGGGATGCCTACCTGATCTTCGAACTCGTGATGAGGCTGCTCGATCATGTACTCGAGTGACCACCCCGCATCAGCAGCGGCGTTGAGTAATGCCCCCATGCTGCGGTGGTGGAAGGTGACCATTCCTTCCCCGGCGGTGACCTCTGTCGAGTCAGCCGAGAAGTACTCCCCTGGTCGCCATAGGACTTCCCCGTCGGTGTCGGTGATTGGCGACGATTCTGGCGCTGTCCACACCGGGTGGTTGGCCACCACGGCAAGTACTCCCCCCGATCTGACCACCCGAGCGATCTCCGAGAAGAAAGCCATGTGATCCGACAGATGTTCGATCACGAGAACGGCGTAGCCACCGTCGTAGGAATCATCCCTGATCGGAATCCCGGGAAGCCGAGCGACGATGCCTGGATTATGGGATCTCCGTGCAAGCGTCTCGTTGAGCTCGACTCCTTGCACACTGGCTCCCAGGGAGACGACCGCCCGCATGATCCGTCCTTCGCCGCTGCCGAGATCGATGTACGTGGCTCCCTCGGCAGGATCGAGAACCTCCAACAGCAGCGGTGTTACAACTGCCTCGTAGGCCGGGTCGTCTCCAATCTCGCCGAGCCACCAATCGGAGAGATCGGACCAGGACATGATCAAAGGTTAGGTGCGGCCGAGGTGAACCGAACCGTGTGATTCGCCAAGAGACGGGTGGTCCTGGTCGATTCTCAGCCGAGTCAGTATCCGAGGACTTCTCTGAACCAAGGCAGTGTCTTCTCCAGGCCCGTCCGCAATGAGATCTCCGCCTTCCAGCCCAGCAGCTCTTCCGCCTTTGACGTGTCGGGGCAACGAACCGTCGGATCGTCAGTGGGGCGCGGTTGGAAATCGATCCCCGGATGGTTGCCGACCACATCCTGAATCGCCTCGGCGAGTTCGAGAACGGTTACCTCTTCGGAATTCCCGATGTTGACTGGGTTCGTCTCCTCTGAAAGCAGAAGACGGAGAATCCCTTCCACTTGATCGTCGACGTAGCAAAGGGAACGGGTTTGGGAACCGTCACCATGGACGGGGAGTTGTCGGTTCTCCAGGGCGGCCTTGAAGAACTCAGGCACGGCGCGTCCGTCGTCGGGTCTCATTCGACGGCCGTAGGTATTGAAGATGCGCACTATCCGGGTGTCTATGCCGTGTTCTCTGTTGTAGGCCAGGGTCATCGATTCGGCGAACCGCTTGGCTTCGTCGTAAACACCGCGGGGGCCGATCGGGTTGACATTCCCCCAGTAAGTCTCGGGCTGCGGATTGACCAACGGATCGCCGTACACCTCTGACGTTGACGCAAGAAAAAAGGTGGCACCTTTGTCAAGGGCGAGTCCGAGACCCTTGTGGGTTCCAAAGGCGCCAACCTTGAGGGTGTGGATGGGCCACTTCAAATAGTCGACGGGGGATGCTGGAGACGCAAAATTCATCACGTAGTCAACATTTCCCGCTACATGAATGAAGTCGGTTACGTCGTAGTAGATGAGCCGAAATCCCTTGTTCTCCAAGAGATGGTCGACATTCGAGGCGTGGCCGGTGATCAGATTGTCAATGCAGGTGACTCGTGCCCCCGAGTGGACCAGCCAGGTGCACACGTGAGATCCGAGAAAACCAGCCCCGCCCATTACGACGGCGTGCTTGCCGTCGAGTTCACGAAACATGTCGGAACCGGATTCGCTCACATCGAACAAGTCTTGACCGTCCAAAGCGCCATCCAGGGTACATCGGCGCCTGACCAACCCGGTTGAGTCGTGACACTCAATCGGATGTGGCGACGATTTCCCGTAGGTACTTGCCGGTGTAGCTTTCCCCAACCTGGGCAACTTCCTCAGGAGTGCCTTGAGCAACTATCCGTCCTCCCCCACTCCCGCCTTCCGGACCGAGGTCGATGACGTGATCAGCGCACTTGACAACATCGAGGTTGTGCTCGATCACAACGACCGTGTTCCCTGAGTCAACGAGACGCTGGAGCACCTGAAGCAGTTTGCGAATGTCCTCGAAATGCAAGCCGGTGGTTGGCTCGTCGAGGATGTAGAAGGTGCGACCCGTGGAGCGCTTCCCCAACTCGGAGGCCAGCTTGATCCGCTGTGCTTCACCACCAGAGAGAGTGGTTGCCGGCTGGCCAAGTCGGAGGTATCCCAATCCCACGTCGTAGAGAGTCTGGAGGACTCTGACGATCTTGGGCTGATTCTCGAAGAACTCGAGGGCTTCCTCGATGGACATCTGGAGAACATCGGAGATGTTGTGGCCTTTCCAGAGAATCTCAAGTGTCTCCCGGTTGTACCTCTTGCTTCCGCACACCTCACACGGCACATACACGTCGGGAAGGAAGTGCATCTCGATCTTGATCGTGCCGTCGCCTTTGCACGTCTCACAGCGTCCTCCGGCCACGTTGAACGAGAACCGACCGGGTTTGTAGCCCCGGGCTCTCGACTCTTCTGTTTGGGTGAACAGGGTGCGGATGTGGTCGAAGAGCTTTGTGTAGGTAGCCGGATTGGATCGAGGTGTTCGCCCGATAGGCGACTGGTCGATGTCGATCACCTTGTCGATCAGATCGATGCCCTCGACCTTCTTGTGTCGTCCCGGCACCACGCGGGCCTTGTTGACCCGATGCGCCAGTGCCTTCCACAAGACCTCCTCGACGAGAGTGGACTTGCCCGACCCGGACACCCCGGTGACGGTCGTGAACAAGCCCAGGGGAAACTCGACGTCGATGCCCTGCAGGTTGTTCGCCGAGGCACCAAGCACGGTGATGCTCTCTTGACCGGCCGGACGGCGGTTCAGCGGGATTTCGATCTGACGGCGTCCGGCGAGATAGTCACCAGTGATCGAATCGGGTTCTCCTGTGATGTCCTCGAGGAGGCCCTCGGCAACGATAGAGCCGCCATGCTCACCGGCGCCGGGGCCGATGTCGACGATGTGGTCGGCGGTCCGAATGGTCTGTTCGTCGTGTTCCACCACGATCAAAGTGTTACCCAGGTCACGAAGACGAAGCAGAGTCTCGATGAGACGTTGGTTGTCACGTTGGTGTAGGCCGACGGAGGGTTCGTCGAGTATGTAGAGAACACCGACAAGACCGGATCCAATCTGTGTGGCGAGACGGATCCGTTGCGCCTCTCCCCCAGCCAGCGTGGCAGCCGACCGTGACAGTGTCAGGTAATCGAGGCCGACATCTAGGAGGAACCGGATCCTCGCCCTCACTTCCTTGAGCACTCTTTCGGCGATTTGGGTGTCTCGTTCCGAAAGTTGGAGGGAATCGAAGAACTCACGTGTGTCACCGAGACTCAGGTCGGATACCTCGGCGATGTTGCGCCCATCGAGGGTGACAGCCAACGAGATCGGATTGAGCCGACCCCCTTCACAGGCATCGCATGGGACGACGGCCATGTACTCCTGGTAATACTCTCTCGCGGCATCAGATTCCGCCGACTCGTGACGGCGCTTGAGGAAAGGAATCGCGCCTTCAAATATGGCGTCCCACTTCCGTTTTCGGCCAAACCGGTTGACGTACTCGACCGTGACCCGCTCCTCTCCGGTCCCGTAGAGGATCTTCTTCTGTACGTCCTCGGCCAACTCACTCCAGGGAGCGTCCATGGAGAAGTCGAACACGCCACTGAGGCCGGTGAGTAGCCGGTGGTAGTAACGCATCCGGTTTGAGGACCACATGGCGATGGCACCCTCGTTGAGCGAAAGCTCGGGATCGGCTATCACAAGTTCAGCATCCACGGTGTACTTGGTCCCGATGCCGGAACATTCCTGACAGGCCCCATAGGGACTGTTGAACGAGAAGTTCCTCGGTTGCAGGTCCTCGAAGCTGAGCCCACACATCGAACAGGCCAGGTGCTGTGAGAAGGTGAGGGTGGGCCCATCGGTGATCTCGATGTCTGCGGTGCCCTCGGCCAAACTCAATGCCGTCTCCAGGGACTGTGTGAGCCGCTGGGTCATCCCCTCCTTCCGTACCAGTCGGTCGACGATCACTTCGATGGTGTGTTGGTAGTAACGATCGAGTTTGATGTCTTCTGTCAGGTCCCGAACCTCGCCATCGATTCGGGCTCGAGCAAACCCCTGCTGGGCCAGATCCTTGAGCAGACCCTCGTACTCCCCTTTACGACCTCTGACGATCGGAGCGAGAACCTGGAACCGAGTTCCTTCTTCCAGTTCGAGGATGCGATCAACTATCTGTTGCGGGGTCTGCCTGGCGACAGGAGTCCCGTCGTTGGGGCAATGCGGAATGCCGACGCGGGCATAAAGGAGTCGCAGGTAATCGTGAACCTCGGTGACCGTGCCGACCGTTGATCTCGGGTTCCGAGACGCAGTCTTCTGGTCGATCGAGATCGCCGGGGAGAGACCGTCGATGAAGTCGACATCAGGCTTGTCCATCTGCCCGAGAAACTGACGGGCGTAAGCGGATAGCGACTCCACGTATCGTCGCTGACCTTCGGCGTAGATGGTGTCGAACGCCAGCGAAGACTTCCCGGAGCCGGAGAGTCCGGTGAAGACAATAAGTTTTTCCCTGGGGAGCTCGACCGTGAGATTCTTCAGATTGTGCTCACGGGCGCCCCTGATGAGTATCGAATCGGTGGACAAGTTCTCGCCTGGTCGCCTGAGTTACCACAGTGTAATCCGCATTCGGAGCGAACACGTGTTCGTCTCAATGCTCTACTACCGAGGCCAACTCACCCAACAGTCGCCGAGCCTGGGCATCCCTACTGAAATCACGAACGAAACGTTGGCGACCGGCGACGGCTAGCTGGTCGCGATGATCAGGATCTGCAAGCAAGTCGGAAATGCTTGTTGAGAGAGACTTCGAGTCCCCGAGAGCGCAGGTAGCGATCTCGGCCTCACTGAACGTCTCCGTTACAGCCTCCGTCGCTCCCGTGAGAACCGGTCGCCCACATGCGATAGCCTCAAACAGCTTGTGCGGGATTACGCGATTCGCTTTCGGTGAACTCCCGAAAACTCCCAGCACTATAGACGCTGCTGCCATCTCGTCCACGAGACCGGCTTGGGGTAGAGGATCGATGAACTCAATTGAATCGACACGCAAATCCCTTGCCACACGCTCCGCATCGTTTCTCGCCTGGCCCTCTCCGACAAGTCGGAACTGAACCGACTCTCCCAATTCGTGGGCAGCGTGGACAATGATCTCGACGCCCTGCAAAGGTACATATGTTCCGTAGAAGAGGACGATGTCTCTTCCGGCACTTGTCGAGGCTGAAGGGGAAAAGGTCGCCTCGTCGGCTCCGAGGTACACCACGCCAAACTTGTCCTCGGAGACGCCTGCGAACTGAGCCATGAATCTGGCGTGAGCCGGGCAGTCAACGATAACTCGATCGCTGAGTCGCACGGCAACGCGGTCTACGAGCCGCGCCAAACGTGCGATTAGCGAGGTTGGCTTTAAGAGCTGTCGGTCTGTGATTGCTGTGTCGTAAAGGGATATGAATGGATCGAAAACAAGGGGACGCCGCTTTAGCGTTGAAATCAACTTGACGACTGGAACATCAAACCAACCGGGGTATGACACGAAATAGATATCGGGCCGAGGTCTGGCTAGTAAAACCAGCAGAAGCCTCAGCTGTGCCCAGATGAGCTTGATCGCCAGGCTCACCTGATTTTGCGCAAAAGCGTGAACCCTGTCGATCGGCCAAACTGGGATCCGGACCCGTTCTAGGTGGACGTTTGCAGCGCTGAGGTACTCCGCGAGCCTCTTGTTGCGTTCAAAGGACGGCTCAAACGTTCCGGTCCAGCAGACTCTCATGCACCACCCAACCCAGCCTCCCATGATGCCGGAAGGCCCCGAACCACCTCGATGCTATCGAAGGGCTCGCCCTTTCTAGGGCCTACCTCGAGGGCCCACTGCGCCATCGCTCCTATACCTTCCTCCAATGACGTCGACACTTCATCTTTGAATATGCTGCGAAGTTTCTCATGTGATGAGTACGCATGTGTGACCTCGTCTCTCTCGGGAAGGAACTCAACTCTCGGCTCGACACCCATGGCATGTGAGACCACATGCGCCATCTTGAGCACGGAATGTGGTTGGTCGGAGCCGACGTTGTACACCTCACCCCTCGTCTCGGGTAGCTCAATCGACTTGGCGATGATGGGAGCAACATCACGAATGTACGAGAACGCTCGTGTCTGTGTTCCGTCTCCAAACACCGTAAGCGGCCTGGATCTCATTATCTGGTTCATGAATATCCCAACGACATTTCGATACTTGTCGCCGATGTTCTGGTTCTCTCCATAGACGTTATGAGGCCTGAAGATGGTGAATTCAAGACCGAAATACCGATGAGCCGCTGCCAAGTCAAGTTCTACTGCCATCTTGGCTATTCCGTATGGGTCTACTGGCGCCATCTCCATGTCCTCAGACATCGGCAGGGGTGCTTCCCCATAAACGGCGATCGAACTCGTGAAGACAAACCGGCTAACACGATGTTCGATCGCAAGTGAGATCAAACCGGCGCTCGCCACTATGTTGTTCTCGTAGTTGAAGCGTCGGATGTGGTGAGACAACCCTTCCGCAGCATAAGCAGCGAGATGGAACACGTAGTTGAAGCGGTGTTTCGCGAACAGACCTCTTAGCATCCGATAGTCCACCGCCGAGCCCTCTACGAACTCCGCTTCATCTGGAACGTTCTCGATGAACCCTCCACTTAGATCATCAAGTACAACGACGTCGTGTCCCGCCTTGAGCAATGATCCGGACACATGGGAGCCCATGAAGCCGGCACCGCCGGTAACTAGGCTTGTCGAGGTCATACGATCCTCCTATTCGGCCTTCCTCGGATTCAGAAATGTCTTCGAGAGTCGCCACGAAAGACCAAAGAGAACCATCTCGGCGGCCAGTGTCGAGACTCTGTGAGTCAAAGCGGCAGCGACCACAGTTGCGGTGTCGATCTCAGGCCACAACGCGACGAGAGCTGCCTCGCGAACTCCGAGTCCGGCTGGAGCAATAACGAACAGGAATCCGATGAGCCAAGCAGCTGATAGGCCTGCCACCGCCTCCAGATATGAACCGACCATCGGGAAGAGTACGGAAAAAGCGGCAGCAGCTCCTGACATTGCGACGAAGGACCAAAACACCGCCACCCTCAAGTTCAAGGGCTCGATGTCATCGACACCGTGCCATCTCCGGACCACAACATTCACGAGCCAATTGCCCCGCAGCACGAAAGCGACCGTTCCCGCCACTCCAAAAGACACGATTAGTCGCATCCAGGTTGGTGCCTCGCCAATCCAGAGGATTGGTGAAGCTGCGAGGCTTGCCCCGGAAGCTGTCGCAACCATGAAGAATGGGGCGGCCCGAGCTACGTGCGCGTTAGAGGCACCCATGGCTTTCGAGACCCCTGATAGCCCGGCGAGCTGACCAAGACCTCCCAGCGGTAGATGCCGAATGGGCAAGGTTGCTCCAAAAGTGACTATGCCAGATCGAAAAGACGAGTCGATCAGAGTCGACCAACTGAACGACGCAGCGAGTAGGCCGCCCAGGCCAAGAACGACGGCCAACCCGAACCGAAGACTCACCGCGTCGGCGCGCTCCACACTGTCCAGGCCGGTCGCGAGCACCCAGGCCAGAAGCGCCACCATCAACAATGCGAACACGCGTCGAACCCACAAGAATGTTGGAGCCATCAGGCGACCCTCCCTGTAGCTACCCAGCCGATTCCAAAGCTTGTGCGCACGAACCCACGCTGTAGCAACTGGAATGGCCACATGACTGCGGTCACAAGATTCACATATCTCAAGGGCTGGAAAGAACGCCCGCTTCTGAGGGTTCTCTGTACATCGCCATCGACGACGGGAAGCCGATGGACGAGAACGCGATTCCGCACCGTTTCGAGCAGGTATCCGATCGGCATCCCATAGGCCATCACCTGAGGATCCAACAGACCTGCCAAAGTGATCAGATCGCGTAGCTCCTCCCTTTCATATCTCCTGAAGTGGCCGACGGCAGCGTCGTAAGGGCCGAATCTCGCAGCCTTCGCAGGAACCGAGA
>SMVA01132247.1_pt1 | contig 14915 bp, 13 predicted proteins | sample 2456451 | NCBI WGS metagenome assembly SMVA01 (sample SAMN11095933, study PRJNA526329) | marine sediment metagenome | biome: Marine sediment; feature: Surficial sediment; material: Deep marine sediment; isolation source: Hadal surficial sediment | place: Pacific Ocean | collected 2014-05 | depth...
CCCTGTTTGTACGTGATACTGGAGGATTTAAAATTCCCAAAAACTGCACTCAGCAGCCAGCATATTTCATGAAATAATTCGCGTCCTATCCCCTTCGACGCTGACAGGAACTAACTCGCGATAAACCGGATAATCCAGCCGGAAATAATTTCACCGTCATGAGGCCGGGAGAGCGAACTCATTCCAGCGCTGAACTTCTCTTCACCCAGTATTTCCTCACGCATTTCCATCAGTTCTTTTGAATAGGCCTTTGTGAACTCTGGATGCCCCTGGAAGGTAAGGATATGGTTATCAATCCTGAACATGGCATTTGGGCAAAAGTCGCTGGTTGCCAGTAACTCGGCTCCCAGGGGTAATTCTGATACCTGGTCTTTGTGACTCACTACAAGTGCAAAGCCTTCAATCTGCGGATCCATGAACGGCTCATTTTTAATAACCTCAATTTCATGAACGCCAACTCCCCAGCCCACATCTGCGGCTTCAGTTCTACCACCAAGGGCCTGGGCGATTAACTGGTGGCCAAAACAGATGCCAACAATCTTCTTTTTATGTTCATGCAGTTGCTGCACGAATGTTGAAAGAACATGAATCCATGGCTCGTCATCGTAAACGCTCTTTTTACTCCCTGTAATAACATAACCATCGCACTCATTCAGGTCCCCTGGATATTCACCATGCTCGACGTCGTAATGGCGAAATTCAATTTTTGAATCAACCCCGCCGAGCACATCGGTAAACATACCCGGATAATTACCATGAACTGGCTGCAGATTCTCCATCACCGAATCTGCCTGTAAGATACCGATTATCATTTCTAATTTTTTACCCTACTATTTTTGTTCATTCTCGAAAGACATTTTTGGTCCAGCATTTCATCAGGATCATTCAAACCAGACAAGACCAGTAAATCATATCCATCAATCTATATGATTTCGAAATAGCGCTGCAACTGCCAGTCATTGACATGTCGTTCGTATTCCCTGACTTCCCAGTCCCGGGTGGACAGGAAATGATCGATAAAGGCATCTCCAAATACCTCGCGGGCCTCAGGTGAGCCTGCAAGATTTGTCGCACTATCACGTAGATTCCCCGGTAGCTGAAGGTCCTCTGCCAGATCATCCTGAATCTCATAAGCGCTACCGACCACAGGGGGGCCAAGTTCCAGTTTGTCACGAATCCCCAGTAGACCAGCACCTAGCGTTGCCGCTGCGACAATGTATGGGTTGGCATCGGCAGAGCCCACCCTGAATTCGACTCGTTGGGAACTATCGCTGCCTGAAATAACGCGCAGTGCGGTTGTCCTGTTTTCAACTCCCCAGGTCGAAGCTGTTGGCGCCCACGCGCCTTTCACCAGTCTCGTGTAACTGTTGATGGTTGGCGATGTAAGGGCCAGGAAAGGCTTCATATACTTTTGTTGCCCGGCAACATAGTGCCGCATGACCTCGCTCATGCCATGCTCGGCTTGCCCACTATAGAAAACACCCTTATGCGTGCCTGCCTGCTGCAGCGATTGATGGCAATGACCGCTCTGCCCCGGGTAGTCCATCGACCACTTGGCCATGAACGTGGCGATCAATCCACGCTTCTGGAAAAAAGCCTTGGCGAAGGTCTTAAATAATGCGGCCTTGTCTACCGCCTGCAGGCAATCATCGACAGCAATCGCCGCTTCCCAGACTCCGGGTCCGGTCTCACAATGTAATGCTTCCAGCGCAAAGTCATGATCAATGCAGTAATCCATAAACTCATTGAACAATTCTGATAAGACCTGGGTACGCAGTACAGAATATCCAAAATTTCCCGGCGAGAGGGGAACCAGATCCCTATAATTTTTCTCCCTGATGGACTCCGGGGTTTCGTCAAATACGAAAAACTCGTATTCGAACGCCATCCGGGCTGCATATCCCATGGACTCAGCGAGGGAAAGCACATGTTTTAGCCTGCTTCTCGGGCAGATAGGGTGCAGTGATTGCCTGTCATCCTGGACAAATTCCCCAATGAAGTAAGGAATATTGTTTTCATCTTTGAGTCTTCGTTCAGTTGTTAGATCCAACCGATAGAGGGCATCAGGAAATGCCGTATGCCAGCCGGTGAAACTGGCATTGTCGTATAGCTGGTCAGCAACATCCCAGCCAAGTATACAATCGCAAAACCCCGAGGTTGATCCGGCGATGGCTTCAAATTTGTCAAGGCTGATGTACTTGCCACGAATTACCCCGTCGATATCGGTGACACCCAGCTTTACCCGCGCAATTCCTTCTTCACTGTAATCGGCGATTAATTGGTCTGAAGATATCGTCATGTACGGCTCCTTGGAATCCTGATGTTTTCTACCATCTCCTGCACCTCAGCGGGTGGTGGTGGAGTGAATTTACAGACGAACAGTGAAACTGCGAAATTCATGATCATGCCCAGCGCACCTATTCCTTCCGGAGAGATACCGAACCACCAGTGATCCGCGTTATTGGTTTCCGGGCTAATGAATTTGAAGTACACGATATATGAAAAAGTGAAGGTGAGGCCAACGATCATTCCGGCTATGGCCGCCTCTTTGTTCATCCGCCTGTAGAAGATACCGAGCAAGATTACGGGGAAGAAACTGGCAGCCGCAAGTCCGAAGGCGAATGCCACGACCTCGGCAACGAATCCCGGCGGATAAATACCAAAGATCCCCGCAATAACCACGGCGAAGGCGGCCGCAATCCGGGCGAATAACAATTCCTGGCGTTCATTGATGTGCGGCATGAACGTCTTTTTCAGTAGGTCGTGAGACACGGCAGTGGAGATCACAAGCAGCAAACCTGCGGCAGTGGATAAAGCCGCGGCAAGCCCGCCTGCCGCCACCAGCGCGATCACCCAGTTGGGAAGCCCCGCTATTTCAGGATGCGCAAGGACAATAATATCCCGGTCGATGTACAGTTCGTTTGCATTACCTGAAGCATCGTTCACCAGCATTCTTTCACCGGATTGACCCCGGGTCTTTCCATAAACCGGCTTCACGGGAACCAGTGCATCGCCCCCCCTGTACTGGACCTTGCCGTCCTCGTTCTTATCCAGCCAGGCAACGAGCCCTGAATCTTCCCATTTGCCGAACCATTCGGGTGCATCTTCATAAGACATGCCGTCGATATTGTTGATGATATTAATACGTGCGAAGGCGGCGACTGCCGGTGCTGTGGTATACAGGAGAGCGATGAAGATTAAGGCATAACCCGCAGAAATTCTTGCATCCCGAACCCTGGGCACGGTGAAGAACCGGACAATGACATGCGGCAGCCCGGCAGTGCCTGCCATTAAGGCCGCCGTGATAAAGAACATGTCAACGGTGGATTTATGCCCGGCAGTGAACGCCGCCATCCCTAATTCAGTGGTCAAGCCATCAAGTTTATCCAGAAGATACATGCCTGAACCGTCATTCATGGTGGAACCAAAACCCAGCATGGGAAAAGGATTACCCGTCAGCATAATTGACACGTAAATAGCGGGTACGAGGTAGGCAAATATCAATACACAGTACTGCGCTACTTGCGTGTAGGTCACCCCTTTCATGCCGCCAATCACCGCATAAAAGAAAACGATGGCCATGCCTATGATAACACCGGTATTGATGTCCACCTCCAGGAATCTGGAAAACACAATACCAACGCCGCGCATCTGACCAGCAACATAGGTGAAGGAAATAAAGATCACGCAAACCACTGCAACCAGTCTCGCCGTCTGCGAATAGTAACGATCACCGACAAAATCAGGTACGGTATATTTCGAGAATTTTCGCAAATAGGGCGCGAGCAACAGGGCAAGCAAAACATAGCCACCGGTCCAGCCCATCAGGTAGCGGGCGCCATCGGCACCTTCGAACGCGATAATGCCCGCCATGGAGATAAATGAAGCGGCAGACATCCAATCTGCAGCCGTCGCGGCGCCGTTGGCCAACGGACCGACATGCCCGCCAGCGACATAAAATTCATTGGTTGAGGAAGAACGGCTCCAGATAGCAATGCCAATGTAGAGCCCGAAGGAAAGCCCGACAAACAGGTAAGTCAATACTTGTAAACTCATCCGCTAATCTTCCTCATCAACGCCGTACTGGCGGTCCAGCTTGTTCATTCGCCAGACATACACAAAGATGAGTATCACAAAGAAGTAAATAGCACCTTGCTGGGAAAACCAGAATCCCAGTTTAAATCCAAAAAAGGGGAACTGATTGAGGTAATCAACAATCAATATCCCGCACACAAACGAGACAAAAAACCAGACGGATAGCAGCGACAGCATCAGCCTGATATTGGCGCGCCAGTAATCATTATTACTGGCTGACTTTATGCCTGATTCTGTTTCAGACTCTTTCTGTGGCATAGTATTCCTCTTGTTTTGTCGATCCCTATGGTGTTTGTAACACTGTTAAGGGCGGGTATCTGCTCTTAACACCGAGCATAGCACGACAGATAAATGGGGTCGGAGTAAAGGGTCAGAGTAAATTAGCTCGCGTGCGAGCTAATTTACTCTGACCCTTTACTCCGACCCCTGGTTTTTGTTTAATCGAACAGAGTTCCCTGTCCATCCTAGGAGAATAGCAGTGGCGATTTCAGACCATGTCAACATAGACCAATTCATGGCAGGAGTAGAAAAAAGAAATCCCGGTGAAATTGAATTTATACAGGCAGTAAGAGAAGTTTCTGAGGATATTTTTGATTTTATTGAAGACAAAGAGGAGTACCACGAGTATCAAATCCTTCGGCGAATGGCTGAACCTGACAGGATCATCATTTTCAGAGTTTGTTGGGAGGATGATAACCACAACATCCGTGTTCAGCGTGGCTATCGTGTGCAAAACAATAATTCTATCGGTCCTTACAAGGGCGGTCTTCGGTTTCACCCGACAGTAAACCTGAGTGTCCTCAAATTCCTGGCCTTTGAACAGACCTTCAAGAACAGTCTCACGGGCCTGCCCATGGGTGGCGGAAAAGGTGGCTCGGACTTCAATCCAAAGGGAAAGTCTCACCATGAAATCATGCGTTTCTGCCAGTCCTTTATGACCGAACTCTATCGTCACGTTGGTGAAGATACTGACGTTCCTGCCGGAGATATTGGCGTCGGCGCCAGGGAAATCGGCTACATGTTTGGCCAGTACAAACGAATCACCAACAGGTTTACCGGGGTACTAACCGGCAAGGGCCTGGAATTCGGCGGAAGCCTGGTGCGAACAGAAGCCACTGGATATGGCGCCGTGTATTTCCTGGAAAGCATGCTGCATCACCTGGGCCAGGAACTGCTAGACAAAACAGCGGTGATATCCGGTTCCGGTAATGTCGCGACCCACGCCGCCGAGAAAGTTACCCAACTGGGCGGTAAAGTGATCACACTTTCTGATTCCCAGGGTTTTATCCATGATCCTGATGGCATAGGACAAGATAAAATTGATTGGGTAAAACAGCAGAAGTCAGTCCGCCGGGAACCACTCGCAGCCTATGCAAATAAGTTCAGCGGATCCTCGTGGCATGCGGGTGAAAAACCATGGTCAGTACCCTGTGATATGGCCCTGCCCTGTGCAACACAAAATGAGATGAACGGTGAACAAGCCGCAACGCTGCTCAAGAATGGATGCAAAGCTGTCTCTGAAGGCGCAAATATGCCAGTTGATCTCGACGGCGTTCACATCTTCAAGGAAGCAGGTATCTGTTATGCACCGGGCAAGGCGGCAAATGCCGGTGGCGTTGCGGTTTCAGGACTCGAAATGAGCCAGAACTCTGCAAGGCTGTCCTGGTCGGAAGAACAACTGCAGCAACAACTCCGGGATATCATGAAAGGCATCCATGACAGTTGCGTTGAATTTGGCGATAAGGGTGACGGCACCATCGATTATGTTCGCGGCGCTAATATTGCGGGATTCGTCAAGGTCGCCGATGCGATGATTGCTTATGGTGTGGTTTAGCGGGATAGATGGGGTCGGAGTAAAGGGTCAGAGTAAATAAGCCCGCGTCGCGAGCTTATTTACTCTGACCCTTTACTCCGACCCCGCATCATCCTCGATGAGTTTTTGGGGTAGGGATTTGCTGACTTTGGCGCCCAGTTCACGCATTCCTTCTGCCCTGCGGACCAGGTTGCCTCTGCCAGATGTCAGCTTGTTATGGGCGTCTCGATAGGCTGCCTGGGTTGAATCGATTTTTGACCCGATACTCTCCAGGTCGGCGACAAAGTTGACGAACTTGTCGTATAGGGCACCGGCTTTACTGGCAATCTGCTGGGCATTCTTGTTCTGTTGCTCGTAGCGCCAGATGTTTTGAATCGTTCTCAAGGTCGCAAGCAGTGTAGAAGGCGTGACCATGACGATATTTCTCTCGAAAGCATCGGTGAAAAGGTTATTGTCCTGCTGCACTGCCAGCGAGAATGCCGCTTCAATCGGGACGAATAACAACACGAAATCCAGCGTCTTTAAACCTTCAAGATTATGATAATCCTTATCGCCCAGTTGCTTGATATGCTGCCGCATGGACTGAAGGTGCTGTTTGAGGGATTCTGCTCGATCCAAATTGTCTTCAGTGGAGCAATAACGTTCATAGGCGGTAAGTGAAACCTTGGCATCGATAACAACGTCTCTTTCTTCTGGCAGATGGACAATCACATCCGGCTGTAACCTGCGACCTTCCTCATTCTTCATTGAGACCTGTATTTCGTATTCGCGGCCTTTCTCAAGGCCGGACTTTTCGAGCACTCTCTCCAGAATTATTTCGCCCCAGGCGCCCTGTGTTTTGCTTTCACCCTTGAGCGCGTTGGTGAGATTTATCGCATCCTTGCTAATCCTGGTATTTAGCTCCTGCAAATTTCGGACTTCCTTGATCAGGCTGTACCGTTCTTTGCTCTCATCGTTATAGGATTTTTCTACCCGTTTCTCAAACTCCTTGATTCGTTCACTCAAGGGAGAAAGGATATTGTCTAGCTGCTCCTTGCTTTGGGCCTTGAATACCTTGTGTTTTGATTCAAATATCTGGTTTGCCAGCGCCTTGAATTCATTGTTCATGCTTTCCCTGGCTTCCTGGAGCAGGGCCAGTTTTTCCTCATTCTGTTTCTTCTGCTCAAACAGGGATGTTTTCAGTGAAGCCTCAGACACCAGCGCCTGTTGCAGCTTTTGCTCTGTCTGTGCAACCTGCTCGCGGGTTTCCTGCAAGCGGTTGCCAAGGTCTTCTATATTGCGTCTTTTAGTTTCGAGGTTTGTTTCGGCAATGGCAGCCTCCACACGGGAAGATCCTTCCTGGACGGAGTTCTGTTTCTTCATCCACAGGTACACGATGATGCCCGTGATAAGAGCACCGAGGACAATCCCAGGTACGATTGGAAACAGGGTATCAAGCATGATTACGCCTTTGGTGTACCAACCTGATAAATGGGGTCGGAGTAAAGGGTCAGAGTAAACAAGCTCGCGTTGCGAGTTTGTTTACTCTGACCCTTTACTCCGACCCCTCGACCTGTGCTAGTGAAGATAGGTAAACATCCTGCGGCGGTAAGCAGTTGCCAGTTCACTACCTTTACCGAGCAGGTCAAACACCTTGATCATGGTTTTCCGAGCCAACTGCTCTTCCCATTCCCTGTCTTTCTTCAGGATCTCAAGCAAGTGATCGAGGGCGGATTCAATTTTATCCTCCGCGACCAGTTGTATTGCCAGGTCCAGTCTTAATTGTAACTCATCAGGTAAGGCTTCAATCTGCGACATCAGGTCAGCGGCAGAGGCCAGTGAAGCGGCAGATTCAAGAAATTCGAGCCGATGTTTTGGTTTGTTGATACCTACACTGTCTGCGGGAATTGCGGCCAGAACTTGTTTCGCCTCCTCTGCCCTGCCTTCCATAATCAGCAGGTCGCAGAGTTCTGTGTGCAACTCATAATTCTTTGGTTCTTCAGCGATGACCTGCTGAAGCATGGTGATGGCGTTGTCGCGGTCACCTTCCTTAAGGAAAATATCGAGTTGTTCACGCACTCTTTCCACCGAACTCATTGTCAACTGATCCAGAATTTCTCGCAGTCGCGATTCATCCTGGGGTCCTTCCAGACTCTCCGCCATCTGGCCCTGAAAGATTATCTTTATAGTCGGGAGAGTACGTACGCCCAACTGCTGCACCAGCTGCTGATTTTGTTGAATATCCACTCTGCCGAGCAGAAACTTACCCTTGTATTCTTCCGCCAGGCGACGCAACACCAGCGCTAGCTGTTGGCTGGGTTCCGATTCACTTGCATAAAATTCCAGTAACACTGGAACTGCCTTGGACTTTTCAACGACCTCGGTCTGGAAATTTTCAACTGATACTTCGACGACATTACTCACGGCATTCATTTAGCACGGCCTTATCTCACAATCGATTATCTAATTTGGCTTCTTGCCAAAAAGAACAAGCCGCGTAGCCTACCGGTTTATGTAAAGAATTTCAAAAAATCAGGAGGTTCTTTTTCAGGCCGCGTGAATGCCATCCCGCCTGAGTGCAGCGGCAATTATCTTTTGAGAACGCCATGGATTTTGCTTACCGCGATAGAGTACCCTCTTGCCTTTACTCATTAACCAGGTATCAGTAGAGCGAATGTGCCTGATTTTCATATTGACGCCACCGTTGAAAACTGTATTTACGTACAGTACTGTACATTAATATAGCAATAGAGGCAAGGATAAGTGGATAAATGGGGTCGGAGTGAGTTGACCCGGGTTTCAACCGGCCGTTATATTATCTCGATCCAGTCAATTCCCTGCTGCTGGTCGGCCATACTGAGGTCTCCAGACCAGTTCTCCAGTACGGGCTGCAGTGCTTTGTGGGCAAGTTCCGGGAGGTTGTTCTTTTCACTGATGTGGGAGATCACCAGGTGTTGCAAGCGGCCCAGCTCAATTTTATCGAGTAACTGCGCAGCCTGCTCGTTACTCAGGTGACCATGCAAGCCACCTACCCGCTTCTTCAGGGGGTAGGGATAGGGGCCTTCCGCCAGCATGCCAGGATCGTGATTACACTCAAGCATCAAGGCATCACAACGCTGATACTGCATTTCAACAAACGGGGTGACATGGCCAAGATCCGTCAACACGCCGATTTTAATACCCCCGGAGGAAAGCACGTATTGGCAGGGTTCTTTGGCATCATGCGGTACGGGTACCGGTTCAATGCCAATTCCACCAATTCTGAAATTTCGATGACAATTTATCTTTTTCAGTACTGGCATTACCCCTTGTCGATCAGGATTATAAGTCCCGGGGGTCATATGGACGGGAGTTGAGAATTTTCTGGCAAAGGGTGCCACGCCGTTGATATGGTCGGCATGTTCGTGTGTGACCAGGATCGCATCAATATCCTCAGGAGATCGGCCCAACCGCTTGAGCCTCCTTATGGTTTCCTTGAGCGTGAATCCAAGGTCCACGAGAATGCAGGTATTGTCATCTTCAATCAGCGTGCCATTACCACGACTGCCACTGCCCAGGGATGCGATGCGCACTAGGACAGCAAGGCTCTTATCACGCTGAGGGCTCTTATCACGCTGACGGCTCCTAGGTAGAATATTCCTTAATTATCTTTAGCAATCTCTCGGCAATCAACGCATCAGCAAGCACAACATCTTCCTCGGTATCAACTTCCTTGAGCACGGTCACATGGACCTCGGCTCCCTCTGAAACAAGATGTACCGCATAGCGGTTGCCGGACCCTTGCTGGCGTTCGTCATCCTTTGAAAACAGGCGTTTAAAAAACCCGGGTTCTGCCTGATGGTCACTCGTGTAATAAACATAGTAGTTAGCCGACGTCCTGTCGATATCTTCAACCGGTACCCGGGCATTCTCAAGGGCGTTTCCGACTGTCGCCCAGGCACGATCAAAATTGAGCTTGTATTTCAAAATTGGTTTTTCAATATCGGGAATGAGTTCAGCTTTACTCTCCTGAAGCCCGGTTGCCATCAAGGATATGGTTCCCAGTGTGACTGTTTCCCCAAGGTAGAAGGCGATCGCCGATAAGACCTTTCCCTCGAGTTCAGGGTTATCTGAAGCGCCCTCCCAGCTAACCTGATCAAGTCGGAATGGTGCACCTTCCGGGATTTCCCGCTGAGCCAGGTAGATTTCAGTACTGCCGGAACGTATTCCAGGCTCGACACTCACCCGAAACTTGTGACTCGTCACACCCCGGGTATTAGCAAATACATTTCCCGCTTTTAAACTCTCCAGTATCTCTTCTGCTGAACCATTTCGAGCCGTTAGCCATTGACTGGTGAGCACACCGGAAGCGGGGTCCGCGCCCTCCACCAACAGGTCATTGGCCTCCCAGAATTGCACGACCTTGGGCCACACCGTCGCTGGCGGTAAATCGACAAATACCCAGCGATCATCACCGAGCTTTTTAATGATAATCTGCTCAACTCCGAACGAAGTACTGAGCGCATCAGGTAACCCAACGGTATACTCGCGACCTGTAAGGCCCCTTCGATCAACAACCTCCGGGATAGGCATAGAATCAACAAAGGTGGGATGATCCAGGCTTTCTGGAATTTCAACATATTTACTGTAGCCGGTTTCCAGTTTTTTACGCGCTTCACCTGCTCCCAACCAGCTACAGCTGGATACGACATTCACCAGCATCACCACCAACACGAGTACCGGCACCGCCTGCAACACATCGTGTAACAAATCGATTCGCTTTTTCAGCCAAATGCCAGCGACAGCAAAATATTGAACTCCCATCATTTAACTTGAAACTCCCGCCTGGCGCATGGCCAATAGAAGGGTTTGATGAAATTCACCGGAAAATTCTGTCAATGGCAACCTGATCCCCTTCTTAATTTTTCCCATCTCCATTAATGCCCATTTAACCGGAATCGGATTTGATTCCAGAAACAAACCTGCATGTAACCCCAGCAACGACTCATTTAGACCATGCGCTTCATCAGGCTTACTGGCGAGCGCTGCATTGCACATGGCTGCCATCTGCGATGGAGCGACATTTGCCGTCACGCTAATTGTTCCTTTCGCCCCGTTTAGCATCAAATCACAAGCTGTCGCATCGTCTCCAGAATAGATGACCATATCCGGGCCACAAAGTTCAAGAATCTCCTGCGTTCTCGCCAGATCCCCGGTCGCTTCCTTGATGGCAACAACCTGCTCGATCACTGACAACCGCTTCACGGTTTCTGGCAGCATGTCGCAGGCCGTACGGCCAGGAACATTGTAAAGTACCAGGGGAATATCCACGGCAGCCGCTATGGCCTCATAGTGTCTGAACAGACCTTCCTGGGTTGGTTTATTATAATAGGGCGTGACCAGCAAACAGGCATCTGCACCGACATCTTTCGCCGCAGTAGTAAGCTCAATCGCCTCGCTGGTCGCATTTGCCCCGGTTCCGGCAATCACCGGAATTCTTCCTTTCACCGCATCCACAACCCGTCTTACGATCTTGCAGTGTTCAGGCACTGCTATCGTTGCTGACTCTCCCGTGGTCCCCACAGGTACGATTGCTGCCGTACCCGAATCGATATGCCACTCAACCAGGGCATCGAGATTTTCCCAATCGATGGAACCATCCTCTAACATCGGTGTGACCAGCGCCACTATGCTTCCTGAAATCATGAAGCCCCCAGATAAAAGTCGAACATCTTAACGATGGTCATTGTTGATAACAAGAAATCACTCGATTCATGAATCCATTGCAATCCTGGTGGAAGGCCAGGCTGTCATGATGGCCTTGACGAGTGTTGCCAGGGGAATGGCAAAAAAAACGCCCCACAAACCCCACCAGCTTCCGAATACAAGTACCGCGATAATAATGGCGATAGGATGTAAATTTACTGCCTCTGAAAATAACAGAGGCACGATGACCATGCCATCAATTCCCTGAATTACAGAATAACCCAACACCAGGTATAGAAATGGGGCGCCCCAGCTATATTGCATATACGCGATAATCACCACCGGAATACTCACTGCAATTAATCCAAGATACGGCACAATCACAGAAAGCCCCACAAGAAAGGCCAGCAGTGCCGCATAGTTCAAACCAAACAATGCGAAAAAAGCATAGCTGGCTCCACCGACGATAAGAAATTCCACAAATTTACCGCGCAGATAATTTTCCATCTGCAGGTTCATCTCTTCGCCAATACGGTTCATCAGTGGTCGATTTACCGGCAGGAATGAAACACACCATTCGATCAATTGATCTTTGTCCTTCAATAGAAAGAACACCAGAATGGGTACCAGCAGCATATAGACAATGATCGTGACCAGAACCGGTAATTGGGACAAGGAAAATGACAAAACCCACTGTCCGATACCACTGGCCTCGCTGTTCAGTACATCCACCCAGGTATTGACCTGTGTCTGCGATACTAAATTCGGGTAGCTTTCTGGCAACCTGTCCAACATCGCCTGGACCTTGGTCACCATATTTGGCACCTCTGCAAACAATGCCCGCATCTGCCGCCAGACCCTGGGAACAATGAAAAACAGGAAACCGATAAAACCGCCCAGAAACAACAGAAACGTCAACGCTACCGCAATACTATTGGGTACCTGGTACCGGGCAAAAACTTTGATTGCGCCCTGCATGACATAGGCGAGAACGATTCCTGTGAACAAGGGGGCAAGTACAGTGCCCATGGTAAGGACGATGAAGAAAAAAAACACCAGGATGGCGGCAAACAAAATTGCCTCTTCATCTGACAGGTGCTGATCTATCCACCCCCTTAATACACTTATCATTTCGTCTCCTGTATCCAGCTACTTCTTTCGCAACCAGTAGGAATAGATTCCTTGTGCTTCCACAGCATGAAGCAACTGATGACCGCTTTGCTCAGAGAACACCTGAAAATCACGCACCGACCCGGGGTCGGTACAAATCAACTCCAGGACCTGGCCCGACTCAAGCGCGTTAATCGCCTGTTTCGCTTTGAGCAGGGGCAGAGGACAATTTAAACCGCTTGCATCGAGTTTCTGGTCCACATGCTGACCTTGTGCAGCTTGTTGATTCATGTCCGGATTCACGTTTTTCTCCAAAGATCGGGTGATTATAGCAGTGACCGCCGATTCATTCTTGAACCCTTTACAGTATCAGCGTGAACATACTCCAGGGCTCGCGGTCTTATAAGTATAGCGTCGCCCGTCGGGCGCGATTCGCAGGGAGAGTGGATAAACGTTAGAGTTGTTCCCTGGCAGCAACTTCAAACGCCCTTCCACGGCTTACGAACAATGAAATCAACATTTTGATGAGACAGCAATCTGGACAATTGAACCTGAAACCGCTGACCCGCAACGGGGCAATGGTTTGGCTGGCTTTTTCAGCTTTGCTGTTGATCGGATCTGATATCTTCGCAGCGAACCGCCAAAATCTTCCGCAACTGGGTGATGCCACCTCTGGCATCGTTTCGCTGAAACAGGAACACGAGCTTGGCCAAAACTTTCTGCGCTCACTACGGGCACATGCAGCCACACTGGATGACCCAATTCTTCAGGAATACCTGGAACACCTGATCTATCGTCTCGCTGCAAGCAGCCAGTTACAGGACAAACGGCTGGATGTGGTGCTGATCAAGAGTCCGCTTATCAACGCCTTTGCAGCGCCCGGGGGTATCGTTGGCGTCAATTACGGATTATTTTCCTATGGTGAGACCGAACATGAGACCGCCGCGATTCTTGCCCACGAACTCGCTCATCTGAGCCAGCGCCATTTTGCCCGTGGTGTCGAGGCAAGCAAGAAGAGCGGCGTCATTAACCTTGCCGGTCTACTGGCCAGTGTCATCTTAATGACCACGGTGGGCGCAGATGTCGGCATGGCGGCTTTAAATACTACTCAGGGACTGGCGCAGAGCAAACAACTCAGCCACAGCCGTGCTCGTGAGGCGGAAGCAGACCGGGTTGGTATCGATACACTGGCTGAGGCAGAAATGGATCCTCGCGCTATGGCGTACATGTTTGAACGCCTGGAAAAAGCTAATCGTTATGCGGGAGACAGAATTCCGGAATTCTTAAGATCCCACCCTGTCACCAAAAGCAGGATTGCCGACTCCTACAACCAGACCAGGAAATTCCCCAAGAAATCCTGGCCACTGAGTCTCGACTACCAGCTAATGCGTGTACGTGTGAGCGCCCTGACAACCAAATCACCACAAGATAATATTCTGCGTTTTAAAGCCGGAGTGAACAGCAGTGACCCGGTGAGAAGAGCAGCGAATCAATATGGATTGGTGTTGTCCCTCACCGCTAATTCCGAAATCGATGAAGCAATTCGTTACCTGCGACCATTGAAAGAAACCTATCCGGATAAAATTGTGTTCAAAATTGCAGAAGCAGATATACACGCCCAGGCCCGCAGATTCGAGCAGGCACTTGGGATACTGGAGGTGGCACTGGCGGTCAATCCCGGAAATTACCCACTGGCAATGAGTTATGCAGAGACGCTAATCAAAGCTAATCGACCGGCTCAGGCCGAATCAGTACTCCTGGCGCTGACGAATGACAGAAAGAATGATGAGCTGATCTGGTACCTGTTGGCCGAGGCCTTCGGACTTGCCAACAATATTCCTGGCGTTCACAGGGCAAGAGCTGAATTTTTTGTGCTCAATGGCAATTTCGACCAGGCCATTAAGCAACTTGGCTATGCATTGCCGCTGGTAAGGGGCAACTTTCAACAAGATGCGAAGATCAAACAGCGAATGGAAGAAATCTGGGATTTACGATCGCAGACGAACTAGCGCTTGTCCGGAAACGACTTGGTCAGTGCGGAATCAAAGTTAATCGACAAGAACTAACTTAATCTAAAGCAGGGTTTGTCAGTGAAAGTTTTAAGCTTTGCCTTTCATTCTGAGCTGGTTACTCTCGGCAAATTTTACCATCCTTTCGAGGGGCAACAGGGCCTGCTTTCCTATTTCCGGATCGACAAGTATCTCGTTGTCACTGTGAATCAACGTTGCTTCCA
>SMVA01353139.1_pt1 | contig 14911 bp, 14 predicted proteins | sample 2456451 | NCBI WGS metagenome assembly SMVA01 (sample SAMN11095933, study PRJNA526329) | marine sediment metagenome | biome: Marine sediment; feature: Surficial sediment; material: Deep marine sediment; isolation source: Hadal surficial sediment | place: Pacific Ocean | collected 2014-05 | depth...
ATTTCAGACTCGATATAAGATTTGATCTTATTCTCTTGCCCACTAACCGAGCGAACCACATACCACTTTTTTGAACTCTTAGTTTCAGTCATTGTAACTTACTTAGGACTTGATCCAGACAAAATATTCCCTGACAAGTTTACTAAACACAGTATCTACTCCCCAAACTATCAAGGACAGAATTATAGAGAATACCGCTACTACAACAGTGAGACGTTGTGCTTCAGACCAATCTGTCCAAGTCACATGATTCTTAAGTTCATTATAAGATTCTTTGATGTAGTTTATCATTTTCAGTAATTTATTTTATTTCCAAACACAGCTTTACGGCCATTTGTTTTCGAGCACGGGTTGAGAGACTCGAACTCCCGACACCTGGTTTTGGAGACCAGTGCTCTACCAACTGAGCTAAACCCGTAAATAAAAGTCAAGGCGTCCCGCTGTTGCGAGACACCTTCATACTTTCATATATAACTGTTACTAGTCTAATATTTCAGTTACCTGACCCGCACCTACTGTTCTACCACCCTCACGGATTGCAAAACGAAGGCCTAAGTTCAGCGCTATAGGCTGAATTAGTTCAACGGTAATTGTCAAGTTATCTCCAGGCATAACCATCTCTACTCCATCAGGAAGTACGATGTTACCGGTTACATCAGTTGTACGTACATAAAACTGAGGTCGGTAGTTATTGTGAAAAGGAGTGTGACGTCCACCTTCTTCTTTCTTAAGAACATACACTTCAGCTTTAAATTTGGCATGAGGTGTTACCGATCCTTTCTTACAAATAACCATACCACGACGGATATCGGTTTTCTCAATACCTCTTAGAAGGATACCAACATTATCTCCTGCTTGCCCTCTGTCAAGAATCTTGCGGAACATCTCAACCCCGGTTACTGTGGAGGTCAATTTCTCGGCTCCCATACCAATAATATCGACAGCGTCTCCGGTGTTCGCAATACCGGTCTCGATACGGCCTGTTGCTACAGTACCACGACCCGTAATAGAGAATACATCTTCGATAGGCATTAAGAATGGTTTGTCCATTTCACGAACAGGCTCTTCGATCCAGGTATCTACAGCTTCCATCAACTCGACTACAGTATCAACCCATTTTTGCTCGCCGTTAAGTGCGCCAAGTGCGGAGCCGGCAATAACAGGTCCTTTGTCACCATCATATTCGTAAAAAGTAAGAAGTTCTCTAATTTCCATCTCCACCAGTTCAAGCAGTTCATCATCATCCACCATATCCACTTTATTCATATATACAACCATACGAGGAATACCTACCTGACGTCCAAGAAGGATGTGCTCTCGAGTTTGAGGCATAGGACCATCTGTTGCAGCAACTACCAGGATGGCGCCATCCATCTGGGCAGCACCTGTTACCATGTTCTTCACGTAATCCGCGTGACCAGGACAGTCAACATGCGCGTAGTGACGATTGGCTGTTTGATATTCCACGTGAGAAGAGTTAATTGTGATACCTCTTTCTTTTTCTTCAGGAGCATTGTCAATTTGATCAAAAGACATAGCATCTGAATAACCGGCATCTGCCATCACTTTTGTAATAGCAGCAGTTAATGTTGTTTTACCATGATCTACGTGTCCAATAGTACCTACGTTTAAGTGAGGTTTTGACCGATCGAATTTTTCTTTAGCCATCTTGTATAAATTTAATCTTAGTTATATATTAGTGTTCATTTATATTCTTATTTGAGCCAATGATGAGATTTGAACTCATGACCTCTTCCTTACCAAGGAAACGCTCTACCCCTGAGCTACACCGGCTAAATTGGGTTGCAGGTTTTGCGTAAAAAGTCGCTCTTGCAACTGTAAAACTCCGCCTTCTATACTCCATAGATGAGATGAAGTTTTTGAGCGGTTGTTCATGCCTCAGGCGTGACAACATTCCGCTTTGAGCGGGAGACCGGGTTCGAACCGGCGACATTCAGCTTGGAAGGCTGACGCTCTACCAACTGAGCTACTCCCGCTTTTTCAATCTGAATTTCTTCAGAATTTTCATTTCAATATTTCAAATTTTCGCGGGAAATCTGCCTTGAAAATGCGTGCAAAGATAGCCATAATTTCAATGGCCTCCTAATAAGTAGTTGAGAGAATCAGCCGGCTATTTTAGAGAAAACTTCGTGATCGACCAAATTCAATCAATTCCCCATTAGGAAACTACTCAAAAGTTCATGAATTACATCATTCCTCTTCATGAGCCCAAACACACATTTTTTAATACGCTCTTACAAATCAAGCTTTTGACCGTAGGGCTTTTCAAAAAACATTTGAGCATCTTCAGGATTACCTTCGGTGATGTGGGGAGAGCAGGATTCGAACCTGCGAAGGTGAAAACCAACAGATTTACAGTCTGTCCTCGTTGGCCGCTTGAGTATCTCCCCCAATGCTGTTTAAACACACTATTTTAAAGAACTTTTGAGCCGATGGAGGACTCCCTAAATAAAATCCAAATTCCTGAAAATTATTTTTCCCTTAAGCGTTTTTCAGTTTTTCAATGAGCCGATGGAGGGACTCGAACCCACGACCTGCTGATTACAAATCAGCTGCTCTAGCCAGCTGAGCTACATCGGCAATTTTCCTTTTCCAGACCACATTTTCTGCATAAAAAAGTCCGCTATTTCTAGCGGACTGCAAATGTATATAAATTATTTTTTCTATAACACGTTTTTTACATAAATTTCGTCAGGCATGGGCCCGTTGTTTCTCTTTTCTTTTTTTAAGTTGTCTTTCCAATGATTGCACGCACTCATCGGTTCCTGCCTCAAAGGTGCGAGCCTCTTTTTTTACCATGAGGTCGCCCCCTGGAATACTCAATAAAATTTCGGTAATTTTGTTCTGTTTGTCACTGGTATTTTGAACCTTTAAAAACACATCGGCATAAATGATCCTGTCGTAATATTGTTCGAGTTTTGAAATCTTCTTTTCGATAAATTCGATAAGTTTATGGTCTGCTGCAAAATTGGGAGTCTGCACATTTACCTTCATACACTAAAGTTTAAAGTTAATAGTCATTTTGCGTTTCTGGGATGGGAGTTTTTATACACCCGTTTCAATTGTGCCATACTATTATGTGTATACACTTGAGTCGAGGCTAAACTCGCATGCCCTAGTAGCTCTTTCACTGCGTTTAAATCTGCACCTTCATTGAGTAAGTGCGTTGCAAAAGAATGCCTTAAGATATGAGGGCTTCTCTTAACTTTTTCTGATGCCTTACTAAAATATGAATTTATCACGCGATAAACAAGTGTTTCATATATTTTAATGCCTTTTTTCGAGAGCAATAAAAACTCCTCATCTTCTATGATGGATAGCTCTTCTCTCTCGCGGAGATATTGATTTAAAGTGAGCTCAATGGATGGCAATAATGGGATGATGCGCTCCTTATTTCTCTTGCCCAGAACTTTGATGGTTTTTTCGGAAATTGATACCTGGGAAATTTTTAGATTCACCAACTCCGCCCGTCGAATTCCTGTTGCGTAAAACAACTCAACTATCAATCGATTTCGCAATCCTTCAAATCCCTTTTCTTCACTTAGCAATTGAATGACATCGTCAATTTCTTTTTCTGAAAAAGGAACCTGCAATTTCCTGCTCATCTTCAAAGCTTTGTGTTTGGCCAAAGGATTCTCCTCGATCTGCTTGGTCTTCAGTAAGAATTTATAATAGGATTTTAAAGAAGAAATCTTCCTGTTGATGCTCCGGTTGGAAATACCACTATCGACCAAAAAAACGATCCAACTTCTAATGATCCCATAGTTTACAGTTTTTATTCCAACCTCACCCGCAGCCAGATCCAAATCATCATAATTACTCTCTACAAATACAAGGAATCCGTCCAGATCGTTTCGATATGCCAAAATCGTGTGAGCAGAATATTTTTTTTCCAGCAGAAGGTAATCGATAAATTGGGTAAAGGGCATGGGACCGAATTGAAATCTAAATGTACAATAATTGGATGAAATATGGAGGAAGGTAGAAAGTCAAAAGACGAAAGACATAAGTTGAAAGGTTGAAATATTCTATTCTGAAAGCTGGAAGCAAAAAAAATCCGTTGAACGGTGTCCAACGGATATTTATATGATTAGATAAGCGGGGGAAATTAAATTTCTTCCGCGTCTCTTAGTCCTTGAATGTATTGTGCTTTTTGAATTTGGGCTCTCCGTGTTACCGAAGGCTTACTAAATGCTTGTCTTCTACGCAATTGACGCATGGTTCCCGTTCTGTCAAACTTACGTTTGAAACGTTTTAGCGCTCTATCGATATTTTCTCCGTCTTTTACCGGTATTATTAACATAGTTCTTAACCTCCTCTCTTTAGGGATGGCAAAGATAGAAAGTAATTTATAATTGACCGTGAAAAAAATAAAAAAAGTTATTGTTTGAACAAAGATGCTCGTTTACTTAAATCTTGAATTAGCTTCTCTTCTTCTTCGCTTTCCAGTAAAACGTTATAGTTTTTCCAAAATTCTTTATTATAAGGCCTCGATGAAAAAATGTCTTCAGACCATTCATTTTGTAATGCCTGGTTTATAATATCCGGATCCAGAATGATCTCAGTAAACAATATTTCTTGAATTGTATAGTAAAATTGCTCATCTCTGTCAATGCCCAGCTCCTCTTCCAATTTTTCTTTTTCCGAAGACCTATCCCCTATCTTAACCAGCTTAGGTGTTTCATAATAATAATAATTAGGATACATTTTGTCTTCGTACTCCATATAAGTCATTATGAGTTTATGATTGACCTGTGTATCAAACAGGCTCTTGCTTCTGTTTTTTTGAACGTCTGAAGCGGCAACCAACTCATACTCTATTTTTTTAATGGCATAATTATCCCAATAAATGTATAGCCAACCGTTTGCCTCATAACCTTCGTTGTATATGTATTTGGTATTTAAACCGATGAAATCTTTACTCTTAGAAATTTTTATCTTGTAAAGCTTTCTTTCATTATCAACCAGAATGGTATCCAGATCAAACTGATGTTTATCAAGCATATCTTTACCAAATAAAGCCAGTTGCATATTCGAATTTCGCACCAAATTAAGTCGTCCTCTAAAGAAATTCTCTAAACCATTAACCCTTCTGTCATTCCACTTTATAGCATCGATTAAAGATGATGTTTCAATAGTATCCCTGTCTAGTTTTTTAGATTTTAGATCGATGTTTTTTGCATGGTATTTTAGATACGAATAATATGTAAATAAACTATCAACATCTCTTAAATCATAACTCTTTCTGATTTCATCAACATTGATTTTTAAATTATCCATAGCACCGGAAGCATAACTGGAATCATACAAGGTAAGCGCACTTTCAATGAGCCATTTGAATTCTTTTTTATTGCGCTCTTTGTGTCTCAAAAACCCTTTTAGCAAATACGGCTGCTCCGGTAAATTTTCTGATAATCGTTTAATTGCCCTCAACACTATATCATTACCTGTTTTGGGTCTCGTCTCTGCTATAAGTAATACTTCATCTAAAGAAGCTATATCTTCTTCCAGATATACATCCATAGTAGAATCAAAATCGCTTATAGTGGTTTTAAAACTTTTATAGCCTATAGAAGATATAATAAGAGTATCTTTTTCAAATTCTCGAGGAACGAATAAAACAAATTTACCATCCGCATTACTTATAGTTCCTATGGTCGTATTTTTAAGATAAATACTAGCGCTTTCTATTGGAAGAAACGTCAAAAAATCAAGGATCTTACTCTTGATCTCTGTTTGAGAAAAAGCATTTATACAAAAGAAACAAATCGATAAACTAAAAAGTTGTTTTGAATAACTATACTTCATCTTTTGTAAATAAATTTAATGTGACAACACTATCATCTCGCTAAATAGGAAGACCAAAAGTGGAACTAACCAGAAGTGTTCCAGGTGACTGGTCTATAATCTTTCCCATCAATTACAATTTTAGCAATAAAAATTTAATTTTTGCCAAAATTGTTAAACACTATTTCGAAGGTCTATAATCTTTCCCATCAATAACAATTTTAGCAATAATCTCACGAAGGATTTCACTCGTTCCACCACCAATAGGGCCTAAACGACTGTCACGAAACAATCGTGCCATGGGGTAATCTTCCATATAACCATATCCCCCAAGTAATTGAAGGCATTCATAAGCCACCTCATCGGCCACTTTGGTAGAGGTTAATTTAGCCATAGTGGCCTCTTTAACCATATAGTCTCCCTTATTTAAACCCTGGGCAGTTTGGTAATTAAACGATTTACATACCGCGACCTCTGCCATCAGTTGCGCTATCTTATGACGTAAGGCTTGAAACTTCGAAATACTTTGTCCAAAGGCGGTACGGTCCTTCATATATTGTATAGTATACTCAAGCGCCCATTCACTACGAGCATGGGCATTCACGGCCATTATAAGTCGTTCCAGAGCGAAGTGCTGCATTAAATAACCAAAGCCTTCGTTCTCATCACCCATTAAATTTTCAAGTGGAATTTCAACATTGTCAAAGGCGATCTCGGCGGTATCACTGGCACGCCATCCTAACTTATCCAATTTGGTAGCCGAGACACCGGGCGTTTCACAGTCGATAACAAAAATACTTATCCCTTTGTTTCCAGATTCGGGATCGGTCTTTGCAGCAACGATCATATAATCACAGTACACACCATTGGTAATAAAGGTCTTGGAACCATTGATAAGGTATTTATCCCCTTGCTTCACGGCTGTAGTTCGCATCCCTCCTACGTCACTTCCTCCAAATGGTTCCGTAATACACAGGCATCCTATTTTTTCGCCGGTGATACTTGGCCTGAGATATTTCTCCTTTTGTTCATGATTACCTTCTTTATTAAGGTGGGTCATCGCGAGATAGGCATGCGCCCACATGGCAGCGGCAAAGCCACCGGAGTTGATCTTTTGCAATTCTTCCAAAAAGATCACTGTATAAAATAATTCGAGTTGCAATCCGCCATAGGTTTCGGGGGAATTAATTCCGAAATATCCCATCTCGCCCATTTTCTTCCAAATAAAGCGATCGATTTTTCCCGATTTTTCCCACTTCTCTATATGCGGTACAACTTCTTTCTGTAAAAAATCCTGAAAACTTTTTCTGAAGAAATCGTGTTCTTCAGTAAAATAAATACTATTCATCCACCTTCAATTTAAGCTGAAAAATTTAGTGATACTCGAAGAAGTACAGGGCTAAATTTATATTTAGTCAGCAGACAAATATAAAGCAATTAACTCTAATTTACGAGGGGTAATTCCTTCAATTTTTAGTAATTCTGCAAGGTCTTCAACCCCTTCTCTAAGCCTCACGAATTCCCATATTTTCTTGCCCATATCAAAGGACACACCTGGAATAGTAGCAAGATCGGATGCAGAAGACGTATTGATATTCATCTTTTCGATGGGCTGAGGTGTTTTCACCGTAAACCGGAGCAGTGTACGCTGAACAACATCTGGTTTTAAACCCCAAATATCATACAACTGCAGATCGTGACTGAATCCTCCTAATTTCTCCCGCCTTTCCACAATGCGTTTACTCAATATTTCTCCTATTCCACTTACCTCTTGAAGATCTTCTGGCGTCGCTATATTAATATCTTTTTTTTCTAAAAAAGAAAGCTTTGAAGTAAACCGTTCATAACGCTCCTTTTTTGGCCTCGGATTCGTTACCCATTCCGGGAATTTGAAAAACGGACTCATCTTTTCCAGAACCGAATCCGGTACCTGAGTGACACGTTTGAAATCCGCTATAGAATTGATCCATTGATCCTTCTCCCGAAATTCTTTCAGACGATCGAATCCTGCAGGGGTCATCCCAAGTGTATACGCTTTGAAATCGGTTATAAAGTTGGGATTGAAGGGATACAGCTTCGGTTTTCTAAGTTCAATTTCAGCAAAACGAAGAGAATCGACTTTCCGTAGTAATTCGATCATTTTTGCGGAAGAAGTATCAAAGGATTTTTCTTCCGTAAAAGAAACAAAAAGGCTGATATATAGCAGCCCTGTGAGTAGGGTCAGTAAAAGTAAAATCCCAACTCGTTGGCTTCTATCGAAACCGAGATGGGATTTCAGTTGTCTTATTTTCATAACTCCACAATTTTAAATGCCGGGGAGTTAGTAAAATAGTTTTATTCTAAATTGTCACTATCGTGCGACTTTTATCGCATCGAGATACCTCCTAAGCTGTTTTTTAACAACTGGGAAAAGGAAGAACAGGCCTACCATGTTCGGGAAGATCATCGCGAAGATCATCGCGTCTGAGAAATCCCAAATCGATTGCATATTCGCTGCGGCTCCAATAATCACAAAAATCAAGAATAATAATTTATACACTAAGTCCATGGTTTTCCCTCGACCAAAAAGATACTTCCATGATTGGAGTCCATAATAGGACCAGGAAATCATGGTTGATACTGCAAATAGTACGACTGCAACTGTCAAGAATATATTGGAATAAGGTATGAATTCAGCAAAGGCCTTTGAAGTAATTCCGGCGCCTTCGTAAGATAAGCCGTCAATAATTACAGCACCAGTTCCGTCGCCTCCATAATCGAAATAGCCTCCGAAGTTAAAGATGATAATCACCAACGCCGTCATCGTACAGATCACTATTGTATCTATAAATGGTTCCAGTAAAGACACCAGCCCTTCACTGGCCGAGTATTTTGTTTTCACCGCCGAGTGGGCAATGGCAGCAGATCCTGCGCCGGCTTCATTCGAGAATGCGGCACGCTTAAATCCTACTAACAAAACTCCAATTACACTTCCAACTCCAATAGCCGTGGGATTGAATGCTTCCCTTATTATTAACGCAATAGCATCATCAATTAATGAAAAGTTGTCTAAGATGATATACAAACAAGCTCCTATATAGAGGATGGCCATAAAAGGAACTATTTTTTCGGTCACCGATGCTATTCTTTTAATTCCACCTATAATAATAATACCAACCAAAATAGCCAGGATAATACCAATCCAGAATCCGGCGCCCGTACTTTCCAGATTGAACAATTCCTTTAAAACAATGGTAGCCTGGTTGGACTGAGCAGCGTTACCACCACCAAAAGATCCACCAATACAGAAAAAGGCGAATAAAACCGCAACAAATTTACCTAATCTGGCAAAACCTTTTTCTTTAAGTCCTTTGCTCAAATAATACATAGGACCTCCATACACAACACCATTTTCGTCTATGTCTCTATATTGAACCCCTAAGGTACATTCCACAAACTTAGTCGACATACCAAGGAAGCCACAAATGATCATCCAAAAGGTAGCCCCGGGTCCACCCAAGGCAATGGCGAGTGCAACTCCCGCAATATTACCATTACCCACTGTACCGGATACTGCAGTGGCCAATGCCTGGAAGTGACTTACTTCTCCATCTTTACTTTCATCCCGTATAGTATCCGGAATATCTCCATCAACAGCCAATTCAGGATCACCAAGCTCAAGCTTTTCAACATCATCATACTTCCCTCTAACTGTGTTCAAAGCTTTTCCAAAATACCTAACATTGGGAAAACCAAAGTACAGGGTGAAGAACAATGCGCTTACCACTAGAAGTATTAAAACGAATGGTATTCCAAAAATTTCAAAGAAAATAACAGCAGAGAAAAAATTTGCCACCGGCTCAAAAGCCTGATTAATTTTCTCGTCAATCCCTATCTCTTGGGTTTCTTGGGCAACGATTAATAAAGGAATGAGTAAGGCAAATAGTGAGAGAAGGTATTTCTTCATGATTGGCTATTTAGTTATAATTGAATTTTAAGTTCAGCAAGATGCTAAAAAAAATGGCGAATTCAAATTATTAGTTACTAATTTCTTACCCCATTTCTAGACATTGTAAAGTTGTTTTAAACTTTCAATTTGATGAGGGCTACCTATCGCAATGAGCTTAGAATTTTTTTGTATAACAGTAGAAGTCAGGGTTCACAATATAATCTCCTTGGGTGTTTTTATAGCCATTGATAGAACAACCTGTCTTTTTGCGAATATCCAGGTCGAAAATTGCCTGCTCTTCACCATCGGAACATATATTTTCAAAAGCGATTTGTTCCACATTAATACTGTCCTGTTCTCCGGAGATTGTAAGATTGTCCAAAAATTCTACCGAGCCTGGCACCACGACCAAAGATGCCATATGGTCGCCACCGATCTATCCGGCATAATAATGTTATCGGCTCCGGCTGGTTTTAGTTTTTTGTTGATCTGCCTTGCGAAAAGAACTACGAAAAGATTATCTGCATCACTTGGAATTACATAAATTAAGGTAGTGGTTTTTTTATTCAGGCCTTTAAAAAAATTTCATTTTCATCTTCATAGCCGTGAACAAATAATCCTTCTTCCTGAAAGCGATCTATGACCTCCTCATCAATTTCAACAACCACAAAGGGTTTATTATACGCATTAAGTTTTTGTTTAGAATGTATTCAGAAATCACCTTGATGGCGTACCCTATGATAAAGATACCGGAAAGCATGAAAATGGAGGTGAAGATATTTTCGGCAGGGCTTAAGGGAGGTAATTCACCTAAACCAACGGTCGTAATGGTAATAACGGTCATATAAATCGAATCGATCCACTCGTAATCATATCGAAATTAATACCAAGAACCCCCACAAGAAATACAAGCACTAACAGGGGTAAGCACCCAGATGAAGTTAGATGTGATTCTCTCCTTCATAGATCAAAAACCGAAGTCCGTTTTACATACACCAGGTCTTTCAGTTTTAACCAAAACGCCAAGGTCAGGTAAATGGCAAAACCCACACCCAAAGTAGCGAATGAAAGATAGATAAAGAATAAACGCACCCCTTTGGCCCGCATTCCCAATCGATCTGCCAATCGGGAACAGACATAATACCCTCGTTTTTCAAAGAAATGACGTATTTTATAGATAAGCTGAAGCATTATTGCAAATTACTGTTTTTTTCTTAACAGTTGCCGAGGAATTTTTAGTTTCTGGTTTGGTGGTTTGGTGGTTTAGTGGTTTAGTGGTTTAGTGGTTTAGTGGTTTAGTGGTTTAGTGGTTTAGTGAATTTATTTTTCTTCGAAGTATTCATTCTATTTTTTAGATGGTTTTAAAAGAAGCTATCATTTTAGCAAGTTCCGCGATTTCTCCTCGATTCTTTTCATCTTGCTCGTTGGAAATAAAATTTCTTAACCTAACCTTGGTGCTACAAACCACACACTCATGAGCACAATCCCAAGCCGTCTGTAAGTAGCGATTGAACTGTGCGTCGGTACTTCCTGAACCATCAGCTATATTATTTGCGATAGAATCAGCAGCTCTTATAAACTGAGAAGCTAGTCGATAGGTTTCTTCTTTCGGAAAAGAAATTATTTGAGTGTTGACTCCTTCGCCAAAATCAATCGCTTTTTGATAGATCTTTAAATCCTCGAATTTGAAATAATACTCGCTTTTCATAGTTCTCTTTTTAAATCCTATTATACTAACATACTACCACACTACCATACTAATCCACCGAAAGACCAAACACCTATTACTCAATGCCTATTTTTCAACAGGCTATTGCCCACCGCACACTGTAAACATTTATTTTTCTCGCAATAATTATTTTTTAGCTCAAGTAATCCCTGGCTCTCCAAGGCATTGTTTTCGAACCGGGAGAGGCTTTTGAATTTTTTTACGATGCTGTTATCTTCGGCTTTGATAGTTGTGGCCAACTGTAAAATTTCTTCGGAAATATCCTGGCCTTTTTCTTTTGCATAACAATATTTTAGCGGGATGACGGTATTGATGATCAGCAAATTGATGAATTCTTTGGTGAGACGCTTCTTTCGTTTGGCCGAGATCACTTCAAAATTGTAATGGGAATCCCAATAAGAACTCGCGGATACATTGAAAATAGCATAAAGTTCTGAGAGCGTTCCAGCCGAAATGACCTCAGAAAACAAATGGGGTCTTTTATGAAGCAGGTTAGCCAATTGCGATAATCGTATAGTTGGAAAATTAGCCGGTCTCAATCTGAAAAATTTAGGTACTTCAACTCCTTCCGTGGAGATCCTATATTTCACCCGTGAATACAAATAGATTTCCCGTAGCTGTTCATAATAAGAATCCATTTTATCTCCCTCTAATAAGTCGGCCTGACCCAGCAACAATGCTTCTATTCGCAATAAACTTTGACTACACTTTTTTACAACTTTATGATCCAGGGAGAGCGCGATGCTTAAAAAAGAAGATCCATTGACTTTCAATCCAAAGTTTTTACACAGCAGTCGAAATAATACTGCCTGCCAGTCATTTTTTGATGCTTCAAGTTGCTCGAAAATCGATCGTGACTTTTGTTCAAGTCGTTCAAAATACAATCGGTCCAACCAATTTTTAATAACGAATTCATCAATATCACCAAATTGATCCTCACAATTGATCCACCGCCGTTTATTGGAAAATAGTCTCTTGTAATTCCGAAGCATCCCGGCGTCTATTCTATCCATTAATTCCAAAGTGGGGATACAAGTCTCATCGCTGCGTCGAATATCCATGTCATGTTTCCAAACCACATGTAAGATCACCGTATCATAATTGGTATCTTTTTCGTGATGATGGGTATACCAATGCGAAGAATGTATGTGTATTTCGATGGTGCCGGCCCAAACCCGGCCATCGATTACTACCTGCCCATATATAAAGTCCGGACCCGCATTGTAATTAAGCGTTCCCACTTTTAATACCTGTAATGATTCTCCCTGAATAGTAGCCAACCCGAGTGATGAAAATTTTTGATATTTCCACACATAATGAAGAAAATCTTCATTCATAATAATAAAAAATGGGGGGAGGTAGTTGTGAGTAGCTAAAATAAAAAAAACTCTTCAATTAAGGAAGAGTTTTATTTTTAATTTCCGTATTCTAATCGATATAACCCATTTTACGCATCCAATCGTCGTTATACATCTTACCCACATAACGACTTCCATGATCGTGAAAAAGTACTACAACCACATCATCTTTAGTAAAATGTTCTTTTAACTGAAGTACACCTTTCATAGCCGATCCTGCAGAATTTCCCAAAAACATCCCTTCAAGTTTGGCTAATTTTCGGGTGTAAATAGCCCCATCTTTGTCGGTTACCTTGGTAAATCCATCGATGACATCAAAATCTACATTCTTAGGGATGATATCTTCACCTATGCCTTCGGTCACGTAGGGATAGATCTCGTTCTCATCGAATATGCCGGTTTCGTGATATTTTTTGAATACACTGCCATAGGTATCGATACCCCATACTTTTATACCGGGATTTTGTTCCTTGAGATATTTTCCAACCCCACTAATAGTGCCGCCTGTTCCCACACCCACCACAAAGTGAGTTACTTTACCATCGGTTTGTTTCCATATTTCCGGGCCGGTGCTTTCGTAATGTGCCCGGACATTGCTCGGATTGTCATACTGGTTCACATGCCAGCTATTAGGTGTTTCCTCGGCCAATCTCGCCGCTGTACTATAGTATGAACGTGGATCATGCGAATCCACATCAGCAGGACAAACGACCACTTCGCTCCCCATAGCCCGAAGAATATCTGCTTTCTCTTTACTTTGTTTATCTGTGGTTACACAAATCATTTTATACCCTTTGACGATAGCGACCAATGCGAGGCCCATTCCTGTATTTCCACTGGTGCCTTCTACTATGGTTCCTCCCGGTTTCAGACGGCCATCGGCTTCGGCATCTTCGACCATTTTTACCGCCATACGATCCTTTACGGAGTTTCCGGGGTTGAAGGTTTCATACTTTGCCAATAATAAACATGGCAGTTGTTCAGCCAACTTATTTATTTTCACCAAAGGTGTGTTTCCAATGGTTTCAAGGATGTTTTTAGCGTATTCCATACTAAATTTAAGCCAATAGCCTTCGCGAAAATAGCTATGGTATTCGAGGGTGCAAAGGTACGTTTTCAATAATTGATTCGCAAGAATATACAAAATGGAGTATCAAGCACTAACTGTGAAAAGTGTTGAATGTTGTATGCTGAATGCTGAATGTTGAATGTTGAATGTTGAAAATAAATCATTCCCTGTTATTGACAAAAACAATATCTTGCCGTGCTTTTAGGAGTTATATATGACAAAGTATATTTTACACCCCATTTCAAAAGAATACAGACCCGAATTGAATGGCTTAAGAGCCTTGGCGGTGATCCTTGTGTTGTTCTATCATTTGGATTTTGAATGGATGAAAGGTGGTTTTCTCGGTGTTGATGTATTCTTGGTGATATCGGGATATTTTATAAGTAAAAATATTCTTTTCAGTTTACAAAAAGGAACTTTCACATTTTATGGCTTTTACACAAAGCGAATCAGGCGGTTATTTCCCGCTCTCATCTGCACGCTTATCATCGTCGTGGTCGCGGGATATTTTATGTTTACTCCATTTAATTATGAGCGTTTAGGGATTTCCACTATTTTTTCATCTTTATCACTTTCCAACTTCTTTTTTTGGAGCGAGTCCGGCTACTTTAATTTGGATGGTCCTTCGAAACCCTTGTTGCATATGTGGTCCTTGTCCCTGGAAGAACAATTCTATCTGTTCTGGCCACTAGTACTGGTAACCCTTTATAAGTATATCAAAAATCATCTACTTGGAATTATTGTTATTCTCATTCTTGCCTCCCTGTTGCTCTGTGAATTCCATTTCTCAACAGATCCAGAAGCGGTATTTTTTCTTATTCCCTTTCGGATGTTTGAGTTTTTATTAGGTGCTTCCTGCATTTGGTTGGAACGATTCGCACTAAAGAACAACAAATACTTGCTTGAATTACTATTCCTTATAGGATTATCCTTAATTGTGATCTCGGCGGTGGAATTCAATAGTTTCACAAGTATGCCCGGATGGCTTTCACTAGTTCCTTGCGTTGGGGCCATGTTTA
>SMVA01206347.1_pt1 | contig 14901 bp, 11 predicted proteins | sample 2456451 | NCBI WGS metagenome assembly SMVA01 (sample SAMN11095933, study PRJNA526329) | marine sediment metagenome | biome: Marine sediment; feature: Surficial sediment; material: Deep marine sediment; isolation source: Hadal surficial sediment | place: Pacific Ocean | collected 2014-05 | depth...
AGCGCCGGAGGTCACCGCCGCCGCCAACGACCCCAGACTGCCGGCCAGCCGCTGCTCCACCGGACGGCCGGTGATCTGGCCCACGAACGCCTTGCGGGAGGTCCCCACCAGCACGGGCCGGCCCAGGGCCCGCAGGCTGCCGGCGTGGCGCAGCAGCGTCAGGTTATGATCCAGCCCCTTGCCGAAGCCGATGCCCGGATCCAGCACCACCTGCTCCGGCGTGATCCCCGCGTCCAGCGCGCGATCCAGAGCCTCGCGCAGATGCGCCAGGACCTCGGCCAGGACGTCGTGGTACGCGGGCGTCTGCTGCATGGACTGCGGTGTGCCCTGCATGTGCATCATGACCAGCCCGGCGCGGCTCTTCGCCACCACATCGGCCATGGCGTCGTCGAAGCCCAGGGCGCTGATGTCGTTCACCACGCGGGCGCCGGTCTCCAGCGCCTGCGCCGCCACGGCGGCGCGCGAGGTATCCACGGAGAGGGTGACGTCGCTCTGCCGGGCCAGGGCGCGGATCACCGGTAGCACGCGCTCGCTCTCCTCCGCCGCCGAGACACGCGCGGCCCCCGGACGGGTGGATTCACCGCCCACATCCACCAGGTCGGCGCCGGCTTCCACCATCTCCAGGCCGTGCTCCACAGCGCGGCCGGGATCCGCATGGCGTCCGCCGTCGGAGAAGGAGTCGGGCGTGACGTTGAGAACGCCCATCACCAGGGTTCGCGGCCCGGCCTGCAACTGGCGGCCGCGCACGCTCCAGCTCCAGTGACGCCGGGCATCCGCTTGCAACAGGCCATCCAGCTCCGGGGCCAGGACAGGGTCGAGGATCTGCAGCGCTGCGCTCAGTGCGTGGAACTGCCGGCGGTCGCCTGCCAGGAACAAGCGTTGCTCGTGGGTGGCGCCAGGCCGCCACAGCGGTTGCAACGAGACCTCCTCTGCGGCTCGCCGCAAGCGTACGACCTGGGCGTCATCCAGCGCATCCATGCGCAGGACCACAGTGGCCAGGGACTCCGCCGGCACGGTCTCATCGCCGAAGCCCGAAGATCGGGCAGCCAACTGCAATCCGCCGGCGGACTCCAGGTCGATGAGATGTGCGTTGTGCTTCACGGGTACTCCAGCAGTGGTCTAGCTGGGCTGTTTCAGGGGTCCTCCCAGAGGCGCAGAGTCCCCCAGGGACGGCTCCGCCGGCTTCTCGTCTCCCGGCTCCGGGCTTTGCGTGTCCGATGGTGGCGGCGTCTCCGGCTCCCGGGTGGGCAAGGTGCCACCCTGGACCAGGATCTCCACCTCCGATCCGTCCAGCACCTCACGCTCCAGCAGCGCCTCGGCGATACGCACCAGTGTGTCGCGGTTCTCGGAGACCAACCGACGCGCCTCGTTGTAGGCCTCGTCACCGAGCTTGCGAACCTCCTTGTCGATCTCCATGGCGGTTGCTTCGCTATAGTCCGAGTGCTGGGCGATCTCGCGCCCCAGGAAGATCTGCTCCTTCTTCTTGCCGAAGCAGAGGGGGCCCAGTCTCTCGCTCATGCCCCACTCGCACACCATCTTACGCGCCAGCTCGGTGGCCTTCTCGATGTCGTTGCCGGCGCCGGTGCTGAACTGGTCGAGGAAGATCTCCTCGGCCGCGCGACCGCCCATGAGCACCGCCAGCTGGCCAACGAGATAGCTCTTGGTGTGCGTGTGGCGCTCGTCTACGGGCAGCTGCTGCGTCAACCCCAGCGCCAGGCCCCGGGGGATGATGGTCACCTTGTGAATGGGATCCGTGTCGGGATGCAGCAACGCCACCAGCGTGTGGCCGGCCTCGTGATACGCGGTGTTGCGCTTCTCCTCGTCGCTGATGATCAGGCTCTTGCGCTCGCTCCCCATCAGGACCTTGTCCTTGGAGTACTCGAAGTCCGCCATCTCCACAACCTTCTTGCCGTAGCGGGCTGCGCTGAGCGCCGCCTCGTTCACCAAGCTGGCCAGGTCGGCGCCGGAGAAGCCAGGGGTGCCGCGCGCCAGGACCAGCAATTCCACGTCCTCCGCCACCGGGATCTTGCGCGTGTGCACCTTCAGGATGGCCTCGCGCCCGCGCAGGTCCGGAAGGCCCACCACCACGCGGCGGTCAAAGCGCCCGGGGCGCAGCAGCGCCGGGTCCAGAACGTCAGGACGGTTGGTGGCGGCAAGGAGGATGACGCCCTCGTTGGTCTCGAAGCCGTCCATCTCCACGAGCAATTGGTTCAGGGTCTGCTCGCGCTCGTCATGGCCGCCGCCCAGGCCGGCACCGCGGTGGCGACCCACCGCGTCGATCTCGTCGATGAAGACGATGCACGGCGCGTTCTTCTTGCCCTGCTCGAACAGGTCGCGCACGCGGCTGGCGCCCACACCCACGAACATCTCCACAAAATCCGAGCCGGAGATGGAGAAGAACGGTACGTTGGCCTCGCCGGAGATGGCACGGGCCAGCAAGGTCTTGCCGGTTCCCGGCGCTCCCATGAGCAGCACGCCCTTGGGGATCTTGCCGCCCAGCTTCTGGAATTTCTGCGGGTCCTTGAGGAACTCGATGATCTCCTGCAACTCCTCCTTGGCCTCGTCCACACCGGCGACGTCGCCGAACGTGACTTTCTTGCCCTGGCTGGAGGACAGCTTGGCCTTGGAACGCCCGAACGATAGCGCGCGGTTGCCACCCGCCTGCATCTGACGCATGAAGAACACCCAGATGCCGATGAGCAACAGCATGGGCGCCCAGCCCAGCAAGGTGAACAGGTACGGCGAGTCCTTGGGTTCGGTGGCGGTGATCACGACGTCCTGTGCCCGTAGGCTCTCCACCAGGTTGTCGTCGTTGGGCGCGTACGAGGTGAATGTCTTCTCCTGGCCGCGGGTGTCCTTCTCCTTGTACTTGCCCTCGATCTGGTAGCCGCTGTCCGAGCCGCTGAGAGTGACCTCGGACACATCGCCGCGGTCCACCGCCTCCAGGAATGCGGTGTAGGTAAGCTCGTCGCTCCGCTGGGCCGGTCCCTTGAACATCTGCCAGAGCATCACGGCCACGATGAACAGGAAGACCCACAGCAGGATGTTCTTCACATGAGCATTCAAAGCGCTTCCCCTTCCGAAACTCACACAGGTGGCGGGCTCGATTCGGTGATGTAGGTCAGATACGGCAAATTGCGGAAGGCACCGTCACAATCCAGGCCGTATCCCACGAAGTACTGATCCGGCACCTGCATGCCGACGTAGTCGGCCTTGATGTCGATGCGCCGGCACGCCGGCTTGTCCAGCAACGCCGCCACACGGATGGAGCGCGCGCCGCGCTCCTCGATCTGCTGACGCACATACGACAGGATAATGCCAGTGTCGAGCACGTCCTGCACCAGCAGGACGTCGGCTCCCTTCACCTCAGCCCGGGACGCGAACAGCAACTCGGTGAACTTTGACGACCGGTTGGAGGTGATGCGATCGATGAAGTTGCACTCCAACGGCCGGCGGATGTGCCGCACCAGGTCCGCCATGAAGATGAACGACCCTTGCAGCATACCGATGACGGTGATCCGTTTCCCAGCGTAGTCCTCGGTGATGCGATGGCCCATTTCCGCCAGGCGGCCGGCAATTTCCTCTGTCTTCCAGAAGGGGACTTCGGCGACTTTCATTCCCTCTCCTGTCGCACCACCAGAACCCTCGTGGTGGCGTCTGTGACCTTGAAGCGATCATCCAGGCGGTGGCCAACGAGCCAGACAACCTCGTCGCCGGCAGTGAGCAACCCGACGAAGTCCCGGTCCCGGCGGGGAATTCCCGCATCCACCAGAAAATCCTGAAGTTTCTTGCGGCCCCCAAGTCCCAGGGGGTAGAAGGCGTCTCCCGGCCGGCGGCTGCGCAACTCCAGATGCCGGCCGGTCCGGCCCAGGTCGAGGTGGGCGATCTCCCGGCTCTCCTGTCTAATATCGCTGCACAGGCCCCCTCTGTCAACTTCTTGCATCTTCAGGGAAATCCCCGCCTCCGGCCAGGCCAGACGGCCGGGAACCACCGCGGTGGCCCGGAACGGCTTGGCCGGCTGCCGGGGCGGCCGGTGGCGCAGGATGAGGCGGGACCCCTCCCGCAGCGCCTCCAGCCCGCCCGGCAAATCCCTTGCCCCTGAAGAGATCTCAGCGGCCATGACGCGCAATCCGGCCACGGTCCGGCATCCGGGCGCGTACTCGCTGGGGCGTGCCTCACGATAGGCACGGCGCAGCACCCGCCCGGCCAGGGCCGCCGGGAGACCCGACACGCCGTCGGCGTCCAGCGCCACGCCGCCAGGACAGGGCTCTGCCAGCCGGCGGTAGTGGCCAGCAGCCAGCTGTTCGAGAAGCTCCTGATCCTCGCGCAGGAGCTCGGCGGTGGAGGCCAGCCGGCTCCTGACACCGCTGCGGTAGTCGCGCTCCAGCAGCGGGAGGAGTTCGTGACGCACGCGGTTGCGCAGGAAGCGACGATCGTGGTTGCTGGCATCCTCGCGCCAGGGAACTCCCTGGCCGCGCAGCCAAGCCTCCACTTCCGCCCGTGGGGCCTGCAGGAGCGGGCGGACGTAGGGGTCCCTTACCGGCGGAATCCCTGCCAGGCCCCTGGTCCCGGCGCCTCGCACCAGGTGCAGCAGCACGGTCTCGGCCTGATCATCCCGCGTGTGCCCGGTGGCGATGCGCTGCGCGCCCAGCTGCTGCGCCAGTTGACCCAGGAAGCGGTAGCGCAGCTCCCGCGCCCGGCCTTCGGAGAGCCCGGTCCGGGAGCCCTGCGGCACGTCCCGCACATGGACCGTGCAGGGCAGCCCCAGGTCCCGTGCCATGGATTCGACGAAACGGCGGTCCTGCCGGGAGTCCGGGCCGCGCAGGGAATGATCCAGGTGCGCCACGTGCAGCTCCAGTGACATGGAACGCGCCAGCGACACCAGCAGGTGCAGCAATGCCGTGGAGTCGGGTCCGCCGGAGACCGCCACCAGGACCCGTTGGCCGGCGCGGAACATACGGTGCTGCTCCACCGTGTGCTGGAAGATGGTCTCGAGGGACATGGAAGGTTGGGGTCCGGAAGAGGAGAGAGTGGAATGGTAGCGGTGACAGGACTCGAACCTGTGACGCCGCGGATATGAGCCGCGTGCTCTAACCAGCTGAGCTACACCGCCCCCCTATCTCCATGGAACCATGCATCTTAGCCTTCCGGGGGAGCGAGAGTCAAGAACGGTTGCGGTATAATGCCGCCTCTCCGGGAGGAATGCCCCGTGCAATGCGTCTCGTGTGAAAAGGACTTCGGCCGCTACGACTTGCACATGTGCCCTATCTGCCACAAACAGGCCTGCGAGGGCTGCGGGACCAGCAAGGGCGGCAAGCGCTTCTGCTCGCCGTACTGCGCCGAGTACTTTTTCTTCGTGGACGATGACGAAATAGAGGAGGAGTAGTCCATGGAATTCCCCGAGCTGCGCATGCGGCGCCTGCGTCGTAGCGCGTCGCTTCGCAGCATGGTGCGCGAGACCCGGCTGGATCCGTCCGGGTTCATCCTGCCGCTGTTCGTGCGCCCCGGGCGCGGCGAGCGACGCGAGATCTCCTCCATGCCGGGGAACTTCCAGCTGTCGGTGGACGAGATCACGAAGGAGGCCGCCGAGGCCCATGCCCGCGGCGTGGGCGGCATCATCCTCTTCGGGATCCCGGAGACCAAGGACGCCACCGGATCGTCTTCGTTCTCCGACGATGGCGTGGTGCAGCGAGCGGTGCGGGCGGTGAAGGAGACCTCACCGGATCTGGTGGTGATCACCGACGTGTGCCTGTGCGAGTACACCGACCACGGGCACTGCGGTGTGATCGAGGACGGCGACGTGGCCAATGACCCCACACTGGAGCTGTTGGCACGGCAGGCGGTGTCGCACGCCCGGGCCGGCGCCGACATGGTGGCACCCTCGGACATGATGGACGGCCGGGTGGCGGCCATCAGAGACGCGCTGGATCAGGAGGACTATCCGAACACGCCGATCTTGTCATACGCCGCCAAGTACGCCTCGGGGTTCTACGGCCCGTTCCGCGAGGCGGCGGAGTCCACGCCGCAGTTCGGCGACCGACGCAGCTACCAGATGGACCCTGCCAACACCCGGGAGGCACTGCGGGAGATGGCCTTGGACGTGGCCGAGGGCGCCGACATCATCATGGTCAAACCGGCCATGCCCTACCTGGACATCATCCATGCCGCGCGACAGGAGTTCTCGCTGCCGGTGGCCGCCTACCAGGTGAGCGGCGAGTTCTCCATGATCGTTGCGGCGGTGGAGCGCGGCTGGCTCGACCGGCGCACGGTGGTGCTGGAGTCGCTCACCTCCATCCGGCGCGCCGGCGCCGGCATCATCCTCACCTATTTCGCCGTCGAGGCGGCGGAATACCTGCAGGGATGAAGACTCAACGTTCCGCGGAACTCATGGACGAGGCGCTGCGCCTGATCCCGGGCGGGGTGAACTCGCCGGTGCGGGCATTCCAGGCGGTGGGAGGCCGGCCGTTGTTCCTGGCCCGCGGCGCCGGTGCCCACGTCTGGGACGTGGACGGCAACCGCTACATCGACTATCTGGGCTCCTGGGGGCCGCTCATCGCCGGCCATGCGCACGCGCGAGTGGTGCAGGCGCTGCAGGAGACCACCGCGCAGGGTACATCGTTCGGCGCGCCGTGCGAGCTCGAGGTGCAGCTGGCGCGCAAGGTCGTCGAGCGCGTGGCCTCGGTGGAGAAGGTGCGCATGGTCAACTCCGGCACCGAGGCCACGCTGTCGGCCATCCGGCTGGCCCGGGGCGCCACCGGCCGCGACCTGGTGGTGAAGGTGCAGGGCTGCTATCACGGCCATGTAGACGCGCTGCTCATCCAGGCCGGGTCCGGCATGGCCACCCTCGCCATTCCGGGATCGCCCGGAGTGCCGGAATCCGTGGTGGCACAGACGTTGGTGGTGCCGTTCAACTCCCTGGACGCCATGGAGCAAGTGCTCGAGGCGCGCGGCCAGGAGATCGCCTGCGTGATCCTGGAGCCCATCGCCGGCAACATGGGCGTCATCCCTCCTGTCGACGGCTATCTGGCCGGCGTACGCGAGCTCACCTCACAACAGGGCGTGGTGTTCATCCTGGATGAGGTCATGACCGGATTCCGGGTGCATGCCGGTGGCGCCCAGGCGCTCTACGGCATCGATCCCGACCTGACCACGCTGGGAAAGATCCTCGGCGGCGGACTGCCGGTGGGCGCCTACGGCGGCAAGGCCGCTCTCATGGACCAGGTGGCGCCCCAGGGCCCCATCTATCAGGCGGGCACGCTGTCGGGCAATCCGCTGGCCATGCGCGCCGGGCTGGAGACCCTGGCGCTCACCGAGGAGCCCGGGTTCTATGAAGGCCTGGAGGAGAGGTCGGCGCAGCTGGCCCGGGGCCTGGCCGCAGCCGCCAGGGAGGCGGGCGTCCCCACGTACCACACGCGCGTCGGCGCCATGATGTGCACCTTCTTCACCGACGGCCCTGTGGTGGACTGGGACGGCGCCGCCCGCTGCGACACCGCGCGCTACGCCGCATGGTTCCGTGCCCTGCTGAAGCGCGGCATCTACGTGGCTCCCTCCCAGTTCGAGGCCCTGTTCGTCTCCTCTGCCCACACGGAAGCCGACATCGACGCCACCATCGAAGCCGCCGCCCAGGCCTTCCAGGAGAACTAGAGCCCGGCTTCTAGTTGGGGCGAAGCCGGAGGGTGTGGTCGCGGCGGGGCATGCCCATCTCCGGGGAGTAGGCCACGACGCAGTTGCGGCCGGCGGCCTTGGCTGCGTAGAGAGCGCGATCAGCGGCGTCCAGCAGCAAGGGTGAGTGGGCCAGATCCTCGGGTACCGCTGCCACGCCGGCGCTCACCGTCAAACGGCCGCCGGGCTGCTGCTCCTCGCCGGGGAACTTGTGCAGCTCGATGAGCCGACAGATCTTCTCGGCCAGCTGTACGGTGTCCGCCTTGGTGGTCTCGGGGAGAATGGCGACGAACTCCTCGCCTCCGTAGCGCGCCAGCAGGTCGGTCTGGCGGGCATTGTCGCGCAGCAGGCGACCGATGACGCGCAGCACCTCGTTGCCCGCCGGATGTCCGTGGGTGTCGTTGTAGAGCTTGAAGTGGTCGATGTCGAACAGCACCAGCGCCAGAGGGTGGCCGTAGCGTTCGGCTCGTCGGATCTCTTCCTCCAGACGTGAGGCGAAGTGGCGAAAATTCCTCAGGCGGGTGAGTTCGTCGGTCATGCTCATCTCGGTGAGCCGCCCGCGTTCGCGCTGCAACGCTGCGGCCATCTCGTTGAACGTGCGGCTCAGCCGGCCGAACTCGTCATCTCCATGCACAGGAACGCGGTGATCAAGCTGGCCGCGTCCGAACTGGCGGGCTCCCTCGGCCAGGCTGTTGATGGGCGCCAGCACTGTGGAGCGCAACACGAGCACCGCGGACAGCGTGGCCAGCACCGCCAGCAGCAGGGTGGCGTACTCGAGCTTGCGATAACGACCGGCCATGCGTTGGGCCTCGGCCTGGTTGCGCTCCAGTAGCCCCTGATGGATGGACAGCAGCGATTCGCTCTGCCGCAAGATCTCCGGCAGCAGGCCGGACTCACGGCGAAGCCGGTTGGCCTCCGGCTCGCCCTGCGCGCCCGCCCTGTGCACCTGCAGCACGTCATCCATACGCCTCCGGTGCCGGCCCAGAGACTTCTCGAGCTCCTCCAGCACTTCCACTTCTGCGCGGGTGTCGAACAGGGGGTGGCAGCGCAGCAGCGCCTGGGTGATGCGACTGCGCTCCGCATCGCCGGTCTCCAGCCAGCGCGGGTCACCGGACAGGAGGTAGCGGCTGACGGCATGATCCTGGGTCATGACGGCGAGCTGGAGCTCCTTGACCACGCTCACCGCCTGCAGGTGTTCTTCCACCATCCGGCGGTTGACCTGGTCGAACTGCCCCTTGCCATGCCACACCAGACCCAGGATTCCGCCCATCACGACTGCGATGAGCAGGAACGTGAGCAGGATCTTCGCCCGCACGGAGAGACCCGTCAGCGGCGGCGCCGGGGACAGGACGCTCGCGGTTTCGTCGGCGCGCATGGCGTACTCCGGACGCATTTCGGCCCAGGCGGCCGGAATGCAGACACACCTCGCTGTGAAACATAGGTCTCCCCCGGAGCACCGGCCACGCGCACTTTCGCCGTGTCGCAATTGTGAACACACGAGGCAAGCGCGCTGAGTTCGGCGGTGGGGCTAGGGTTTGTGTCCGGAGAGCTGGAGGATCAGTCGGTTCTGTGTGGCGCGCGCGGTCTGGATCTGGCCCTGTATCTCCTGTGCCTGAGCGCGCAGCTTGGCGGTGTCGGCCAGTTGGATAGCGCTGCGCGCGCGTGCCTCCAGATCCACCTTCTGGTCTCGCAGGTCCGTGATCTGCTGATCCAACTGCCGGATGCGCTGGCGCAGTTGCGCATCCTGTTGCTGAGGTGAAGGGACCGGTTCGGTCGCCGGTGGCTGGACCTCGCTGGCAGCCTTGGCCGGGGCTGCGGACTCCGCGGCCGCAGCCGCGGTGGGATCGCGCACCATATGGATGGTGGCCGGCACCGGTTTGACAGGAGTCGGCAGGGTGCGTGGCAACACCTCCGCAGCACCGGGCCGCCTGCGATTCCAGCTCTCGCTGGCCTTCCAGTCGACGTCGCTCTCCGGAACGAGCGCGAGCTGCCCGGCCAGGAGGCGAATGCGCGCCTGGCCATCCTTCACCACGGGCTTGCTCTGCGCGCGCAGCCAGGAACCGTTGCGCAGGATGACGCGGTACTCGGCGGCCACCAACGTACCGCCGAACACGGCAAGCAAGAGGACCATCAGCAGGAGTCGGATGAAGGAAGCTTTCATGACAGTCTAGCCGCCGAACTTCCAGCCGATACCCAACGTGATCTCACTATCGGTCTCGTCGTCGTTGCGATTCTCGAACCCGCGGAGACGGCCGTCAAGCCTCAGGTAGAAGCTGTCACTCAGGTCCCACTTGCAACCGACGCCGCCGTGGAACGTGAAGGAGTCGTCGCCCAGGTCTCCCGTTCTTCCCGATGCAAAAGCATAGCCCGGCCCGGCGTAGAGGGTCACTCCGAACCTCTGGTCAGGCCGAAGGTTCCACGCAAAAGAGAAGTCCGCGAATACCCAATCGATATCATCGCCCTTCTTCGCATCCGCGCCGGCGAAGCCCAGCTCGCCGGTGAAGTTGAATCGTTGCGTGATGTTGTAGCCCACGCGGATACCGCCCGTGGCTCCGCTATCAAGAACGTCCGGCCCCGGAGAGTAGGCACCGAGGTAGGCCTCGAACTCGACGGTCTCAGCGGTGACCTCAGCCTGGGCCGGCGCCACCGCCAGGGCTGCCATCATCAGAATCGCCGTTGCAATACCGAACGTGTAGCGCTTGGTCATCGTGCCTCCGTCGCTGGTGAGAATACTCGAAGCAGTGTCTCCCACAGATCGACCGAGTTTACGCACAACCAGAGGACCGATCAACCGGACAAGAATGCAGGACTGGAGCGGGTCTCGGCGCTATCAGGCGCGCTGCAGGTTGGCGTAGCGGGCCAGGAACTTCTTGGGCCGATGCCCGGAGAACGAGACGGTGAGCTTGAGTGCATCGCCCTCGCCCTCACGGCTGAGAATCTTCCCCTCGCCGTAACGCGCATGGTAGACCCGAGCGCCGGGGCTGTAGTCCGGGGCCTCGTCGTACTCATAAGTGAGTTCGCGTCGCGCCATGCCTTTTTCCATGATGGCCTGGAAGTCCAGCGCCTGCTTCTTGCCCCGGCTCGACGTCACCGGCTCGTCATGATCATAGGCTCTGGAGGATCCCGGGCGTATCTCCTCCACCACTTCGGACGGGATCTCGTCCAGGAAACGCGACGGCTCCGCCGCGGTCTCGGCGCCGAACACCCTGCGCACGCACACAGAGGTCAGGCACAGCTGTTCCCGCGCCCGGGTCATGGCCACGTAGAGCAGGCGGCGCTCCTCCTCCAGGTCCGACGGGCTCTCCAGCGAGCGGCTGTGCGGCAGCAGGCCATCCTCCATGCCAACGACGTACACCACGGGGAACTCCAGTCCCTTGGCGGTGTGCATGGTCATCAGCGCCACGCCTGAGTCTCCTTCGGAGACATCGGCGTCGGAGACCAACGCCACTCGATCCAGGAACTCCGTAAGGCCCGGCCCACCGGCCTCGCCGAACTCAGCGGCGGCGGTGACCAGCTGCTCCAGGTTCTCCAGGCGCGCGCGGCCGCGCTCCGGACCTTCCTTCTGCACGAATTCGTCGTAGCCGGTGCGGCGCACCACCTCGCGCACCAAGGCATCGGGGGGAAGGGCACGCACCTCACCGCGCAGCTCCTCGATGAGATCGGTGAAGCGCTGCAGTGCACTGGCTGCGCGCGCGCCCACCAGGCCCATCTCCAGCACCACCTTGAGCGATTCCAGCAGCGGGCGATGATGCTCCAGTGCCACCTTGCGCGTGGCCTCCACGGTGGTCTTGCCGATGCCGCGAGCGGGCACGTTGAGGATGCGCAGCAGGTTCTGGTCATCGTCCGGATTGGCCAGGAGGCGCAGGTAGGCCAGGATGTCCTTGATCTCCTTGCGGTCGTAGAACCGCAGGGCACCGAAGATACGGTACGGGATCCCGCGCTGCAGCAGTGCCTCCTCCAGCAGACGCGATTGGGCGTTGGTGCGGTAGAGGATGGCGGCGTCGGACAGCTCCCGTTGCCGCCGCAGCGCCGCCAGCTGCCCGCTCACCCACTCCGACTCGTCGCGGTCGGTGTACAGCCGGCAAACACGGATCTTGTCGCCCCGCGGGTTCTCGGTGTAGAGCGCCTTGCCGATGCGCTCCTGGTTACAGGACACCACGGAAGATGCCGCCTCCAGGATGTGCCCGGTGGAACGGTAGTTGCGTTCCAGTTTGATCACCCGGGCGCCGGGAAAATCCTTCTCGAATCGCAGGATGTTGCGGTAGTCACTGCCGCGGAACGCGAAGATGGACTGGTCCTCGTCACCCACCACACACACGTTGTTGGTGCGCTTGGACAGGAAACGAATCAGGCGGTACTGGGAATGGTTGGTGTCCTGGTACTCGTCCACCATCAGGAACCACGCCTGACGCTGGAAGCGCTCCAGTACATCCGGATGCTCGGTGAACAGCCGGATGGTCTGCATGATCAGGTCGTCGAAGTCCATGGCGTTGGACGCCTTGAGCTTCTCCTGGTAGCGCTCGTAGACCTTGCCGACCGAGGTTCCCACGTAGTCGCGATGGGCGGCGCGGAACTGGTCCGGACGCTGCAGGGCGTTCTTGGCCCGGGAGATGCGGCCCAGGATCTGGCGCGGCGGGTGGTTCTCCGTGGAGACCTCCATCTCCTCCATGGCCATACGCACCGTGGCCAGCTGATCGGCACGGTCGTAGACCACGAAGCCCGGCCGGTAGCCCACCCGTTCGGCTTCCAGGCGCAGGTAGCGCAGGCACAACGCGTGGAACGTGGACACCCAGGCGCCGCACCGGTCGGTCTCCATGAGCGAGGCCACGCGCTCGCGCATCTCTCCCGCGGCTTTGTTGGTGAACGTCAGTGCCGTGATCTGGTGCGGTGCGACGTCGCGTTCCCGGACCAGGTGTGCCAGCCGGCGCGTGATGACGCGGGTCTTCCCGGACCCGGCCCCGGCCAGAACCAGGAGCGGCCCCTCGAAGTGCGTGATGGCCTCACGTTGCTGTTCGTTGACGGTCTCCACTCACTCCACCGTAACACTCTTGGCCAGATTGCGCGGCTGGTCCACGTCGCAGCCGCGGCGCAGGGCGATGTGGTAGGCCAACAGCTGCAGCGGAATCACCAGGACCAGGGGTGTGAGGCAGGGGTCCGAAGCCGGGATGAACATTGTGTGGTCGGCCAGCCGGGTGATCGCCTCGTTGCCCTCGGTGGCCACTGCCAGAAGGATGCCGTCCCGGGCCTTTGCCTCCTCCATGTTGCTCAGCATCTTCTCGTACGACGGGTGGTCCGGCGCCAGCGCCAACACCGGCATGTCCGGGTCGATGAGGGCGATGGGTCCGTGCTTCATCTCGCCGGCAGGATAACCCTCGGCATGGATGTAGGAGATCTCCTTGAGCTTCAACGCCCCTTCCAGCGCAATGGGATAGTTGATGCCACGGCCCAGGTAAAGGAAGTCGTTGACGTGGGAGAAGTGCTTGGACAGCTCCTCGATGGCCGGCTCCTCGAGCAGGGCCTTCTCCATGTGGCTGGGGATCCGGGTGAGCTCCTGCAGATGGTCGCGCACCTGATCGTTGCTCAACGTGCCGCGTACGCTCCCCAGGTGCAGCGCCAGCAGGTCCAGGGCCACCAGCTGCGCGGTGAACGCCTTGGTGGAGGCCACGCCGATCTCCGGTCCCGCGTGGGTATAGAGCGTGCCGTCGGCCTCCCGGGTCACCATGCTCCCCATGACGTTGCAGATGGCCAGCGTGACCGACCCCTTGGCCTTGGCCTCGCGCAGCGCCGCCAGCGTATCGGCGGTCTCGCCCGACTGGGAGATGACCACGGTCAGGGAGTCCTCCCCCACCAACGGATTGCGGTAGCGGAACTCCGAGCCGATGTCCACCTCCACCGGAATGCGCACCATCTCCTCGATGAGGAACTTGCCCACCAGTGAGGCATGCCACGAAGTGCCGCAGGCCACCAGGTAGATCTTGCGGATGTCGCGCAGGACATCGTCTGAGATACCGATCTCATCCAGGAACACCCGGCCACTATCCAGGGAGAAGCGGCCGGCCAGGGTGTCGCGCACGGCCCGGGGCTGCTCGTAGATCTCCTTGAGCATGAAATGCTTGTAGCCACCCTTCTCGGCCATGATGGGATCCCAGTCGATGTGCTGAGCCTCGCGTTGCACCTCCTGGCCTTCATAGTTCACCAACCGCACGCCGTCCTTGGTGAGCGTCACCATCTCACGATCGTCCAGGAAGAAGACGTTGCGGGTATGTTGCAGGATGGCCGGGATATCGGAAGCCACGAAGTACTCGTTCTCCCCCACCCCCACCACCAGCGGCGGACCCAGCCGCGCACCGACGATCTTGTTCTCCTCCTGGGTGGACAGGGCCACCAGAGCGTAGATACCGCGCAGTTGGGGCAACGCCTGGAGCATGGCCGTCTCCAGCACCCCGTCGTAGTGCGACTCCACCAGATGCGCGATGACCTCGGTGTCGGTCTCGGTGACGAAGCGGTGCCCCTCGGCCTGCAGGCGCTCCTTCAACTCCAGGTAGTTCTCGATGATGCCGTTATGCACCAGCGTGATGTTGCCGGTGCAGTCGCGGTGCGGGTGGGCATTATCCTCGGTGGGCCGCCCATGGGTGGCCCAGCGGGTATGGCCGATGCCAAACACTCCCTCCACCGGGTCCTTCACCAGCACCTCTTCCAGCAGCTTCAGCTTGCCGGGACTTCGCCGCACGTGCAGCGTGCCGTCCCGCACCAGGGCGATGCCGGCGGAGTCGTAGCCGCGGTACTCCAGGCGACGCAATCCCTCCACCAGCACTTGCACCACATTCTGGTCACCGATGTATCCGACGATCCCGCACATACGTCAGTCCTTGCCGCGCTTGATTCTCTTGCGACGGTTCTTCACCCAGCCAATCTTGTTGCTCTGGCGACTGCGGGCCACCCCCAACGCCCCGGCGGGGACGTCACTGGTGATGGTGGAGCCTGCGGCGATATAGGCCCCCTTGCCCACCTTGACCGGCGCCACCAGCTGCGAGGCGGAGCCGATGAACACGCCCGCACCGATGATGGTGCGGTGTTTGTGCGTGCCATCGTAGTTGCACGTGATGGTTCCAGCGCCCACGTTCACCCTCGACCCCACCGAGGCGTCGCCCAGATACGTCAAGTGGTTCGCCTTGCTGCCGCGGCCCAGGGTGGTCTTCTTGGTCTCCACGAAATTGCCGATGCGTACCTCGTCCGCCA
>SMVA01291023.1_pt1 | contig 14898 bp, 9 predicted proteins | sample 2456451 | NCBI WGS metagenome assembly SMVA01 (sample SAMN11095933, study PRJNA526329) | marine sediment metagenome | biome: Marine sediment; feature: Surficial sediment; material: Deep marine sediment; isolation source: Hadal surficial sediment | place: Pacific Ocean | collected 2014-05 | depth 0-1...
GCATGAGATAGGCCTGTTCAACCTTGAGGCAAACCTGTCTGTTCAGTCCATGAGTGGTGACTCGCTGCACCGAATGGAGGATGAGGCACAGGAAATTTATCGCATTGCCCGTGCCGCTGCTGCTAAAACGGGATGTGATATTGCACTGGTGGGCATATTGCCCACTTTGACCAGAGAAAACCTCGGTCTTGACTCGATGGTTCCCCTGGTCAGGTACAAGGCGCTCAATGACGCACTGATTGGTCTTAGGGGTGACGATTTCCGGTTCATCATCAAAGGGATCGACGAACTGAATATCAGGCATGGCAACGTGATGCTGGAAGCTTGTAATACCAGTTTCCAGGTCCATTTCCAGACCGGTCCTGAAGAATTTGTGCAGATGTACAACATAGCCCAGGCGGTCACCGGGCCGTTAATGGCTGCCTCGGTTAATTCACCTATTTTGCTGGGCAAGCGCCTGTGGCACGAAAGCCGGATTGCCGTATTCGAACATTCCATTGATGCCCGTTCCGAGGCACACCAGGCGCGTGGACTCAAGCCAAGAGTGCATTTTGGTGACCACTGGCTTGATGAATCGGTGGTAGAAATTTTCAAAGAGGACATCGCGCGTTTCCGGGTGATCCTCACCACCGAAACCGAAGATGATCCGCTGGGAATGGTAGAAGCTGGCATCGCACCAAAGCTGAATGCGCTGCGCTTGCACAATGGCACGGTTTATCGGTGGAACCGTCCCTGTTACGGGGTACACGAAGGGATTCCGCATTTGCGGATTGAAAACCGGGTCATTCCTTCAGGACCAACGGTGCTTGATGAGATGGCCAATGCAGCGTTTTTCTTCGGCATGATGAGTGGTATGGCGGCGAAGTATGCCGATGTTCGTGAAATATTAAATTTCGACGATGTAAAAGCCAATTTCCTGGATGCGGCACGGGATGGAATTCGTGCCCAGATGAACTGGATTGATGGTCGGCAAATGACCGCCCAGGAACTCATTCTGGAAGAGCTATTACCGCTTGCGCGGGACGGTTTGAAGTTAGCGGGCATTGATCAGTCCGATATTGACCGCTATCTGAATGTGATACAGGACCGCGTGTCCTTACGCCGCACCGGTGCCCGCTGGATGCTGGAATCAATGCAAAACATGCAGCAACGGGGAACCCTGGACCAGCGTTTACGGTGCCTGGTGAACAGCATGGTGGATCAGCAATCCAAAGGCGAGCCTATCAGCACCTGGACCCTGGCAGAATTTTGTGAAGAACAGGACTGGCGTGACAGTTATCGTACGGTTTCACAATTTATGGCAACCGACCTGTTTACCGTGCGTCCCGATGACATCGTAGATTTTGCGGCTGCGCTGATGGACTGGCGACATGTTCGCCATGTTCCGGTTGAAGACAACGAGGGCTGCCTGGTTGGACTGTTGTCGCACCGTGCACTGCTGCGACTGGTGGCGACCGGTAAAGCCGGCGGCGAGCACAAGGTGACCGTCAGTGAGTTAATGAACAACAAGCCAATAACGGTTGGCCCGGAAACCAAAACCGTTGATGCCATCAGGCTGATGCGCGAATCACAATTATCCTGCTTGCCGGTGGTGGAAAAAGGAAAACTGGTCGGACTGGTCACCGAACACGACCTGATTGTGGTCTCTTCCCACCTGCTGGAACGATACCTGGCATCAGAGTAATGCGAAACATATTTTTTGTTTGCCTGTTTTGTTTGTTACCCGCATCCTGCAGTGAAGAACTGACACTGGAGCAACAAATTATTGGCACCATCAATGAAATGGAGTTACTGGCCGAGGAGGGGGACCGACGGGGTTTTATGCGCATGGTAGCGGAAGACTTTCAGGGTCAACTCGGAGTTTTGGACAAGCGCGGGTTTCAACGCTTCATGATCATGCAGTGGAATGTCAACCGGCGCCTTCATTTCCAGTTGGGGCCGATTCATGTGCGGCCAGTTGTGGATGAGATGGCAGAAGCGGAATTTTCCGGCCTGGTTACCGGCGGTACGGGTTTTTTGCCCGAGAGAGGGCAATTTTTCCAGTTCCAGACCCGTTGGATTCGTGATGGGAGTAACTGGCTACTGGCTGCAGCTGAGTGGACTCCGATCAGAATGGATGGAAATTGATTCTCAATTCCTGAGAATGTCTGCAGTACAATCAGACGATGAATACTGACGGCCAAAAAACCGGTTTTCACCCACTGGTTCAACGCTGGTTCGACTCGAGTTTTGACAGTCCCACGCCAGTGCAGGTTGAAGCCTGGCAGGCTATTTCCAAACAGCAGAATGTATTGGTTGCTGCACCCACCGGCAGTGGTAAGACCCTTGCTGCTTTTCTGGGCGCCATCAGTGATCTGGTCGAAGAAAGCAGGATTTGCAGTCTCGAAGACAAAGTCTATGTTCTTTATGTTTCGCCGCTGAAGGCCCTTTCCAACGATATTGAGCGTAATTTGCAGGTCCCCTTACAGGGTATTGAACAACTGCTTGCGGACGAGGGCCAGGTTCCAAGCGGAATCCGTGCCCTGGTGCGTACCGGCGATACAAGCCAGGGTGATCGCGAAAAAATGCGCCGCAAACCCCCACAGATCCTGGTCACCACACCGGAGTCTTTATACCTGCTGCTCACATCTGTTTCCGGCAGAAATATGCTGCGGGATACCCGCATGGTGATCGTCGATGAAATTCACGCGGTTGCCGGCAACAAACGCGGTAGTCATTTATCACTTTCCCTGGCCAGACTTGATGCCCTGTGTGCGGTACCACCGGTAAGAATCGGGTTATCTGCAACACAAAAGCCCATAGAGCGGATTGCGAACTTCCTCTGTGGGGGAGCACCATGTGCAATTGTCGATGTCGGCCACCAGCGACAATGGGACCTGCAATTGGAAATGCCGGCATCGCCCTTGTCTGCGGTGCTGGCAAACGAAATTTGGGAGGAAGTTTATGATCGCCTTGAAAAATTGATTGGCGAACATCAAACCACCTTGATATTTGTTAATACCAGGCGTCTTGCAGAGCGACTAACACGACACCTTGCTGATCGCATTGGCGATGAATTGGTAACCGCACACCATGGCAGTTTATCCAGGGAACACCGACTCGAAGCCGAACAGGCGTTGAAATCGGGGGCTTTGAAGGCCCTGGTCGCGACTGCATCACTGGAACTGGGCATCGATATTGGTCACGTGGATCTTGTTTGCCAACTGGGTTCACCGGGTAGTATTTCCGGTTTTCTGCAAAGGATTGGCCGCTCAGGGCACACGGTTGGGGAAATCCCCAAGGGAAGGTTGTTCCCATTGAGCCGTGATGACCTGGTGGAATGTGTTGCGCTGTTGAGATCAGTCGAAAGTGGTGACCTGGATGCCATCTGTATTCCAGCCATGCCGCTGGATGTGCTCTCACAGCAATTGGTGGCAGAGGTCAGCGCCCGCGACTGGGGCAGTGATGATTTGTATGCCATGTGTTGCTCGGCCTGGCCCTACCGTGACATGGGCCGTAAAACATTTGACGATGTCATCGACATGCTGGTAAATGGTTATTCCACCCGCAGGGGCAGGCGCTCAGCCTACCTGTTTCACGATGCCATAAATCGTCAATTAAAAGCCAGGCCTGGGGCCAGGCTGACCGCCTTGCAAAATGGCGGTGCCATCCCGGATCATTTTGACTACGAGGTGATCATGCTGCCCCAGGGACACAGGGTTGGCTCACTGAACGAGGATTTTGCATTTGAAAGTATTCCCGGTGACATTTTCCAACTGGGAAATACCAGTTACCGGATGTTGAAGATCGAACAGGGCAGGGTACTGGTTGAGGATGCCCGCGGCCTGCCACCGACCATTCCTTTCTGGGTCGGTGGAGCACCCGGAAGAAGCGATGAATTAAGCAAGTCGGTATCTGAGTTGCGGGCAGAAATTCAGGTCAAACTTGAAACGTCAGGTGTACTGACGACCAAAAACGAACTTGTGGAACAAGGTTTTTGCAGCTCGGCTGCTGAACAACTGGTTGACTATCTGCATGCATCGCTTGAAGCATTGGGACAGTTACCTACTGCAGATCATTTCGTACTTGAGCGATTTTTTGATGATACCGGTGACATGCACCTGGTTATCCATGCGCCGTTGGGATCGCGCTTGATGCGTGCCTGGGGACTGGCTTTACGCAAGCGATTTTGCCGCCAGTTTAATTTTGAATTACAGGCTTCCGCGCTGGAAGATTCGCTGATTCTTTCATTGGGCGAAACACATAGTTTTGAACTGGCGGATGTTCCTGCTTATCTGAAATCTGCTTCGGTACGCCAGGTATTGATCCAGGCCTTGCTGGATGCGCCCATGTTCGCAGTACGCTGGCGCTGGAATGCGACCATTTCACTGGCCATACAGCGAATGCGTAACGGCCAGCGTTTGCCGCCGCAGTGGCAACGTAACCAGGCCGAGGATCTGGTGGCAGTGGTATTTCCTGATCAAATCGCGTGCCTGGAGAATATTCGCGGCGCCAGGGAAATTCCGGATCATCCGCTGGTACAGCAAACCATTGATGATTGTCTGTATGACAGCATGGATATAGAAGGCCTGGAAGACCTGCTGGCAAGAGTTGAAGACCATTCAATTAATATCACTTGCGTTGATCTTACCGGCCCATCGCCATTGGCCCGCGAGATTATTAATGCCCGCCCATATGCTTTTCTTGATGACGGAGACGCCGAAAACCGACGCACCCGCGCGATCAGCCAGGATCCCGATGATCTGGGCCACGCAGACACGCTTCGAATTATTTCTGTCGGTGCCACCGATCAGGTCAGGGATGAAGCCTGGATCAGTCCCCGTAATGCTGATGAACTTCACGACGGACTGTTACAACTGGGTTTCCTATGTGAACAAGAATTCTCGACCGGAAATTCAGTGGCCGGCGCGAGTGGTGATGCGACCAACTGGCCGGGGTGGTTCGCAACCCTTGCAGATCAATATAGGGTCTGCAGCGTCCAGACCAGTAACGGAAACACCTGGTGGCTGGCTTCAGAACGCCTGGCGGAATGGTTGACAGTGCACCCTTCGTGTACACCCCGGCCTGACCCTGTTGGCCTATTACCGGATCAAACAGCAATCGGTTTCGAACAGGCACTGGTGTCACTGGCACGGGACCGCCTGGCGGGACTTGGGCCGGTTTCCCTGGAGATGATGGCCAGAGATTTTGATTTGGATCTTATGCACCTGGAACGGGCCATGATCAGTTTGCAGAACCAGGGTTTTGCAATTTCGATGCCAGCCGCCCAGGGTGAAGATCTTTGGTGTGAACGCCGCCTGCTGGCCCGTATTCACCGGTACAGCAGGGCACAAAGACGCCACGCGGTTAAACCGGTATCTCCAGCGGCTTTTGCAAGGTTTTTACTGCAATGGCAAGGCTTGGATCATTCTGGATCAAGCCTGGACCAGGCATTATCGCAGTTGGAAGGCTGGGCCGTTCCAGTGCCACTATGGGAACAGGCGATACTGGCTATTCGCTGTAACGATTATTCGCCACAGGAACTGGATCAGCGTTTTTTGAGCGGGGAATTATGCTGGTTCCGACCCTCTTCGGGAGAACCGGTTGCGCGGCAGGTTGTTAACGCCACACCTATTGCGATTGTCCCGCGGGAATCGATCGCAAACTGGCATGCCGGGCCAGCAGGTGAAAATAACCCGCGCACTGCCTATGCCGAGCAGGTCAGGCTTGCACTGCAGCAGCAGGGCGCGATGTTTACCCGTGATATTGAAGACTGCACCGGACTGTTGCGGCCACACCTGGAGGAAGCCCTCAAATCTTTGGTTTATGAAGGCAGCATCACCGCTGATGCGTTTTCTCCATTGCGTTGGCTGTTGCGTCCCGAAAAAATAAAAGCACGCCAGCAAAAACGCGGGAAACCCGCTTTACCCATTGGCCGCTGGAGCCTGGTGAAGCCAGCACCAACTGATGAACCAGGGGCGCGGCCTAGCGAATATCGTCAGCAACAAATTGCATCAGTATGTAAAGCATTGTTGCGTCGTTATGGCGTGGTGTTTCGTGCTGCAATTCAACGGGAAAGCATGTTGCCGCCATGGCGGATTTTGCTGGCATATCTGAGGCGCATGGAAGACCGTGGTGAAGTTCGCGGTGGAAGGTTTGTTGACGGTTTCTCCGGCGAACAATTTGCCTTGCCCGAAGCAGTGGGTCTGTTACGTCAATGCCGTGAGCAGACAGAAGACCAATCACTGCTGGTGATCAGCGCAGCAGACCCTCTGAACCTCGGCGGCTGGATTTTGCCCGGGCCGCGCACACCAGCGGCAATGAACAACCGGATTCTGCTTGAAAACGGATTACCGGTTGCGCGGATAATCGGGGATGAAGTTGAAGAGCTAAAAGGCATTAGTCCAGCGGCAAAATCGAGGGCCCGGGATTTATTGATCATTGTCAGACCCTGGCGAAGCCGCCAGGGCATTTTATAGATTCAACTGGCGGTTATTTAATTTTCTGTTCTGCTTTCTGCCGCAAGTTGCCGCAATACGTAATGCAAAATACCGCCATGGCGGAAATACTCAATTTCCTTGGGTGTGTCGAGGCGTACCACTGCCTTGAATGAAATGTTGCTTCCATCCTCACTGGTGGCGACTACATCTACAAAATCGACGGCGCCATCACCCAATCCGGTGATTGAGTAAGTCTCGGTGCCATCCAGCCCCAGGCTGTGCGCTGATTCGCCTGCCTGGAAATTCAGGGGCAACACGCCCATACCGATCAGGTTGGAACGGTGGATACGTTCAAAACTGCAACAAATGACCGCTTTCACACCCAGCAATTGGGTTCCCTTGGCTGCCCAGTCGCGGGATGATCCGGTGCCGTACTCGGTCCCGGCCAGCACCACCAGCGGTGTTCCCTGTTCCTTGTAACGCATGGCAGCATCGAAAATACTCATCTGCTCGCCGCCCGGCTGAAATTGCGTCCAGCCGCCTTCGGTTCCCGGTGCCAGCAAATTGCGCAAGCGGACATTCGCAAACGTTCCGCGCATCATCACCTGGTGGTTGCCGCGACGTGAGCCATATGAATTGAACTGGGCCTTTTCGATTCCCTGGGCTTTCAGGTATTCACCGGCAGGGGAGTCCTCCTGGATAGCACCTGCAGGTGATATGTGATCAGTGGTGGTTGAATCTCCCAGCAGTGCCAGGCAGCGGGCGCCATGAATATCCGAAATCCCCTGAGGCACCATGCTCATGCCTTCAAAATAAGGCGGATGCTGGATATAGGTGGAATCATCCTGCCAATCAAACATTTCACCGGTCGGTGAATCAATCTTTTTCCAGCGCTCATCACCCTCAAACACGCTGCTATAACTCTTGCGGAACATATCTGCAGAAACAGTTTCGGCGACCAAATCGTGGATTTCCCGGCTGGATGGCCAGATATCGCGCAAATATACATCTTGACCTTTATCATCCTGACCAAGGGGCTCGGTGGTGAGATCGACATCCATACTCCCTGCCAATGCGTAAGCAACTACCAGCGGTGGGGAAGCGAGGTAATTCATCTTGACATCGGCATGAATCCGGCCCTCAAAGTTGCGGTTGCCGGATAATACTGAACAAACCACAAGATCATTGCCACGCACTGCATCGCCAATTGCTTCGGGCAAAGGCCCCGAGTTACCAATGCAGGTGGTGCAGCCATAACCCACCACGTGAAAGCCGAGTGTTTCCAGGTCGTCCATCAAACCGGCCTTGCGTAAATAATCGGTGACGACACGTGAGCCCGGCCCCATCGAGGTTTTGACCCAGGGTTTGACTTGTAAACCACGTGCAGCGGCATTACGAGCCAGCAGTCCGGCGCCCAGCATCACGGCCGGATTTGAAGTATTGGTACATGAAGTGATGGCAGCAATGACGACCGAGCCATCATACAGTTCATAGTGTTGATCCCCATCATCTATGCTTGCCGAAGCGCCGGTATCAGAATCACTGCTTAGCGCACCGTGATTTTCACGGTAATTCTGCTTGGCGCCGGTTAGCAGCACCCGGTCCTGGGGACGTTTTGGCCCGGCCAGGCTGGGTACAACCGTTGACATATCGAGTTCAAGTACGGCGCTGTATTGAGCTTCAGGGCTATCTTCAGTCAAAAACATACCCTGGGCCCGCGCATAGGCCTCAACCAGTGCCACCTGCTCATCAGACCGCCCGGAAAGGGTCAAGTATCTAAGGCTTTCTTCGTCGATGGGGAAAATACCGCAGGTAGCGCCATATTCTGGAGCCATATTGGCGATGGTTGCACGGTCTGCCAGCGGAAGTTGTGCCAGTCCGGAACCAAAAAACTCGACAAATTTTCCAACCACACCCAGCTCACGCAACATCTGCACGACGGTTAACACCAGGTCAGTCGCGTTTGCGCCCTCAGGCAACTTTCCTGTCAGGCGGAAACCAACCACCTGTGGAATCAGCATGGTAATGGCTTGTCCAAGCATGGCGGCTTCAGCTTCAATTCCGCCCACGCCCCAGCCAAGCACCCCAATGCCGTTGATCATGGTTGTATGTGAGTCAGTGCCAACCAGAGTATCGGGGTAGGCTACAAACTCGCCGTTTTTCTCGACACCAAAAATCACCCTCGCAAGGTACTCAAGATTAACCTGGTGAACGATCCCTGTATTGGGTGGAACCACGCTGAAATTGCTGAATGCATTCTGGCCCCACTTCAGGAAACTGTAACGTTCCTGGTTGCGCTGATATTCAATCACATTATTCAGATCAAGTGCATCATCGCTACCAAAGCGATCAACCTGCACAGAGTGATCAATCACCAGTTCAGCGGGCGCTAACGGATTAATCAGGTTTGGGTCGCCGCCAAGGGCTGTCATCGCATCGCGCATCGCCGCGAGATCAACAACTGCCGGCACACCGGTAAAATCCTGCAAGACAACCCTTGAGGGTGTGAATGCAATTTCAGTTGTAGGCTCGGCGTTAGGATCCCAGTTGCACAAAGCCCTGATGTCTTCAGTTGTGACGTCTATTCCATCTTCGTTACGCAGCAGGTTTTCCAGCAAAATTTTCAGGCAAAAAGGCAGGCGGCTGATGTCAAATTCACTGCCGAGATCCTGAAGGCTGTAGTACTGGTATTCACGGCCGTTAACAGCCAGGCCCCGGCGGCAGGAAAAAGAATCACCCATTGTGGTCTCCGAAAAATAAATGTGAATGTTTAATCGCTAATTATCGCCGATTGAGTCAATGTTGCACAGTTGTATGCAGCAAAATGAAGCAGAAATCAGCCTCTGGATAACGCTTCCGCCTCGCTAAGAATTTGTTTGCGTCCAAACATCAAACTCCAGCGGCGTCCGCCTAGCTGGTGCCAAAGTACGGCAGATCTTAGACCGGAAAACAACAAAGTCCGGATCCAGTTCACTGTCCGGGCGGTATTTAAATACTGTGGATTTCCATTCACGACAATTCGCGGCGAAATCGAGCTGATGGTCTCGCTATAAAGAGTTGCTATTGCTTCTGCCTGCAGGTCCTGCCTTTCGTGCAGTTCCAATTCGTCATGTTGATCGGAAAGTTGCAGCAGTGAATTTCCGACCTGATCCTGCATCGCATTATTTTTTCTGAACTTGCGCTCGATCTGCAGCAGACCAATGGCGTAGCGAAGACTGTCAAGGTGTTGATTCTCACCACGCAATACCGCTACAAGCGTCTCTATGCCCAGACGTAAATGACTATTCTTGCCATACACATCCTCAATAGAATCCGATTGCACCGCGAACAGGCTGTCCAGGCAGGTGTTGGCCGCATAACCGGACCAGGTGCCATGGTTTGCAGCCTGCTGCACCAGTTCGGTGGCCTGGAATATACCTGCGAGTGCCAATGTACGATTTTTCATGGTGTCCTGTTTTTCATGGTTTCCCGTCTTTCACCGGCGGTTTTGTACCTTGTGGTTCTGTATTCATACTATCAATGATACCGCCACCGAGGCATTCATCGCCCGAGTAAATCACCACAGATTGTCCCGGTGTAACCGCTCTTTGTGGTTCAGCGAATTTTAGTTGCAGACCATTTTCATCGATGCTGATGATCTCACATGCCTGATCTGCCTGCCGGTAGCGAACCTTTGCGGTCAATGACTGATCTGTATCTGGTTCAATACTGCTTACCCAGTTCAGCTTACTGGCATTTAGTGTGGTTGAAAATAACCATGGGTGATCATGTCCCTGGTCGACATAAAGTATGTTCTCATCCATATCCTTATGCAAAACATACCAGGGCTCGTCCGGAAATCCCCGAACACCGCCAATGCCGAGGCCCTGCCTTTGACCCAGTGTATGAAACATCAGTCCACTGTGTTCACCCAGAATGTGGCCATTGGGAGTCATCATCACACCTGGCTGGTCGGGAATGTACTCACCCAGGAACTCACGAAAATTACGTTCGCCAATAAAGCAAATGCCGGTGCTGTCTTTCTTGTCGTGTACCCGCAATTGCGCACTCAGGCCCAGCGCCCTGACCGCGGGCTTTTCCATATGCCCAATTGGAAATAAGGTCTTTGCCAATTGCTGGTGCCCGATTGCGTAAAGGAAATAACTTTGATCTTTGTTGTCGTCTGCGCCGCGTAACAGGCGATAAATACCATCGCGTTCCCGGGTTTGCACGTAATGTCCGGTGGCTATTTTTTCAGCGCCCAGTTCAATGGCATGCTGGAGGAAGGTCTTGAACTTAATCTCGCGGTTACAAAGAATGTCGGGGTTTGGCGTTCGGCCAACCCGGTACTCGGAAAGAAAGTCTTCGAATACGTGGTCCCAGTATTCAACAGCAAAATTGCGGGTGTGCAACTTAATGCCCAGATTCTCAGCAACTGATGCGGCATCTGCAGCATCTTCCTCGGCAGGGCAGCTGCCAAAGCGGTCATCTTCCTCCCAGTTCTTCATGAACATACCGGCTATGTCATCTCCCGCACGTTTTAGCAGCAGTGCGGACACAGATGAATCCACGCCCCCTGACATGGCTACCATGATTTTTCCGGTATTGGTCATCATCTATACTAGGTGGGGTCAGAGGCTTTTCGGCTCAAGGCTATCAGAAGCGTTGGCGGTATATTAGAATTGCAGTCATGAGTAATGAATTGGAATCGCAACAACAACGTGGTATCGCGCTGGAGGAAGTTCGCCCGGAGATAAAACGGCCACCGATGTATAAAGTGGTGTTGTTAAACGACGATTTCACGCCTATGGAATTTGTGGTCGAGGTATTGAGAGTGTTTTTCGGAATGAGCCATGACCGGGCGACCCAAATTATGTTGAACGTGCACACGCGGGGCAAGGGTGTGTGTGGTGTCTACACATTTGAAATAGCTGAAACCAAGGTCGTTCGGGTTAATGAGTTTTCCAGGCAAAACGAGCATCCACTCAAATGCTCGATGGAAAAAGCATGAAACCCAAAAATATGAAACCCGGGGCCAAAAATCGGGTCGTAAGTTACAGGAGCAGGAAATAAAGCTATGTTCAGCAAGGAACTTGAAGTCACTATCAGCCAGGCTTACCAGGAGTCACGCACCAAGCGGCATGAATTCCTGACCGTTGAGCACCTGCTGCTGGCCTTGCTGGAAAATGCCTCAGCGCTGGGCGTTTTAAGCGCCTGTGACGCTGATGTCGAATCCCTGGAACGGGAAATCCGCCAGGTACTGGATGAGACGGTTCCAGTACTCGATGACGATGACAATCGGGATACCCAGCCTACCATTGGTTTTCAGCGGGTATTACAACGGGCCCTTTATCATGTTCAATCTGCCGGCAAGCAGGAAGTCACCGGTTCCAATGTCCTGGTTGCCATATTCAGCGAGAAAGATTCTTACGCCACCTATATGTTGAACAAACACGAGATTACCCGTCTTGATGTTATTAATTACATATCACATGGAATATCCAAGCTTACTAACGACCCGGATGAAGGTGACGTGTCCCAGTTGGGTGACACACTGGAAGAAGGTGAGGTGCAGGCTGCAAGTGCGCTGGAAAGTTTCGCGACCAATTTGAACGAACGTGCAAGGCAGGGGCATATTGATCCGCTGATCGGCCGTGACAAGGAAGTCGAACGTACCATCCAGGTGCTATGCAGGCGCCGTAAGAACAATCCCTTGTTCGTGGGTGAGGCCGGTGTCGGTAAAACCGCGATGGCGGAAGGCCTTGCTTTACGTATCGTCGAATCTGAAGTTCCTGAAGTGCTCGAAAACGCGACAATTTATTCGCTTGATCTGGGCGCATTACTGGCTGGCACTAAATACCGTGGTGATTTCGAAAAACGCCTCAAGGCGGTACTGGCTGAACTCAAGGATTTGGAAGGCTCAATACTGTTTATTGATGAAATTCATACCATCATTGGTGCCGGTGCGGCCTCTGGCGGTGTAATGGATGCATCCAACCTGATTAAGCCGGTGCTGGCTTCCGATGAGTTGCGCTGCATGGGTTCAACCACATTCCAGGAATTTCGCGGTGTATTTGAAAAGGACAGGGCGCTGGCCCGGCGTTTTCAGAAAATTGATATCGTCGAGCCCACGGTGCCTGAAACGATTGAGATACTTCGCGGCCTCAAAGACCGGTTTGAAAAACATCATCATGTTGAATATACCGACGCCGCACTGATTGCCGCTGCTGAACTTGCAGCAAGACATATCAATGATCGTCATCTGCCTGACAAAGCCATTGATGTGATTGATGAAGCCGGCGCCCGGCAACGTTTATTACCCGAAAAGACCCGCAAGATAGTTCTTGATGAAATCGATATTGAAGAAATCATTGCCGGAATGGCGCGGATTCCAGCCAAGCATGTTTCACGTTCAGACAAAGATGCACTTAAAAATCTTGATCGCGACCTGAAGCTGGTGGTGTTTGGCCAGGATGAGGCGATTGACGCCCTGGCTTCTGCCATCAAGATGTCTCGCTCTGGCCTGGGGGAAGAGGAAAACCCGATTGGCTCGTTCATGTTTGCCGGACCGACCGGTGTCGGCAAGACAGAAGTCAGCCGCCAGTTAGCTCTTACCATGGGTATTGAACTGCTTCGGTTTGACATGTCTGAATACATGGAAGCCCATTCGGTTTCACGTCTCGTTGGTGCGCCGCCGGGTTACGTCGGCCATGAGCAGGGCGGTTTATTGACCGAAGCGGTTACCCGCAACCCCCATGCGGTTCTTTTGCTGGATGAAATTGAAAAAGCACACCCTGATATTTATAACGTGTTACTCCAGATCATGGATCACGGAAAATTGACCGATGCCAATGGCCGCGAGGCTGATTTCCGTAACGTAATACTCATCATGACCACCAATGCTGGTGCGCGTGACAGCGCGCGAAGATCCATGGGCTTTACCGAGCAGGACCATAGCAGTGATTCGATGGAAGTCATCAAGAAGGCCTTTTCTCCGGAGTTCAGAAACCGCCTGGACGCTGTTATTCAATTCAAGGCGCTGGAATTCAATGTGGTCCTGTTGGTGGTTGATAAATTCCTGCTGGAGTTGGAAGCACAACTGGAGCAAAAAAATGTGGACCTGACAGTCAGCAGTGCAGCAAAAGAGTGGCTGGCAGAAAAAGGATTTGACCGAAAAATGGGTGCCCGCCCGATGAAAAGGGTGATCCAGAAACAGATTAAACGGCAACTGGCCGACGACCTGTTATTTGGTGACCTTGCAGAAGGCGGTGAAGTGTCGGTCGATGTAAGTTCTGATGAAAGCCAGTTGGAAATTTCTGTCCGGCCCCGGGAGGAAGGTCAAAAAGCCCTGCCTGCTTCAACGACTTAGAGAACTACGGTATAAATTACTTCATTCGGTAGGTAATGCGACCCTTGCTTAGATCATACGGCGTTAACTCAACTTTGACCCCGTCACCTGTCAGAATGCGGATATAGTGTTTGCGCATGCGCCCTGAAATATGAGCGGTGACCACGTGTCCGTTTTCCAATTCTACTTTAAACAGTGTGTTGGGCAGGGTTTCAAGCACCTTGCCTTCCATTTCAATTAAATCTTCTTTTGCCATATTGGCCTCTTGATTCCAAAACAGGCGGTATTGTGCCACATGTCTGAGCAAGATGACCCATCAAAAGAAGTTATAGTGACGGTTGACAAGGGGTGCCTGATGCTTACAATACGCTCCCTTAAAGCGGCAATCACCAGATTTGGTATGGTGAACGCCGGTGAGAAAAGCTTGGTTGTTTAAATACAGCAAGCGGGTGTAGCTCAGCTGGTAGAGCGGTACCTTGCCAAGGTACAGGTCGACGGTTCGAACCCGTTCACCCGCTCCAAATTTTCCAAACCACCTGGCCAGGTGGCAGAGTGGTTATGCTGCGGCCTGCAAAGCCGTCTACGCCGGTTCGATTCCGACCCTGGCCTCCATATTTCTAAGGTAGGTGGACCGTCATTGGTCTACCTGTGCGGTACGGGATTGCTTCCAATCCCGGCTTCGCTTATTGGTCTTGTTCGTCTTGATTGTCCTGTTTGTTTTTGGCTTTTGTTCCTAATCCAGCACCGATCGCAATTCCCACAGCGATACCCAAACCGATATTGTCCATTGCGGCACCCAACCCGACACCAAGTGCCAATCCAATTGCGATATATTGCGAAAGTAGATCAGTCTTTTTCTCTTCATTCGACACATCTTTCTCCCCAATCATTGGTAATCAAATAGTTTATGAATTTATCGTTAAAATGCATGTGCCAGAAAGGGGGGAGGGCGGTACAATACCCGTCCTCAAAAGTTACCCGAAATGCCCGGGTGGCGAAATTGGTAGACGCAAGGGACTTAAAATCCCTCGGTAGAAATACCGTGCCGGTTCGATTCCGGCCCCGGGCACCATATATACCAGTGGTTTCAGAGAATAATCGGTTTTTGGCGGCTGCTTAAAATTAGGTCGCAGGTTAAACTCTGGGTTAAAC
>SMVA01270628.1_pt1 | contig 14897 bp, 15 predicted proteins | sample 2456451 | NCBI WGS metagenome assembly SMVA01 (sample SAMN11095933, study PRJNA526329) | marine sediment metagenome | biome: Marine sediment; feature: Surficial sediment; material: Deep marine sediment; isolation source: Hadal surficial sediment | place: Pacific Ocean | collected 2014-05 | depth...
GACGAATTGTTTCGGCGCTAAGGTCATCTCTGGTATTTCCGGGTTAAATTTGGCTTCAATATTAGACTTCGTCAACTTACCCGCCCAGATAAATTGAGGCCCAGAAAAACTGGATATAAAATCTGCCGAGAAGGTAAATGCAACTTCGCCAACTAAACCGACACCACTATCATTGGCATTGTTTTTGGTCGGCGTGGTATCGGCTTATCGATTCCACAATCAAGATTCAGACTCTGCTGTTGAATGGGGATATTTTCAGGATAAAAATTTGTCTTGCCAGTCCTGGTAAGTGGTTTCTCGCGTTAGCTGTTTGATCAAGTCGGATGAAGCGATACCTTCGAGTTCTGACGGTGGCGTGCCCTCACGGAGTGCCTTCAGGGTATCGTGCATGGCCTTGACCGCGGCCAGGAATGGTTGGTGACCCTGGAGACAGAAGCGAACTCCGCACTCGCTGAGGTATTCGAGGTCTTGTAATTCCTTGCCAGCACCGCCTAGCATGATCGGCGCGTCGATGGCAGTGGCTATCGAGTCTAGCTCTGCACGGGTTTTGATGCCGACAAACATGATGCCGTCCACACCAGCGTCGAGATAGGCCCTGGCGCGATTAATCCCATCATCGAGGCCGTTTTCACTTACCGCACTGGTGCGACCCAGCACGATCAAGTCCGGATCACTGCGGCCAGCGAGCGCGCCTTTCATCTTGCCGACCCCTTCTTCAATGCTAAGGAATTCGGGTCCTCGACTGCCAAACCGCCTGGGCAGCAGGGTGTCTTCAATCGTCAGGCAGGCGATGCCAGCAGTTTCGAGTTCCTCGACGGTGCGTTTGACGTTGAGCGCGTTTCCGTAACCATGGTCGGCGTCCACGATCAACGCTAGCTCCCCAGCTCGGCAAATTCTATAGGCCTGGGCGGCAAATTCGGTCAGGGTAAGAACGATGATGTCGGGAGCGCCTAACACCGTAAATGAAGCGATAGACCCTGCGAACATGCCCGCCTCGAAGCCCAGATCTTCGGCCACTCGTGCTGAAATCGGGTCGTATACCGAGCCTGGATATATGCATCTTTCGCTATTCAGGAGTACCCGGAGTTTTTGTCGCCGCGGTTTTGCATTCATATTAATTTGATCCTGATAATTTGATGTATCGTAAGAATAAACGTGATTAACGCAGGTAACAAACGTGTTCGGCGATCATCGCTGATCAATCTCGGTTATTAAGGCGATCAATAATCCGCGTGCCAATTTTTAGTCGGTGTTAAGCCCCTGAAAAATTTCTCGGTAAATCATACGTGCGAAACGAATTTTACGATCTTCCGATTTTATGCTGTTGTAATTGCGCCAGAGCTGACGAAGTTTTTGTCGGTCTGCTTCGATTTGTTCAGTCCGGTACTCTTCGATGGCATCGATACCGCGGTCGATTATCTGATCACGCCAGTACTCGGCTCGATGATGGCGTTGAATTTGCCTGTGGCCCGACTGCTCGATTTTTTCTAACGCAATGAAAATAATCTCTGTGTCGCGGGCGCGTAATAGCTTGCCCAGGAATTGGAAATGACGTTTGAGGGCGCTGCGCTTATTTTGAATTTTGTGTGCCAGTTCGATGGCTTCTTTTAATGGTTCGTCGAGTGGAATTTTGCCCAGCTGTTCGCCAGACAAACCGACCAGTCGTTTTCCCAGGTTTAGTATTTCGTGACTCTTGCGCTTGAGCTGTGTTTTGCTGACGACCTCTTTTTCTTCCGGGGCGTCATTCTTTTTTTCGTTTTCCATAAGGGGATAGGATAAAATGTACCAATGAACGATAAAAACATAGATATTTTAGCATTTCCCGAAGCCGAATCATTTAAAAACATCGTCGCCGATACGCTTAAAATGGCGCAGGCAAAAGGAGCTTCGCAAGCTGAAGCCGGTTTGTCGGTTTCGCAGGGCCTATCGGTGGCAGCGCGTATGCGATCGGTTGAAACCATTGAACATCAACAGGACAATGGCCTGGGGATTAGTGTTTATTTCGGGCAGCACAAAGGTAGCGCCAGTACTTCTAATCTCGACCAGGAAGCAATCCGCAAGACCGTCGAAGCCGCCTGTGATATTGCGAAATATACCTCCGAAGATCCCTGCACTGGTCTTGCCGATGGTGAATTGATGGCGCAGCAGTTCGCCGAGTTGGATTTGTACCATCCCTGGAATATTTCTCCAGAAGAGGTTATTGAGCTAGCACTGGAATGTGAAAATGCGGCGCTCGACTTTGATGACAGGATTGTCAATTCCGAAGGCGCATCGGTCGACATAAACGCCGCTGTTTCGGTCTACGGTAATACGCATGGTTTTCTGCAGGTCGAGCACAGAACACGGCACAGCATCAGTTGCTCGGTCGTGGGCGAATCCAAAGGCGGGATGCAACGCGATTACTGGTATGATACGAGTCGTAATGCGGATCGACTGGCAACTGCCAGATCGGTCGGATTGAAAGCTGCCGAACGCACTGTCAAGCGGCTCGACGCTCAAAAACTTAAAACCCGGCGGGCACCAGTACTATTCGTACCGGAAATTGCTCGCAGTCTAATTGCCCATTTTACCGGTGCTATAGGTGGGTCGGCTCAGTATCGTAAGGCCAGTTTTTTACTCGATGCAGTCGATACTCGCGTATTCCCTGAATTTGTCCAACTGGTGGAATACCCGTTCGAATCAGAAGCGTTGGGATCGGCTAATTTTGACGCGGAAGGTGTTATCGTGCGGCAGGCTAGCCTGGTGACAGATGGCGTGATTCAAAGTTATTTGCTGGATAGTTATGCGGCGAGAAAGTTAGACTTGCAGTCCACAGGGCACGCAAGTGGCGTACACAACTTATCTTTGAAAGACACGGGAAAATCCTTCGACCAATGTGTGCAGGCGATGCATCGTGGGTTTATTGTTACCGAGTTGATGGGGCATGGCGTTAATACAGTAACCGGTGACTATTCCCGTGGTGCGGCTGGGTTCTGGGTTGAAAATGGAGAAATTCAGTTTCCAGTTGAAGAAGTCACGATAGCCTCCAACCTGAGCGATATGTACCAGGGAATTGTTGAAATTGGGAGTGATCTGGACTATCGCGGAAATATCCGAACGGGTTCAATTTTGATAGAAAAAATGACCATTGCTGGTAGTGATTAATAGGCGTTTCAACGGGATTCGGTATTTATTCGCCATTGCCATTTTCGCGCCAACCGAAATAGAACCGCTTGTAAAAGAACAGGCGTTCACCCACCTATAGCCAGATCACCTGGATGAGAATCATGATCGAAGTTTTCCCCTTTGAATTGATATTTTCAATTTTAAGCGGAAGTAATACATTATCCGGGTCGAAGAAATATTTTGAATTGGTGGTTTGACCAGCAATTGTTTGATGATAAACAGAGGCTACAATTTTTTTACCATCGATTTCAAGCGTGGTTTTGTCAATTTCTACTATTTTTGATTCGAACACTTCACCTTTTAAATAGAAGTTGAATTTTGCCTGTCGAGCACCTTGTTCTATCATCGGTGCTATCAGCAGGGGTAAGGTGAGAAAATCGAAAACTTGCTCGGGTAGATCTAAGATTCGCCGCTTGCCCTTACGCTGGATATCTAACTTCCGACTGTTCCAGTCAAAACGAGCTGTTTCGTAAAGTTCGTCATCTCCCTCATCAGCCAGTAGTATATTGTGGATACGATACCGATTGTCGAGTAGCGAAAATGTGGTTTCGGAATAAGGCTTCTTGTTAGTAAATAGTTTATACACTCCTCTTGGTTTGCTTGACAGCCGCCATCGCCAAAAGCGTCCAGACTGCTCGAGCGAAAGGTTGGATCTGGCAATCTGAAAGCCGCTTTTGTAGAACTTATAGCTGGCCTGGTAAGGGGTTATCGAAAGCTCGACCGCCAGACCTGGTGTCGAAGCTGACAGAAATAAGCCAACCAGGAGAAATATCGAAATAAAAGATTCAGATGTTTTCAAATTCGACAGGCTCTTGCAGCGGTTTATGTTCATACACGATAGAATTTTTCTCTATATGTAATTTTCCGACGCTTAACCACTGTAATACCAATGGGTACATGCGATGTTCTAGTTGATGTCCCCGGCGTTTTAACTCAGTGATTGTATCGTCGGCTGTAACGGGATATCGGCCCTGTAAGATGAGCGGGCCGCCATCCAGCTCTGCTGTGACCAAATGGATGCTGACCCCGTGTTTTGTTTCATTATTTTCGATCACGCGCTTATGGGTATCCAGGCCCTTATAATCGGGTAATAAAGAAGGATGAATGTTTAGAATTTTATCGACATTGGACTGAATGAAAGCTGAACCTAAGATGCGCATAAATCCGGCGAGCACGATGAAGTCTGGAACAAACGACTGGATACTTTGATGCAAGGCCAGGTCGAAGGCATCGCGTGAGGCGAATGAACGGTGATCGATTACTCGAGTTTCGATACCATGCGCTGCAGCTCGAATTAGCCCGTATGCCCCCGGCTCGTTGGATATTACCGCGCAAATTTTGGCTTTGAGGCAACCTGATTCGATCGCGTCGATAATCGATTGCAGGTTGCTTCCTTTACCCGAAATGAGTACGACGATAGAAAGTATTTGACGCCGGGGCGGATTTCGAGTCATGTGATGATTACAGATGGTCCCTGTGATTTCTCGACAATATCGCCAATTACCCAGGCCTGTTCACCCAACTGATTCAGTAGTTCAAGGCAGTCGTCCTGATCGTCCTGAGCGACCACCAGTACCATACCAACACCGCAATTAAAGGTGCGGTACATTTCACTGGCGGCTACATTACCGGCTGTTTGCAGCCACTCGAAAACTTCTGGCAAGATCCAGCTTGAGCGATCGATTCTGGCGGCGCAGTGCGAGGGTAGAACCCGAGGGATATTTTCGCTCAGGCCACCGCCGGTGATATGTGCGATAGCCTGTACAGAATGTTGCTCGGTCACTGCAAGAATATTTTTTACGTATATACGGGTTGGCTGAATCAGGGCTTCCGCCAGTGTTCGACCATCGCAATTTTGTGACAGATTCACGCCGGAGACCTCGATTATTTTGCGTATTAAGGAATAGCCGTTGGAGTGAGGGCCCGAGGATGCCAGTGCAATAAGGCGACTTCCGACTGCCACCTGAGTGCCATCGATCACACGGTCCTTCTCTACGATTCCAACACAAAACCCGGCCAGGTCGAAATCACCGACTGCATACATACCAGGCATTTCGGCCGTTTCGCCACCGATTAGCGCGCAGCCCGCGAGCCGACATCCGTCGGCAATGCCAGTGATCACCTGTTCTGCAACTTCAAGATTTAATTTACCAGTAGCATAATAGTCCAGAAAAAATAACGCCTCGGCCCCCAGCACCGCGATATCGTTAGCACACATAGCGACCAGATCTATGCCTATACCATCGTACCTGTCGAGATCTATCGCTAGCTTAACCTTGGTACCAACGCCATCGGTACCGGATACCATCAAAGGGTTTCGATAGCGGTCGAGTGGAAGTTCGAACAAGCCGCCAAATCCCCCAATGTTGCCGATACAGCCCTGTCTGTAGGTAGATTTTATCGCGGGTTTAATTCTTTCGATTAGTTCGTTACCGGCATCTATATCAACACCCGAGTCACGATAGGTAAGGGATAATTCAGATTTCATCGATTGTTGGTTCAGGAAATATTGGCTGTGTGTTATTTTACACGCCTTGAAATTAAATGCCCCAGGAGTCTGTCGGACTTAGGCTGAATCGACTGCGAAATATATATTTTTGCCAGATTCTTGTTCGATTTCGTTGAATGTGAATAACTATTCGCCTGAATCGAACAGGAATCTGACTGAAAATAGCATTCCCTCGCTACGTTTGCCTATTTCTGACAGACTCCTGAAAAACTTGAGAGAAACAATGAATGACAGGATTTTTAGTCTGCTGCTGATATGCCTTGGGTTGATAGTCAATACCGGCGCTCAGGCAGTCATTGTCGAGGATCTTTATACTATTGAGTTGCCAGTGGCCGATCAGACCACCAGTCTGCGCTTGGAGGTATTTAGCGAGGCCTTCAGGCAGGTTATTATTAAGGTCAGCGGTTCGGACGATGCGCTTCGGAGCCCGGCTTTCGAGCGGCCAGTTGAAAAAAGTGCACGTTACGTCAAACAATTCAGATATGTGGTTCGAATGGACGATGGTGTAGATGGATTTGCCAGCGATCGACTATTTCTGAAAATTGATTTCGACCAACAGTCAGTCGAAAACCTGCTACGAGATAATAACTTTCCTATTTGGGGTCGTGAACGGCCAGGTAGCTTATTAATTATTAGCTACGATGTGAATGAAACGATTCGCCTGGTCTCGGGAGATACTACGCCCAGGATGATCGATTTACTCGATAAGGCAGCACTCAGGCTGGGTGTTCCGGTGCTATTCCCGTTAATGGACCTGGAAGACATCGCGCTGCTTAATATTTCAGACATCGTTTCCCGACAGTATGACAATATTGCAACGCTGGCGGATCGCTACTCGCCAGATGTTCTTGTCATAGGACAGATCGTAGGTCGTAGCGGGCAAGGTTGGAGCGGTGACTGGGAAGTTCAATTTACCGATCAGGTTTTTAAGTGGGAGTACAGGAATGCTTCGAAGCAGGCTGTAGTCGATCAGGTCATAGAACACCTGGCTCGAATTCTGGCTTTAGAGTATGCACTAGATGATCATCGGCGATCGGGGCAATCGCTACTTATGAGCGTATCGTCGATGAATAACATAGGGAGTCTGGTCTCTGTACAACGCTACCTGGGGGCATTGAACGTAGTAGATACGGTACGCGTGACGTTGATCTCTGACGATGTAGTAACTTATGAACTGAAACTTCGCAACGATGCCGAAGCGCTGCAGCGGTTGATCGAATTAGGCGAAGTGCTGGAGCAGGAAGAATTGCCGCAGGTTTATGCTCAGAGCGATAGCCAGACTCAGACTGTTTTGAGTTATAGCTATATCGACCGAGGAACGTCCAATTAAAGCGGCCCAAATTGCGCTACCATTATCATTTGACCGGCAGTTCAGCCTGGATAATTATTTTGCCGAAAAAGGCGAGCTAATCATCACAAGCCTAAAATTGCTGATTACTGACGATGGCGAGTCGGTGATTGGACTTTGGGGAGGCCTCGACAGCGGTAAAACCCATCTGATCAATGCCTGTGCACATTTTGCGCGTCAGCAGGAAATTAATTTTCAGTTATACGCGGGTGACCAACTAGCACAGTGCGATCCTGAATATTTCGATATTCAGGCAAATTGTGATATTTTAGCGGTCGACAACCTGGACGCTCTGTGTGGGCAACTTCGTTGGGAAGAGAAATTTTATCAACTCATTAACCGCTGCAAGAGTGGAGATCTGCGATTGATTTTCACGCTGGCCGACAGTCCGCAGTATTTACATTGCCTGCTAGCCGATTTCCAGTCCAGATTGACCTGGGGGTTATTATTGCAATTACCCGCTTCGGGGGACTCTGAAGTAGAGCAGATAATCAGACAACGAGCCAAATTACGGGGGCTCGATCTATCGAGCGAAGTAGTGGCCTACCTGTTAACCCATTATTCGAGACGCCTTTCGGCTCAGATCGATAATTTACGCCTGTTGGACGAAGCAGCTCTTTCGGCACAAAAAAGAATTACCATCCCGTTGATTAAACAAACTTTGGTCGAACCTGCCGCTGCCGACAACATGGGTTAGGGGAATTCTGATTTATATTGGAGTTCTTTAGGAATTTAAACGCAGGTAGCGGGTGTAATAAATACTGGAAATGAATAACGCTGTACTGAAAAGCGTGGTAAGAAAAGCGTATGTTCTTAAATCAGGACTGGCGATTAACTCACTGATACCAACACAAAAATAGGGCAGGCAAAGGAAACCGACCCATTTATAGGTGTATAATCGGCTGCTGATGAGGCCCCGATATGGCAGTAGCAAGGGCAAAGATAAAAGCAGGACCCAGTAGAGATCAAGCGAGTTATCAGGAACAAAAATCAGACCAAGCTGACATAACAGTAAACCGCTGAGGGCTACCAGGCTAGTCGATTTTAATGGATGCGGCATGGCCTTAGATTAGCCTGGTCGTGAGCCAGGAAATTCGTTTCCCTAGTGTCAGACAGGCATCAATCTCATCCTGACTCAGCGGTTTGCCTTTTTGGCCGGCTACATGACTAGCACCATAGGGCGTACCACCTGTGCTGGTTCGATTGAGTGCTTTTTCCGAGTAGGGTATCCCACTGATGAGCATTCCGTGGTGCAACAGCGGCTGCATCATACTGAGCAATACGCTTTCCTGCCCACCGTGATGACTAGAAGTCGACGTAAATACTGCGGCGGGTTTGTCAATCAGCGCCCCCGAAAGCCATAACGGGGTGGTTTGATCGAGAAAATATTTTAGCGCAGACGCCATATTGCCAAAATATCCAGGGCTTCCTAAAATAAGCCCATCGCAATCTTCTAGCTCGGAAAGTTCTGCGTAGGGGACGCCTGAATCCGGGATAGTCGCCGTTGATTGTTCGGTGCTGGCCGATACTTCAGGCAGGCAACGAACGACTGCTTCGCAGTCGGAATTCGAGTCTACGCCGAGACTGATTTGTTCAGCCATCAGGGCCGTATTCCCATATCGGCTATAATAAACAATGAATATTTTATTCAATTGAATTTCTGCACTTAGATGAGGCGATATCTGCTCTAGCCAGGGTATGATAAATTGGTAATACGGAGATTTTTAGCTGAATAAATCCAGCACCCTGACTGGCGGCCTGCCAATCACGGCCCGATTTCCCATCACCACGATCGGGCGTTGTAAAAGCGATGGATATTCGCAAATCGCCGCCAAAATGTTTTCATCATTTATTGTATTGTCACCTGGTTTCGCATCCTGATAAGCCGGTTCACCCGTTCGCAGTATTTCCCTGGGAGACAAATCTAATAAATCGACAATTCTTTTCAGTTCATGCGTGCCTGGAGGGTTTTTCAGATATTCGATTATTTCGGGTGATTTGCCGTGTTGCTTCAGAATATTCAGAGTTTCCCTGGATTTACTACAGCCAGGATTGTGGTAAATAGTCAATTTTTCTTCAGTCATTCGGATAATTATTCGTTTATAAAGGCTACGCTGACAGATATTAGGACAGTTTTACAATATTGGTGTCGCTTTATCAACTAGCGACTCTGGAGCAGACGGCCCCGACTTGATCATGAAGTACCCTAAACTAGTGAATTATCGTGGCTTTATTTTGCCCCAGACGAGAGGCCCGGTAAGAAATCAGGTTAATTTGGCCGGAGCACTGATATATAATGAGCATTAATTTACATATTTAGGCTTGCTCTGTAAGGTTGATCAAGGTAATCTTCTGTGCAAAGCGGGCACACACAAAGCTTACACACCTTAATTTATATCTAAAAACGATCAGTTCTCTGGAGATAAGAACACATGAATGCTAAAGAACTCTTAAAATTTGCTGCAATTGCGGCTATCACTGCCGGATTTCTTACTGTAGCTGGTTGCGCCACTACCGAGGAAGCAACAATGGAAGCTTCGGCTGAAGAATGTATGGGGGCTACAGCTGAAGTCAAAAACGCCATCTATGCAGCCAAGCTGAAAAATGCGCGCACCAGAAATCTGGGCCTCGAATGGCGAGAAACCGCCAAGATAATCGAGACCGCCGAAAAAGCGGCGGAAGAATGTAATAACGCTCGTGCATTGATTTTGGCTAATAAAGCAGAAGACGAAGCATCAGATGCCATCGCTGCGTTCCATGCCTCACAAGGTACTATGGAGACGGCAGAAGTAGCACCGGTGACCGAAGATACCAGCATGGGTAGTTACCTGGTAGTCGAAGGCGACAACCTGTGGAATATCGCCGGTAAAAATTCAGTTTACGGTAATCCTTACCAGTGGCCATTAATTTACAAGGCAAACTCAGGCCAAATCAAGGACGCTGACTTAATTTATGCGGGACAGTTTTTTGAAATACCTAAAGCATCCATGACTGAAGCCGACGCAGCAATACAACATGCGAAGACTCGTGGAGCCTGGATATTAGGTGAAACCGAAGCCTCGGATCTGGATTACCTGGCTATGTAAATTGTATTCCAGCTAAAAGAAGTAAGAAAAAACCCGCTGGAAAGCGGGTTTTTTTTGCCCGCTAATCGGACTCTGGTAATCGGGGATTATTTGTCGCTAGTGTCGAAATTCCTGCTAATATGTTTTGAGTATCCCAATAAAAAACACTTCTGCAAGATGATAGATAGTTTAAGGCGAGACGAGAATCGGCCCTATGGCGAACCTGAGCGTTTGTAATCTAGAAAGCATCCTACAGGTGCTGGTATCACAGGGAGCTGTAGATCAGGAGAAGGCGAGCATGGTATCGTCACTGGTATCGGACAGAGATCGTGAAAATCTGCACCCACTAGAATTAATCGCCAGCCGTAATTGGGCAAACGATTCGAAGCCTGAGCAAGTGTTAACACTCGATGTGCTGACCGATTGGCTATCCGAAGAATCTGGCGTGTCTCGTTATCACTTTGATCCCCTAAAAATGGATGTTGCCTCCTGTACTTCTATCATTTCTTATGCCTACGCTTCTCGATTCGGAATTCTACCGGTAAAAGTAACCCCTGCAGAAGTAGTGATTGCAGTGACTGATCCTTTCAATCTGGAGTGGCGCGACGAATTAAACAGAATTGTCGATCGACCGATAGTTGCTGTGCTGGCTAATCCGAACGAGTTAAAATCTTATCTGCTAGAGTTTTACAGTATCAGCAAGGCGATGGATAGCGCCGGTGCAAGTGCGGGGAATTTGCCCAGTACGCTACAAAATTTGGAACAGTTGATTCAACTCGGAAGCGCGGGTTCGGTTGATGCCGATGACCAGCATATAGTCAGTATAGTCGACTGGTTGATGCAATATGCATTTAACCAGCGGGCCAGTGATATCCACATCGAACCGAGGCGAGAGCAGGGTAATGTGCGCTTCAGGATCGACGGCGTGATGCACCAGGTGTATGAGATTCCAGCCAATATTACCGCTGCGGTTATTAGTCGAGTCAAGATTATGGGCAGGCTGGACGTGGCCGAAAAACGAAGGCCACAAGATGGCCGTATTAAAACTCGATCTCCGGATGGTGCTGAAATTGAAATGCGAGTATCGAGTATGCCGACTGCTTTTGGAGAAAAGCTGGTACTGAGAATTTTTGATCCTGAAGTGCTTGTGAAAAATTTTTCGTCGCTTGGGTTTGAGAAAAAAGACGAAGATTTCTGGAATCAGATGATCAAACAACCACATGGGATAATTCTGGTGACCGGGCCGACAGGCTCGGGTAAGACGACAACGCTTTACACCAGTCTGAAACACCTGGCTGTACCGGAAGTGAATGTTTGTACGATTGAAGACCCGATCGAGCTGGTCGAACCCAGTTTTAATCAAATGCAGGTACAGCATAATATAGGCCTGGATTTCGCCAGTGGGGTCAGAACCCTGTTACGTCAGGATCCGGATATCATTATGGTGGGGGAGATACGGGATCTGGAAACTGCGGAAATGGCAGTGCAGGCGGCCCTTACCGGGCATTTAGTGCTGTCGACCCTGCATACTAATGATGCTCCTTCGGCGATCGCACGACTGACCGAAATAGGAGTGCCACCCTACCTGATTAGTGCGACGCTTATTGGCGTAGTAGCACAAAGACTGGTACGTACCCTGTGTCCCCATTGCAAGCAAAACCAGGGTATAGATAAAAACGAATGGGAAGCCCTGATCAGACCCTGGAAGACTACGGCACCAGCGGAAATAGCGCGTGCCGAGGGTTGCCTGGAATGTCGCCAAACCGGATTTATTGGGCGCGTGGGTATTTATGAGATGATGCCGATTAGCGATAAGCTCAAGCAGGAGATAGGGTCAGATTTTGAGTTGGCTAAATTCAGAAAAACGGCGATCAAGCAAGGAATGAAGCCGCTCAATCTGGCTGGCGCGCAAAAAGTTGCAAAGGGTATGACGACAATCGAGGAAGTGCTGAAGGTCGCTCCACCACGGTATGAAGTTTAGAGTCCGCGCTTTAACTATTGTTTAAACCAGCGGGTATTGAGCGCCTTAATTATTTTGTTCGGGTAGGCCTGGCTACCAAGACTGCCATTGTAGCGTGCCAGAGCACGCATCAAGTCGTTCGATTCCATATCCATGTAATAGCGTAATATCGTGCAGCCCATACGCAGATTGGTTCGTATTTTAAACAGATTTTTATCTGAAATACCGATTTCGTCTAACCAGAATGGCATGATTTGCATCAGTCCACGGGCGCCTGATATCGAGATGGCGAACTTGTCGAAATGGCTTTCGACCTCGATTAACGCCAGTACCAGTTCGGGAGCTAGATTGACCCGCTTGGCCTCGTAGTGCACATTCATTAACAGTTTGAGTCGTTCTTCGGGGTCGCTGATAAATGGCCCGAGTCTATTCGACATGTCGAGCAACCAGACTTCGGCATCAAATCGATCTTCGAATCCGGCATTGCTTTCGATGGCATTTTTCAGCAATTGTCGAAGTTTAGAATCTTTCTCCGTGCTGATTGAATGAGCTGGCACCGAAATTAATAACGCTAATACGAGCGCTAGTGGACACAGGCAGGCTATCTTTATGCCGATTTGCATGTCCGTTTGAACAAACCGTCGAGAAACGACGGCAATTCGGTTAATTCATAATTACTGGCCGACTGGTCTCTGCGACCTTTGTATTCAAATTGTTTTGCACCTAAGCCACGTTCGCTCAGTACAATGCGATGAGATACTCCAATAAGTTCCATATCGGAAAACATCACCCCCGGTCGCAGTGGACGATCATCCAGCAAAACTTCGATACCGCGCTTGAGACAGTCCTGATAAAGGTCTTCGGCGGCCTTTTTGACCTGTTCAGATTTGTGATAATTGATTGGGCAAATGACCAGCTGAAAAGGCGCCAGTGAATCGGGCCAATATATTCCACTAGCGTCGTTATTTTGCTCGATCGCTGCCGCGACGATACGGGTTATCCCAATACCGTAACAACCCATTTTGGTTACAGCCTCTTTTCCGTTTTCGTCTAGCACAGTTGCCTGCATTGACTTGCTGTATTTATCTCCAAGCTGAAAAATATGACCCACTTCGATACCGCGTAGAATCTTCAGCCTCCCTTTCCCATCGGGGCTCGGATCGCCTTCCTCGACATTTCGAATATCGACTACTTCAGGCTCATCGCAATCGCGCCCCCAATTAGCATTGATGTAGTGCTGACCATCCGCATTGGCGCCACAGACAAAATCACTCACCAGGGCCGCACTTCGGTCGACATAGATTTTGATGTCGAGTCCAACTGGGCCAATAGAGCCAATATCGATTCGTAGTTGAGTATTAATATTATCGCGCTCAGCCATTTTAAATGGACTTGCGACGCCTTCCAGTTTTTCAGCTTTTAGAGGATTAAGTTCATGGTGCCCGCACAAAACCAGCGCCACAAGACCACCATCGTCCGCTTCGGCGATTAGGGTTTTCAGGCATTTATCGATATCGATACCAGGGGTTTTGGCGACCTCTTCAATTGTGTGTTTTCCGGGAGTATCAATGGTTTTCATCGCTGCACCCGGTTTGGCGCGAGTTTTATCGCCAGGAACGGCTTCGGCCATTTCTACATTAGCCGCATATTGGCTTTGGTTGGAAAATGCGATAGCGTCTTCGCCAGAATCTGCGAGCACGTGGAATTCATGTGATGAATTACCACCAATCGCCCCGGAGTCGGCGGTGACAGATCGATAAGCGAGGCCTAAGCGGTCAAAAATTTTGCTATAGGCCTGGTACATCACATCGTAAGTCTGTTGTAGAGATTCCTGTCCGACGTGGAATGAATAAGCGTCTTTCATGATAAATTCACGGGCCCGCATAATGCCGTATCTTGGCCTAATTTCATCACGAAATTTGGTCTGGATTTGATAAAAAGTAATCGGTAATTGCTTGTAACTTTTGATTTCACGCCTAAAAATATCGGCTATTACCTCTTCATGTGTTGGCCCGATGCAAAAATCTCTTTGATGTCGATCTTTTAAACGTAGCAATTCCGGGCCAAACTGATCCCAGCGTCCGGTTTCTTGCCACAGTTCTGCAGGTTGAATGGAAGGCATCAGCACCTCGAGTGCACCGGCCCTATCCATCTCTTCGCGTACTATTTTTTCTACTTTACGCAGGGTGCGTAATCCCAGTGGCATCCAGCTATAAATACCCGATGCGAGTCTACGTACTAATCCCGCGCGCAGCATTAACTGATGGCTAACAATCTCCGCGTCAACCGGTGTTTCTTTTAATGTCGCCAGGTGGAATCTGGATGTCTTCATATTCTGATCGAGCAGGAGTTTATAATGCTCGGCGACCCCGGGAGGGCTGTCGAGTATTAAAATTCCGAGTATTATAGGGGAGGGGTTACCTGATTATTAGTGATTTAAATAAATCACTTGCAAAATTGAGCGATGTCTTCTTCCGCCGTTTGCTTTCGCTGACTAATTTCCTCGGCACTCATATAGCGTACACTGCCATCGGCCGACTTAAGCCTGATTCGAGAGCTGCTACTGATCACCTTCAAATCCTTACGAGCATTTTCACAGGCAATTTTTGCTTCAGCTTCCGGTGTATTGCTAAACTGCTGATTCGACGCACTTTGATTGTCCCCACTGCTGCTGGAGGCATTACTTGAACTACTACCCGAGAGCCTCGGTAGCGGTTTGCCTGGATTACTAGGAGCCCTAATCACCTTTACTGGTTCGGCCTTCGCTTCTAACGGGGGTGCATCGCCATAATTAATATTGCCATCTTCTTCGATCCACTTCAGAATTTCACCGGCGCTAAGCGAAGTTGA
>SMVA01222816.1_pt1 | contig 14885 bp, 16 predicted proteins | sample 2456451 | NCBI WGS metagenome assembly SMVA01 (sample SAMN11095933, study PRJNA526329) | marine sediment metagenome | biome: Marine sediment; feature: Surficial sediment; material: Deep marine sediment; isolation source: Hadal surficial sediment | place: Pacific Ocean | collected 2014-05 | depth...
CCCCCCCGGGGGTCAATAGTTCGGGTCGCGCCCGAGGAACTCCAACTCGCGCTCCCCCCGCAGATGGGAAGGCGTCACCACGTAATCGCCACGCACGGCAGGCGTCACGACGGCGTGCATCACCTGGTAGTCACCGGCAGACAAGAGCCAGGCGAATCCGCCGATGAGCCCGCCGACGAGGGCATAAGCGACCTTGACGGGTGCATAGACCAGGCTCGTCAGCGCGGACAGCGCGCCGTAGCCCACCTCGTTGGACCCCGTCTCCGCGTGGGCCACGCCGGAGTGCGTGCCCAGCAAGAGTGACAGAGCGATCACGAGTGCTCCTCTACGAATCGATTGCTGCATGAAAACCCCCCAAGGTTCATGTGCCTGCCGAATGATGGCGCTCGAAGAACTTCCGTCAATGGGTTCTGGTTGCGAGCCGAGGGTTCGCAAGCAGAACCCTGGCGCAATCCCAAGGGGATTGCGCGGGTCATGGGGCCGGTCGCGTGGCTTCAGAAGTGTTTGTCGGTGTCCAACAGCAAGGTGACTGGGCCCTCATTCACGAGCTCGACCTGCATCATGGACTGGAATCGACCGGTGATGACGGTCACACCCAGATCGCGCGCGACCGTGACCACGGCCTCGACCAGCGGAGCCGCCTGCTCGGCGGGCGCTGCCTCGAGATACGACGGACGGCGCCCTCCCCGAACGTCTCCGAAGAGTGTGAACTGGGAAACGACACCGAGCGTACCTCCGGTATCCAGCAGTGAAAGGTTCATCCGGTCGTTGTCATCCTGAAACAGGCGCAGGTGGACCAGCTTACGGGCGAGTTCGGCGGCCGCCGGAGCTCGGTCCTCGCGGCCGACGCCAACCAAGGCAAGCAGGCCAGCTCCCATCTCGCCCACCAACTCGTCACCGACCCGCACGCGCACCGATGACACGCGCTGCACCACGGCTCGCATTCGCTACAAGGTCTTCTGATCGGCGAAACGACCGTCGTAGACCGCCGCACCCTCGGTGCGAAGCAGCACCAACTGACAGATGCGCACGCCCGAGTGAATGCGAAGCGGCCGGTCGGAGACGTTGCTCATCTCCAGGACCTGTCGGTTGTGGACACCGGGCTGCACGAAGGCCGAGGTCACGTGGATCATCAGTCCGAGCCGGGCGAAGCGACTGCGCCCTTCCAGAAAGCCGCACAGGTCCGGTGGCAACTGGATGATCTCGCGCGTGATGCCGTGGATGGTGACGCCGGGCTCGAGCACGAAGGGATCGTCCAGCCGCATCACCCGGGTGTGATCGCGATAGTCGGCGTCCTCCACCAGGTCGATCGGATTCCGGCCGTCCTCGAACACTCGGATCTCGCTCCCCAGGGTGAGATCGATCGAAGCGGACCCGAGCTGATCCGGAGCGAAAGGCGAAACCACCAGACGCCCCGAGTTGATCTCGCTCAGGATCACATCACGGGTCAAGACGGCCATCCGACGGCGCATGATACCGTAACGCCATGGCCAGCATCGAACCCCGGCAGCTGCATCCTTTCCTGGCGCTGCCGCGTCCGATCGTCATCGGTCACCGCGGATGCGCCGGCGAAGTCCCCGAGAACACGCTGGAGTCGTTCGCGGCCGGCCTCGAAGCCGGCGCCGCCATCCTCGAGACCGACGCCCACCTGACTCGCGATGGCGTACCGGTGCTGATCCACGACGACGAGGTCTCTCGCGTCTGCGACGGGTCTGGGCGGGTGACGGCGATGACGCTCGACGAGCTGAAGCGACTCGACTTCGGCTACGGCTTCACGACCGATGACGGCCGGAGCCACCCCCAGCGCGGTCGTGGCGTGCGTATCGCGACCCTGGCGGAAGCCCTGAAAGCCTTGCCCGACGCGCGCTTCAACGTCGAACTGAAAGAAGACGTCGAAGGGTTGGTCGAACGCACGGTGGAGGTGGTGAGGCAAGCCGGCCGCGAGCAGACGACCCTGCTCACGTCCGGAGAGGACGGCCTGATGCGGCGCCTGCGAGACCACCTGGCGGCGATCGGCTGCAAGCTCGCCCAGGGCGCATCGGCCGGGGACGTGTTGGCCTTCGTTCGCACGGCCCTGGAGGGCACGACGGCACCAGCCGGCCCGATGGCGCTTCAGGTCCCCGAGAGCTTCGGAAATCGCCCGCTGGTGACCGAGGCCTTCGTGGCCCATGCTCACCGCTACGGCATCCACGTCCACGTGTGGACGATCAACGACCGCGACGAGATGCACCGCCTGTTGGATCTCGGGGTCGATGGACTGGTGACCGACTTCCCCGGCCGCATGCGGGACGTCGTGGCCGAGCGGAACGCTGCGAATTGAATCCGCCTTCGGAGTTCCTGCTTTCGGAGCAAGCACGCCTCACGGCCGCGGCCCGGCTCGGCCCGATCGCTGACCTGGCCTGCGGTCGCGGCCGTCACGCACTCGCCGTCGCCGCTGCGGGCCTGAGCTGTATCGGCGTCGACATCAACCCGCGTCATCTGCAGGAACTCGGGGCAGCGGCCCGGGAACGGGGCCTCAAGATCGACCGGGTGCGCGCCGACCTCGAGGCGGCGTCGGGATTCCCGCTTCGACCGGCAAGCTGCGGTGCCATCCTGGTCTTCCGCTACCTGTGGCGGCCGCTGGCACCCCGGCTCGAAACGAGCCTGGCCCGTGGCGGTATCCTGCTCTACGAAACCTTCACCCTCGATCAACGAAAGCTCGGGTATGGGCCCAAGAATGAAGGGTTTCTGCTGCAGCCCAATGAGCTCGCGCAGCTCTTCCCGGGGCTCGAGACCCTGTCGTACTGGGAGGGAATGACCGAGGGCGAGAAGCCGTCCGCAGTGGCCCGGCTGGTGGCCCGTCGCGGCTGAGCTTCAGCTCCCGAGACGTGCGAGGGCCCAGCGCGCGTGTTCGGCCAGCAGCGGGTCCTCGCCTTCGGCGTGCTTTCGGACCAGCGGGATCAGCGAGGCGTCTCCCGAGTTCCCGGCCACCACCAGAGCGTTGCGCAGCAGGCCCTGGTAGCGCGTGCGGCGCAGTGCCGTTCGCCGCGTTGCCCGCTGCCAGGCTTCCAGGTCCAATCCCAGCACCCAGGCAATCGATGGCGCCTTCCACTCGGGACGCGGTGCGATCCGCCGGCGGAGCCCCAGTGGATCCTCTGGAATGCGCCGCCGCTCGCGCTGATTCCAGGGACACACCTCCTGACAGATGTCGCAACCAAAGCCCCAGTCCCCGTGAGCCGTCCGCAGCTCCTCCGGAATCGCGTCGCGCGCTTCGATCGTCGTGTACGAGATGCAGCGAGTCGCGTCGAGTACATAGGGCTCGGGAAACGCATCCGTGGGACAGGCGTCGAGGCAGGCCCGACAGCTTCCGCAGTGGTCGGGCTCGGCGGCGTCGAAGTCGAGCAGCAGATCGGTGAGGACGACCGCCAGATAGAAATACGAGCCCAGACGCGGATGGATCAGGCAGGTGTTCTTGCCGACCCAGCCGAGTCCAGCGGCGGCCGCATGCACCCGTTCGAGCACCGGACCGGTATCGACGTAGCCGCGGCTTCGAACCTCCCGCGCCGCCAGAGCCGGCAGTCCCGCCTCGAAGGCCCGGACTCGATCGATCAGCACATCGTGGTAGTCGTCCCCGCCCGCGTAACGCGCCACCTGGAACTCCGGAGACATCGGACGCTCGCCGGGGTCATAGACGAAGCCCAGAGCAACGATGCTGCGGGCACCTTCCAGAACCCGCCGCGGATCGACGCGTTCCTCCACGCGACGCTCGATGTAGTCCATCTCGCCGGCGAAACCGCGCGCCAGCCAATCGCGCAGAAAGACCGTGCGGTCGCTCGGCGTGGCGGGCGCCACCCCCGCCAGGTCGAATCCCGTCGCCAGGGCCAGTCCCTTCACTCGCTCGGTCAGCGTTTGGGGTTCCGTCATCAGCATGGCTCCCGCCGCGCCTGTAGATTCACTTCGCCGCCGGGTATGATGCGTCTTCCGGCGCGGGATTGCCGCGCAGATGGCTTCACGGACGACGAAAGGGGGACCTCGTGGGTCGAGCCAGCTTTCCCGAAGGATTCCATTGGGGAACGGCCACTGCTTCGTATCAGATCGAAGGCGCGTGGAAGGAGGACGGCAAGGGCGAATCCATCTGGGATCGCTTCGCCCACACCGAGGGAAAGATCCGCACCGGCGACACCGGTGACATCGCCTGCGACTCGTACCACTGCTTCAACGACGATATCCGGATGATGCGCGAGATGAACCTGAACAGCTACCGGTTCTCGATCTCGTGGCCACGCATCCTGCCGGAAGGCAGCGGCGCCGTGAATGCCAAGGGGATCGACTACTACGACCGGCTGATCGACGCGCTGCTCTCGGCTGGCATCCGCCCCCTCCCCACTCTCTATCACTGGGACCTTCCCCAGGCTCTCGAAGCTGCCGGCGGTTGGCCCGAACGTGACACGGCCGGGCGTTTCGCCGACTACGCCGATGTGTGCATGAGGGCCTTGGGCGACCGGGTCGGCCATTGGATGATTTTCAATGAACCGACCATCTTCACCGTGATGGGCTACCTGGTCGGCATCCACGCCCCAGGTCGCAAGCACCTCGACGACTTCCTGCGCGCCACCCACACCGTGAATATCGCCCAGGGCGAGGCCTTCCGGGCCATGCGCGCCACCCGCTCGGACGCCAAGATCGGCACCGCATTCAACATGACTTCGTGCGAGGCCGCGGGGGACAGCGAGGCGGACGCGGACGCGGCCGAGCGCTGGCATTGCTTCATGAACCTCTGGTACCTGGAAACGGCGCTGAAGGGCCGCTACCCCGACGCCTTCGTGAACGGCGCACCCTTCGACAAGATGGACGTCCGTGATGGTGACATGGAGCTGGTGAAAGTCCCCCTCGACTTCATTGGAATCAACCTCTACACGCGCACCATCGTGAAGCACGACCCGGACGACCGGTGGGGGTTGCAGGCGACGCCGGTGGGACCGATGGGCGGTAACGACGGTCCGAAGACGGCCTTCGGTTGGGAGGTCTGGCCCGACGCGCTCTACGACATCATCATGCGAATTACGCGCGACTACGACACGCCGGTCATCGAGATCACCGAAAACGGTTGTTCCTATCCGGACGGTCCCGATTCGTTGAACGTCATCGACGACCAGCTCCGCATCGACTTCTACCGCGGCTACCTCGCCGCCGTAGCCCGCTCCATCGAAGAGGGTGCCGACGTGCGCGGCTACCACGCCTGGACCCTGCTCGACAACTTCGAATGGACGGAGGGATTCGCGCAACGCTTCGGCCTGGTCTGGGTCGACTTCGAGGATTCAAAGCGCACGCGGACCCTCAAGGAATCGGGTCGATGGTACGGGCGGGTTTCGGCCGAGAGCGGATTTGAAACCTGATGGTGGGTCCGGCCGAAGAATCCTCCATGCAGCGGCAGCTCGTCTTCCTGATCGCAGCGCCGCGTTCGGGGTCCACCCTGCTGCTGCGCATGCTCGGCTCCCATCGCGCGATCTACTCGCCGCCTGAACCCCACCTGGTCACACCCCTCGCCAGCCTGGGGTTCTACGACATGGTCGAAAAGGCGCCCTATGACCCGATCATCAGCCAGCGCGGCGTGCGCGAAGTCGTGGCCGAGCTGCCGCGCGGCGAAGCCGACTACCTCGACGCACTTCGGGCCTACACGGACACGATCTACCGGCGCCTGTTGGAGCCGACCGACTACACGCTCCTGGTGGACAAGACGCCCGCCTACGCGCTGGTGCTCGACTTCCTCGCCAGGCTCTACCCCGACGCACGCTACATCGTGCTGACACGGAATCCACTGGCGATCTGGTCGTCATTCGTCGAGTCATTCTTCGATGGCGACCAAGAGGCCGCCCACCAGCACAACCCGCTGATGGAACGCTACGTCCCGGCGATCGCGCGCTTCCTGCGCGAGAAGCCCGTGGCCCTGCACCACATCCGCTACGAAGAGCTCGTACAGGTTCCCGAGAAGGAGATGCAGAAGCTCTGCAACTTCCTCTCCATCGACTACGACGCCAGCATGGTGAACTACGGAGAACGCGCCGAGAACCGGCTGGAGACGACGCGCGGGCTCGGCGACCCCATCACGGTCGCCAAGCAGAAGCGCCCCACGACCCACTCGTTGGCGCGCTGGGCCGAGGACATGTCGGGGGAGCCTGGCAAGGTCGAGCGGGCCAACCAGGTCCTGGCCACACTCCAGGACGGAGACCTGGCGAGCTGGGGATTCAACCGCCAGCAGCTCCAGCAACAGCTCGATGCGGTCCCGGTCGAAGGCGCAAGAAAGAAGGGGCGCGGCCTCTCGCGCTACACCCTGGAGCGGAAGCTCCTGGTCGTGATGCGGCGCAACATCCACCACAACGCCTTCGGCCGCCTGGTCCGTAGTGTCCGCAACTTCTGCAACGTCCTGCTTCGCTGACAACGTTTTCATCCGGCGGAGGACCACCCTCGTCGTGCGAGTCCGAACTGCTTCGGAATGCGGTGGCACACAGAACACCGAATCGACCTTTCTGCTACCTTCGGGCCCATGCATGAAGCTTCTCCGATCGAACCCAGCCCGGAGGCGCAAGCGCCGGAGTCGCTCCGGCCCAGCTACGAAGTGATCTCGCTCGCCTGCGAGATCACGGCCTACGCGCCGGACGACGACGAGCGTCCGCTACTCTGAGTCAAGCGCCCTTCACCGCTGATTCCAGCACTCCTATGTGCCGATGAAAAACGTGTGGAAGGAAGCGCTCCACATGCTGCGCCGTATTGTCGCGCTGCTCGGGGAAGCGATCCGTCGCTACTTCGTGGCCGGCGTCGTTTTCTTCGCACCGATCGGCATCACCGTCTGGGCGATGGTGTCGATCGTCATCTGGCTCGACAACCTGATCCTGCCCAGACTGCTGCAGCTGGTCCTGCCTGGGCTGGACGAACCGCCGCGGCTGCCGGTGATCGGCATGCTCTTCACGTTCATCGTGATCATCCTGTTGGGGGTGATCGCCCGCCACGTCTTGGGAGGAGAGGTCCTCAAGCTCTGGGAACGTCTGCTGGGTCGAGTGCCCGTGGCCGGCAACATCTATTCCGGTGTGAAGCAGCTCTTCGAAGCGATTTTCCGGGGGGATCAGGGATCCCGATTCAACCGGGTCGTGTTGATCGAGTACCCGCGCAAGGGCATCTACGCGCTGGCCTTCACGACAGGCGCTGCGCAAGGCGTAGTGCAAGCACTGACCGAGAAGCGCATGATCAATTGCTTCCTGCCGACGACGCCCAACCCGACGTCGGGCTTCTACCTGCTGGTCCCGGAAGACGAGGTGACGGAAGCCGACATCACGGTGGAAGACGCATTCAAGCTGATCATGTCGGCCGGCATCGTGACTCCGCCTGACAACGGATCGCGACCGGCCGCGACCGAAAGCGCGGACGACTCCGCGCCGGCGTCTCCGGAGGCATCGACCGGCTGAGGTCGGTGCTAGGAGCCGTCGTTGTCGAGAACACGGGAGACGACGGCCAGGAAGCGCGGATGGCTCATCAGGGCGAGGTGGTCGCCCGAATTCACGAGGGCCACCACTTCCGGATCCTGCATCAGCGCCTGGATCGCCGGATCATCCCGCAAGCCCTTGATGCGGGGAGCGACTTCACGCAGGACGTCGCCCATTTCCGCGCGGAAGCTCTGGGGATCGGCCGCGGCCTCGGAAGATACGAGTCCGAGGGCTGCCATGTCGAGACGCAGGCTCTCGTCGTGCACGATGCGCAAGAAGCTCGTCTGGTTCATGGCAACGTCCACGGCTCCCACTTCGACGTAGGTCCAGAAGGCGCGATCGGCGCGTAGCTCTTCGACGCCGGGATGGGCCAGAATGTGCTGGAGCCCCTGGATCGAATCAGCGGGCCGGGACACCATCTGCGCCAGGGCACGACCCGCCGAGCCGGCTTCTTGGCCCATGGCCGTTTCGACACCGACCTTGACCAGCGAGGCCGCGACATCGGTGGCCACCGAGTCCCCGAGTTCGGGCAGGCCTTCGAGCGTGCCCGTAGAGCCGAGGGCGTCGATCCACAACGCCAGGTAGGAAAGCAACAGGACGACCAGGCTGCCCCGGACCATTCCGAAGACGCCACCAAAGAAGCGGTCTCCTCGCGTGCGCGGCAGCCCTCTGCGGCGCCGCTTCTGCATGCGGCGCAGCACACCCGACAGGATGCCCATCGCGATGAAGGCCCCCAGGAATCCCAGACTGCCCGCCAGCGGGAAGCCCAACCAGGTCGGCGTGCCGAGTGCTTGCGCGACCCGATCACCGTACGCGGGCGCGGCCCAGAAGCCGGTTGCGTAGGCCACGGCCAGCGACAGCAGCGACATGCCGCTGGCCAGGGCACCGCGCAAGGCACCGACTCCGGCGAAGAAGCCCAGCAGCAGCAGCGCGATGACGTTGAGCCACATGGCTCCAACGAGATCGGTCGTCCGGCCGCGTCGCTTGATCGTGCCGGCTCCCCGGTCGATGGCTCCCGGTCCCCCCTCCCCGCACGTCGGCAGCCTGTCAGGGAGCGGGCACGCTCCAGCTCTCGAAGAGAGCTAGCCGCCGGATCGACAGATCGATGCCCTGATTGTCGGCCGCAGCCTGTATTTCGGCTTCGAAGGCCGCTAGATCCTCGGGGTCGGCGGGCGTGCCCGCAGCGGGGTCGTCCAAGCCGATGAAGAAGTTGTCGAAGTGTTGGGGCACCACCCAACGGGGTCGCAGGTGCTTCACCAGCAACTCGGCGTAGTCCTCCTCCCGCCCCGGGATGGCGGGCAGCAGGACGTCGAGCCGCTCGCCGTCGGCCAGCAGCCCGGCCAGGGCCTGGGGGTCGAGGCCGGCGCTGCTCAACACGAACAGGCGCAGACCACTCGGGCGGTGGGTGATGAGGTAGCCGATCGCCCCCCCCATCTTGAACGACAAGATGTGACGCGGCGCTTCCGGCACCTCCGACACCACCCCATCGAGCGGCACCTTGCCGAACAGAATGCGGGCGTGCTCGCTGGCCACGGCCCGTACGTCGAACACGCCCTCGGACGTTTCGTCTCCCGGCGCAAGCTCCAGCAGGCGCGCGGGGTCCGCGCCGTAGCTTTCGCTGATCGCGGTCGTGGTGCGCGTGCCCGCGATGCGCGCACCCGTCTGCTGGGCGATCCAGGAGACGTCTCCCAGGTGGTCGAAGTGGCTGTGTCCCACCAGGATCAGGCCGGCCCTGCCCAGCTCCGGTGTCGGACCGTCGGGAAGCAGCAAGGGCGCGAGCACCTCGGGATTCGGACGGTAACGGTGAAGCAAGCAGCGCAGCAGGCCCGGCCGACTCAGGTAGGGGTCCAGGACCAGTACACTGTCGCCCGCCTCGACCGTGAAGCCGGCGACACCGAGCCAGCGAAGCTTCACGGATTCGGCCCCGGCCTCCAGCGCGGCAAGGGCCACCACGACTCCGAGCAGGACAGCTCCATGACGGAGACGATGCGACGGCACGACGGACGCAGGATACAGGTAGCCGGGCTGCCTGGCGCAATCCCGGGGGATCGCGCGCGGCGCTTCAGATCAAGACGCCCCCGCGGGTAGCCGATAGTGATGGCCTGGTGGACTGCTCGTTGGAGCGGAGAGAGGTGACGTGTGTGATCGGCAAGACGATCGGTAACTACCGGATCTTGCAGAAGGTCGGGGAGGGCGGCGTGGGCGAAGTGTACCGCGCGATCGACCTCGCCCTGGGACGCACCGTGGCCATCAAGGCCCTCCGAACCGCCGTCGCCAGCGAGGCCAAGGTGCTCGAACGCTTCCGCTCGGAGGCCCGGACGCTCGCGCAGCTCAACCACCCCAACGTCGCCATGGTCTACAGCATGATCGAGGCCGGCAATACGTTCTTCATGGTGATGGAGTTCGTCGAAGGCCAGACCCTCTCGGTGCTGGTGCAGCAGGTCGGTTGCCTTCCGCTCGACGAGGCCATACCCCTCTTCTACCAGGCCCTCGACGGCATCGGCTACGCCCATGATCGCGGCATCGTCCACCGCGACGTGAAGGGCTCGAACCTGATGCTCAATCACGAAGGTGTGGTCAAGGTGATGGACTTCGGCATCGCCCGGGCATTGGGTTCGGACCGGCTCACGCGGCAAGGGCACATGGTCGGCACGCTCCAGTACATGTCGCCCGAGCAGGTGCGGGGACTCGAAGCCACCACCCGCTCGGACATCTACTCGCTGGGCATCCTGCTGTACCACCTGCTGACCGGACGCGTGCCGTTCAAACGCACCAACGACTACGAGCTGATGCGATCCCAGGTTGAGAAGGACCCGCCCGCGTTGCGACAATTCGTGCCCGATCTCTCGGAACAACTCGAGCGCCTGGTGCTGCGCGCTTTGGCCAAGAAGCCCGACGACCGTTTCCAAAGCACCAGCGAGTTCCGACGCGAACTCGAGGAATGCACCGACATCCGAACCTCACCGAATGTGAGTACGGCCGAGCGTCTGGCGGCGCGATCCCGGGATGCCACGGACTCCGGCTCCACCCCGAGAAATCGCGCGATCGACACCACCCACGTCATGGGCGCCGACGAAACCAATGCCACTGGCGTCACGGCCGATGCCATCGATGCGGCCGTGAACGAAGTGATCGCCCCTTGCAGCCGGGACTTCGAAGGCACCCTGTCCAATGGAACCGGGATCTTGACTGAAAACGAATCGACGTCCTCCCGCTGGCTGCGCGCCGCCGTCGGGGTCGCCCTGCTCGGACTGCTGGCCGCTGTGAACGGCCTGATGCTGGCCGATTCGAGCCGCCCCGAGGCGAACACCATGCGCCTCCACGCAAGCGTCGCCGGACTGGAGTCGATGCCGACCGCGGGTGAATTGCTGCCTTTGCCCCTGGGTGCAATTCCCCATGAAAACCTGCTTTCTCGGGATCCCAAGATCCTCGAGGATCTGCTCCTGAGCCTCGACCGCGCCGCGGGGGTCTTGCCCGACGTGCTGCCCGCCGATGGAGAGGGAGAAGTTATCGTGGCCGAGACTGCGGCAGCAGTGCCGAAGGCGAGCGATCCTCCGGCGGCACCGGCAGCGCCAGCGCCGGTCGCCACCCGCTCGAAGCCCAAGGCCCAAAAACGGGGAGCTGGAGCTTGGGTCATCCGAAGGTAGTCGCACTCTGTATTGCGCTGCTGCTCGCCGGCAGCAGCGGCTGCGCGAGCCTGCGCTGGGACCTCAAGAAGTCGTTCCGCAAACCGGGCGAAAAGCTCGCCACCTTTCCCGAGCTCGTCTGGGAGGAGTACGACTGTGACACCCAGCAGCGCCCGTTCTTCATCATCGAGGAGAACGAGCTGGTGCCGCCCCAGGTCTACCCCGGTGGTGAGTTCAATCACCGCATGATCTACGTGATGTGTCCGCGCGGGTCGACGGAGACGGTCCTGGGGAAGCTGCAGACCCGCATCCGTTTCCGCGGCGACCCCATTGTGCTCACGACGACAGCCCATTTCGAGATCAAGCCCGGCCGCTGGATCGTCGACGCCGAGGTCGCCCTTCCCGATGAAGCCGAACCCGGGGTCTACGCCTACGAGCTGGCATTTCGCAGCCGCCACCTGCGCTTCGACAAGAGCCTCACGTTCGTGGTCAAGGCGCGCTGACACGAAGCGCGACGCGCCGGTGATTTTGGATGAAACTGTGTTCGGATCTGGCGGAGGGGTGAAATCCCTCACATAATCGCGTGGATGGAGTGGGTTGCATGAAGAACCGTCAGCCTCGCAAGACCAAGGTGATCGCGACCCTCGGGCCGGCCTGCGACTCGATCGACACGCTCAAGGCCATGATCCACGCCGGCATGAATGTGGCCCGCCTGAACTTCTCTCACGGCAGCCACGAGGAGCACCGCAAACGTCTGGAAGCGGTGCGTGAAGCCGCCGCCACCCTCGACGCCAACGTCGCCATCATGCTGGACACCAAGGGTGTCGAGATCCGCACCGGACGGGTCCAAGGCGGCGCCGTCAGCCTGACGACGGGCGAATCGTTCACTCTCTACGCCGAAGATCGGGGGGGAGACGCCACTGGCGTCTCGATCTCCGACCCCCGGTTCTTCGACCACGTCCAGCCGGGATCCCTGATCTTCCTCGACGACGGCGTCATGGAGCTGCGGGTGGTGGAGACCACGGCCACCCAGCTCGATTGTGAGATCACACGCGGCGGCCGGCTCGAGGACCGGCGCGGAGTCAATATTCCGGGCGCGAGCTTCGGATACCGGCCCATGAACCAAGAGAATCGCGACGATCTGCTCTTCGCGATCGATCACGACATCGAATACATCGCCGCTTCCTTCGTGCGCAGCGCGCGCAACGTGTCTGAGATCAGCCAGCTGCTCGAGGATCACGGAGCGCAGATCCCGGTGATCGCCAAGATCGAGAACAAGGAAGCCGTGCAGAACCTCGACGAGATCGTCGCCGTCTCCAACGGAACCATGGTGGCCCGTGGCGACCTGGGGGTCGAGCTGCCACTCCACCAGATCCCGATGGTCCAGAAGAAGATCATCCGGACGACCGTCAGAGCCGGCAAGCCGGTCATCACCGCCACCCAGATGCTCGACTCGATGGAACGCAACCCGATCCCCACGCGCGCCGAGGTGAGCGACGTGGCCAACGCGATTCTCGATGGAACCTCGGCAGTGATGCTCTCGGGTGAAACCGCGATCGGGGCGTACCCGGTCGAGGCCGTGCGCACCATGGCTTCCCTCGCTCGGGAAGCCGAGGGCGCGCTCAGCCAGTACGGTGACCTCCAGAACATCCGCTCCGAGCCGGCCCACGTGGTCACGGAGGCGGTGAGCCAAGCGGCCATCACGATGGCGGACCACCTGGACGCCGCGGCCATCATCACCCTCACCGAAAGCGGCTTCACGTCCCGGTCGATCTCCAAGTTCCGACCGCGCTGCCCGATCCTGGCGATCAGCGCCTCCGAGAAGGTGGTGCGCAAGCTTGCCTTGAACTGGGGAGTGACCGCCATCTGCTACCAACGTGAGAGTGGCGCCAAGGACGAGCGAAACGACGAGGACATGATCCAGTTCGGAATCCGCCGCGCGCTGCAGCAGGGTTACGTCCAACTGGGCGATGTGGTGGTCGTTACCGCCGGTGTCAGCCGGCGTTCCGGCAGCACCAACCTGATCCGCGTGATCGAGGTGGAGTGAGCGCGCGGGCCCGGTGCCTTGGCGCGGCGGGCCCGTCCTGCCCAAATTGACGGCAGACCTGCTCAAAAATCCGGCAGGACCGACAGCTGATCGGCCTCTTGAAGACCCCCAGACGGCAGCTGGGCAGCCTACGCCTGTGCCACCCATGGCACAGCGCTTGCTTCCTTCGACGACGAATTTGACTCTCGGAGGATTCGCAAAATGCGCTTGGCCCTTCGCACGATTCCCGGCTTGTTGTTGGGACTGACCGTCTTCCTGTTGGCGGGCACGGCATTCGCCGAAGACGAACTGAGCGCCGGAGACACCGCTTGGATGATGACCAGCAGCGCACTGGTCCTGATGATGACCCTGCCCGGACTGGCGCTCTTCTACGGCGGCCTGGTCCGCAGCAAGAACATTCTCTCGATCCTGATGCAGTGCCTGCTCTCGGCCGGTCTGATGAGTGTGCTTTGGATCGTCGCGGGCTACAGCCTGGCCTTCAGTGGCGAGGGCCGGTTCGTCGGCGATCTGGAGAAGTTCATGCTCGCTGGGATCACGCCTGAAAGCCTGTCCGGCACGATCCCCGAGTACGTCTTCGTGATTTTCCAGAGCATGTTCGCCGTCATCACGCCCGCCCTGATGATCGGCGCGTTCGCCGAGCGCATGCGCTTCGGCCCCTATCTGGTGTTCATCAGCCTCTGGCTGTTCGTCGTCTACGTGCCGCTGGCCCACATGGTCTGGGGCGGTGGCTTCCTCGCGGACCTCGGCGCAATGGACTTCGCCGGCGGACTCGTGGTGCACATGTCGAGCGGCTTCTCGGCCCTGGCGGCCGCCCTGTTCCTCGGCAAGCGCCGCGGCTTCGGCAAGGACCCGATGCGTCCCCACAACCTGCCGTTGACCCTGATCGGGGCCGCTCTTCTCTGGGTGGGCTGGTTCGGATTCAACGCCGGCAGCGCGTTGGCCGCCGACGGCACCGCGGGCTTGGCGTTCCTCACCACCAACACGGCCACGGCCGCGGCCGTGCTCGGCTGGGTCGCGATCGAGTGGCTGCATCGTGGCAAGCCGACCGTTCTCGGTGGCGCGACCGCAGCAGTTGCGGGCCTGGTGGCAATCACGCCGGCCTGCGCCTTCGTGACCCCGGGCGGCGCACTGCTGATCGGCTTCGGCGCCGCCGCCATCTGCTACCTGGCGGTAACGGTGCTCAAGCCCCTGGCGGGCTATGACGACTCCCTCGATGTCTTTGGCGTCCACGGAGTGGGCGGCATGTGGGGCGCCATCGCCACCGGCCTCTTCATCGCCGACTTCGCCCTGCCCGAGGGCGTGAGCTGGGGGGCTCAGGTCGCAATCCAGCTTCAGAGCGTCGTGTTTGTGGCAATTTTTGCACCGCTCGCGACCCTCGCGATCCTCTTTGCACTGAAGGCCGTTTTCGGCGACCTGCGCGTAGAAGAAGAGGACGAATACAAAGGTCTCGACCTCGCGACGCACAAAGAGAGTGCGTACGTGGAGTAGAGCCAATGGCCCGGACCGCGTGCGCACGCGGAGCGCGGCGTGGCGATGGGACGCGTCCGATGGCTTGCGGATCCCCGAAGCCGGCTGTCGTCTTGGGACGGCCGCCGGTATCCTTGGCTCGACGCTGATATGGTTGGCCTGTGCGCGTGATGCATTTCGTGCCGTACCTTCCGCCGGAACGGGTCGGCGGAGTCGGTGAATTCGTGGCCGCCCTTCACGGCGGGCTGTTACAGCGTGGCCACGACTCCCAGGTGGTCACCACGGGCG
>SMVA01452473.1_pt1 | contig 14883 bp, 14 predicted proteins | sample 2456451 | NCBI WGS metagenome assembly SMVA01 (sample SAMN11095933, study PRJNA526329) | marine sediment metagenome | biome: Marine sediment; feature: Surficial sediment; material: Deep marine sediment; isolation source: Hadal surficial sediment | place: Pacific Ocean | collected 2014-05 | depth...
ACCAAGGTCGAGGGCCGGCACGTCAAGTACGTGGAAATTCCGGAAGGAGTAGCTCCTGACGGATTCTTTACGTCGTTCGACGACGTTAAAGGACGTGTAGCGACTACGCCGATTACGCGCGGCGAAATACTCATTGGCGAACGCTTCGCCGAACACCAGGCCGGCAGTACGCTCGCCGCGCTTGTCGGTGAAAATATGCGTGCCGTTGCGATTCGTGTAAACGACGTTGTCGGAGTGGCGGGCTTCCTGTTGCCGGGGAATCGTGTCGATGTTATCTCTGCACGTAGAACCTCCGATCGAAAAGTGGTAACAGAAACAATCCTGCAAAACATCAAGGTGCTGGCTGTGGATCAGACAGCTGCGACGGACACCAATGAGCCCGTTATCGTTCGAGCCGTTACGCTCGAGGTGTCGCCGAAACAGGCGGAGACCATTGTTCAGGCGCGCACCGAAGGTCAGATACAGCTGACGCTGCGCAACCCGAATCAGTCGGAGGCGGAGCCGGAGCCGGAGGTTGTTGCGAAGCCCGCTCCACCGAAATCCTCTCACCCACGGCCGGTACGTTCAAGGTCGACTACTGTCACCGTCATTCGCGGCACACAGGTAGCCAAGATCAAAACGAAGACTTGATCAGCATGCGCCGGATCGACAATCGAGGATGATAATTTTGAAAAACAAAAATTTGCCAGGGATAGCGATGCTACAGATAGCAGTGGTATCCACATTGTTGCTCTCCGCGATCGCAATTAATGCGCAGGAAACGGCGGCACAACCCGCGTTCGTTAGCGACGAAAACCTCACGGTGCCACTCTACAAGTCGCGAATTTTGCCGCTTGAGACCGCTGCCTCGCGCGTATCCGTGGGTAACCCGGACATTGCAGATATCCTGATTCTTCGCGCCAACCAGATCTACATTCTCGGCAAAGATCTCGGTACCACGAACGTATTCCTTTGGGACAAGAATGATGTCCTGATCGGCGCCGTGGAAATAGTCGTTACCCACGATCTACAGTCACTGAAGAAGAAGCTGCACGATTTGCTGCCGAACGAGTCGATCGAAGTACATTCCGCGCAGCGCAACATCATCCTCTCCGGCAAAGTCTCCAATGTCACGAACATGGACGCGGCACTGAAGATTGCGCGCGGCTATTTCGCGCGCTTCACAGCCGTGGATTCAACGGAATTCGAACAGGCAACAGGCGCCGGCACGGCCGAAAGTTCGGCCGGCGAAGTCATTAACCTGATGGCCATCGGTGGCATACAGCAGGTCATGCTCGAAGTGAAGATCGCGGAAATCTCGCGTACGGAATTACGTCGGCTTGACATGCGTTTCAACGCCATCCTGCAAGGGAGCGATCGCTGGAATTTCGGTGGGGTAAATGGTGGCGCGACATTCCCTGACGCGGTATTTCCTCCTGACAGCCTCCGCGTCCCTGTATTTGAAAACGCGGCGCCGTTCGGACCGGCGGTTGATGAGTTTGCTCCGAACGACCTGTTTATCGAAAACCAGGGCTTATTTGCGAGCCTGCTGACGAACAATGCCTTGTTCAATGTGGCATTCGACGCCGCGAAGGAGAAAGGTCTCGCCAGGATTCTGGCGGAACCGACCTTGACGACGCAGTCGGGCCAGGAGGCGGAATTCCTCGCCGGTGGTGAGTTTCCGATTCCGGTACCGCAGGGACGCGATGGCATCACGATCGAGTTCAAGGAATTCGGCGTGGGCGTCAAATTCCTGCCAGTGGTGCTCGATTCCAAACGCATCAATCTGAAACTGAACATAAACGTCAGCGAGCTCGTCAGTGGTAACACGGTGGGCATCAACATTAACGGTGTCACCTCAAATTTCATAATTCCGTCGCTGACTAAACGCAGCATCATCGCAACGGTTGAGTTGGCGGACGGCCAAACGATCGGTATTGCGGGCCTCATCAATGAAAGTCTGCGGGAAGTGGTCACGAAATTCCCCGGCCTGGGCGACATACCTGTCTTTGGCGCGCTGTTTCGAAGCCAGGAGTTCATAAAAGGCGAAACGGAACTTCTGATTCTGGTCACGCCCCACTTGGCGAAGCCGCTCGGACGCGATGATATCCGCCTGCCGACGGATGGTTTCGCCGAGCCTTCGGACTTCGAATGGTTCGCACTTGGCAGACTCGAAGGAACAAAAGCCGGAGAACTTCAATGAAAACAATTAACCTGTACAGGAACAAGACAATGAGCAGAAAAATGATGACTGCATTCGTGGTAGTTGCAACCGGGTTTATCCAAAGCGGTTGCGCGTCTCAAACAACAACGGAGTCCAATTTCGGTGATGCGGTGCGTGAAGTCACGAGGAACCAAATTTACGACCTGGGTGCGTCCGTTTTTTCGAATTCGGATCCTGTCTTTGGCGGTGATCCCTACCAGCTGGAAAACGTCATCAATACGCATCGCGAGAGTTCCTCGCAGCCGAGCAATGTCGGATCAGAAATCCGCATCGGTACCGGCAACCGTTAATAACGCTGTAGCCTGATCAAGAGTCAATTCATGCGAATGCACACATCGAAAAATCGGTCCGGGAACGACAGGATTCGGCAAAAAGGCGTGATATTGCCGCTTATGGCAATTGGCTTACTTGCAATGTTTGCAGTCGCCGGCCTGGCACTGGATTCCAGTCATGCACTGGTGAACAAGACGCGTTTGCAGAACACAGTGGATGCGTCGGCACTGGCTGCGGCGAAAGCTTACGATCAGAGTACGGACATTGTTATCGGTGATGCGGCGGCATTCAGTCTCTTCGGCTTGAACGCCGACGGGGCCGGCAATCATGAGATGAACGCGGCCTATGACAGCGGCGAAATCAACATCATCATTCAGTGGTCTGAAACCCTAAATCCGTTCGTGTCGGCCGGCATCGGGCCATATGTCCGTGTAATCGCGACCGACTTTGCGATCGGTGTCACTTTATCATCGGTACTCGGCCTGACGGTGATCGACATCGCGGCGACAGCGGTTGCAGGGCCGAGCCCCACTATCAACGTGGCGTGCAACATCGCCCCGCTGGTTGTGTGTGCCAAAGATGCCGATGATCCCGATTTGTACGGCTTCGAGAAAAACACGCTCGAGGTACTGAAGTCTGCGGCCGGGAACGGCAGCGATATTGGGCCGGGCAACTTTCAGCTAATACGAATTGATTGTCCCGGCGGCGCCTGTGTCCGCGAAAATCTCGCGGGCAGTTATAACGGATGTGTCGGCGAAGGCACGACCGTGGAGACCGAGCCTGGCAATACAGTCGGACCGACGGTGCAGGGATTGAACACGCGATTTGGCATTTACTCGGGCCCGGTCAGCCCCGAAGACTATCCACCGGATGTCGTTGTCACACAACCGAACCCTCCATTGAGCTACGACGAAGACAACGACCAAATAATGCAGAGCGGCGCAGCAGTCGACAATCAGACGATCGACTATGGGTGGGATCAGTATGCGGACGACATCGCGAATAATTACCTGGACTACCCGCCACCTGTCGGCGTTTACGAGCGACGGGTAATGGCGTTGCCGATTGCCCGTTGCGACGGTGCCAGCAGCGGCCAGGCAACACTCGACGTCGTCGGCTTCGGCTGCTACTTCATTTTGCAAAAAGTTAAGCAGAAGGGTAACGAGGCCGAAATTTTCGGACAATTCCTCGAAGGGTGTAACGCAGGTGGTGCGCCCGGGCCGGATCCCATTTCCGGACCTGGTCCCTACATCATTCAGCTCTATAGAGATCCGGATTCAAAGGACTCGTGATGATCAGGTTTGCCAAAACACAGCATCGACAGCGCGGCGCCATCCTTGCAGAAACAGCAGTGGTCCTACCGCTTATTATCTTTCTCGTCGTGCTGACAGCCGAGGTCACGAACGCGTTTGTGGATCACAACACTTTGACCAAGGCTGTCCGCAATGGCGCTCGCCATGTCGCGTCCAATGCCATTCTTGGCACGACCGGTGTCGTCCTGTTGCAGCCGCAGCTCGTTGCCGAAGCAAAGAACCTCGTGGTGTACGGGAATGTATCCGGCGGGGGCACAGCAATAATATCCGGTCTCGCGATCGGCGACGTGCAGGTGCAGGATCTCGGCGGAGACAACATTGCGGTAATTGCTTCGCACAGCTACACGGGAATACTTGGTCCAATCCTGCCGAGTTTCGGCTTTGGCGCAGATTCGAGCCTGGCTCACACATTGTCTGCAACCGTGACGATGAGGGCGCTCTGAGATGACGCGGTTCAGGCAAAGGGGTCTTTCGACAGTCGAGTTCGCCATCGTCGCGAACGTGGTACTTATATTAATTTTTGCCGTGTTCGAAGTCGGACGGGCCTACTTCGTCTACGCGATGCTCGACGAGGTTACCAGGCGGGGCGCGCGGGTGGCGGTCGTGTGTCCGGTCAACGATCCCGCGATTGGGCAGATGGCAATATTCAATACTTCAGGCAACAGCGCACCGAGCAGCCTGGTCTCCGGGCTGACACCGGGACACATTACCGTCGAATACCTCGACCAGAACAATGCAGTCGTCGGCAACCCGGCGGACACTGCGGGTTTTATTCAGATTCGATACGTTCGTGTCCGCGTCGTCGGTTACCAGCACCAGATGCAAGTGCCAATCGTATCGGGAATCACGAATTTCTTTATGCCGGAATTTTCCGCGGTGTTACCGCGGGAGAGTCTCGGCATTCCCAGGGAAGGGACTATCACGCCATGTTGATTCAGGGATTATTGATATGCGTAAGCTGAACATACTGGTCGCGGGCAAAACCAGGGAAGTGGTCCAATACATAAAAAGAGTCATCGGTGAGCACGAAGGTTATGAGACGGATCTCAAGGTAATCACCAATGGACACACCGATCCGCTGCACGGAGTCGAAATCTTGCCGGATGTGCTGGTGCTGCAATACGTAAAGGGCGACACCGAACTCATGCACCTGGCCACCAACAAGACTGCGCAGCGCGTGCCGCTGATCGTGTTCGGTCCACCGAACGATGCGGATGCCATCAGGCTCGCGATGCAGGCTGGTGCGCGCGACTACCTGCCGGATCCGGTGTTGCCGAGTGAAATTAACAGCACTATCTTGGACATCGCGGCCGAGACGGCAAGCGACGGATCCAGGGAGAACGGCAGTCTGCATGTTTTCCTGAATGGCAAGGGTGGATCCGGTTCGAGTTTTCTCGCGACCAATGTCGCACATGGGCTCGCCAGTAGCGATCATTCGGTCACCCTGGTGGACCTGGACCTGCAGTTCGCAGGACTGTGCCGCTATCTGAACCTGGAACCGGAACGCGGTTTGTTCGAGGCTCTGCAGTCAGTCGAGGACATGGACGAAGTTTCCGCCAGGACATTTACCTGTGAGCACAAGAGCGGGCTACACTTGTTATCGCCGAAATCGGAAAGCCTCCGTCTCAATGCAGACATGTCGCCGGAGCGGTTGTTATCGGTGCTGGATATGTACCGCTCCTTCAACGATTTCGTCATCGCTGACCTGCCGAGAATTATCGACGTTCTCAGTGCTACGGTGCTCGAGAGCGCAGATCGGGTCATAGTAGTAATGCAGCAGTCGGTGCCGCACGTTCACGATACCGCACGCCTGCTGCGGATTCTGCGAAAGGAAATTTGTGTCGACGAGTCGAAAATTACAGTTGTCGTGAATCGGCACCTCAAGGACTCGGCAATCGAAGTAAACGATATTAAGAAAGCGCTTCGAGTGCAGGATCTTGTAACGATTCCTAATGACTACGAACTGACAGCCGAAAGCATCAACTCAGGTTTGCCGTTATCCGAGTTCTCCGGTAGCACTACGGTGACGAAGAGTCTGCGCCAATTGTACAAAATTATCGGTGGCACGATAGAACCCGAGCAGGAAGGATTCCTGCGCAGAACGTTGCCGAATTTATGGGGTACGTAATTAAATGGCCATTCTGGCAAGTACAACAGTCAAAGATCGGATCGAAGGCGCTGACGACGACTTCGATCGGGCGCTTACAGCTAGTGAAGTGGAATGGAAACAGCGGATCAATGAGAAACTGCTGTCGATACTCGATCTTTCCTTGATCGAGACTATTGGCGATGAAAAAGCACGCGCTGAGATCCGGCAGACGGCAAACCATCTGCTTGCGGAAGAATCAGCACCGCTCAGTCTGCGACAGCGCCAACGGGTGGTCAAAGGGATCGAGGACGAAGTTCTGGGTCTGGGTCCGCTGGAGCCGCTGCTCGCTGACAAGACGGTGTCCGATATCCTAGTGAACGGTTTCGACACGATTTACGTGGAGCGACATGGCAAGCTCGAGCGTACCAACGCGAGTTTCACGGACCCTGCCCATTTACTGAACACGATTGACCGCATCGTCTCGGCGGTTGGGCGGCGAATCGATGAGTCCTCGCCCATGGTTGATGCACGGCTGAAGGATGGCTCCCGTGTCAATGCCATTATTCCACCGCTGGCGATTGACGGTGCAGCGCTCTCGATTCGTCGGTTTGCCACCGACCTGCTGACCATGAAAAACCTGGTCGAACTCGAGACCGTGTCAGCACAGATGGCACAGTTGTTGGGAGGCATCGTGAAGGCGAGGCTAAACATAATCGTATCCGGTGGCACTGGCTCAGGCAAGACGACCTTGCTCAATATCCTTACCGGTTTTATTCCGCACGACGAACGCATCGTGACGATCGAGGATTCCGCCGAGCTGCAGACGCAGCAACCCCACGTCGTGCGATTGGAGACGCGCCCGGCGAACATCGAGGGAAAGGGAGAGGTTGATGCGCGGGACCTGGTAAAAAACGCCCTGCGCATGCGCCCCGACCGAATTATCGTCGGGGAGGTAAGAGGAGCCGAGGCATTCGACATGCTCCAGGCCATGAATACAGGTCATGATGGTTCGCTGACAACCATCCATGCCAATTCGCCGCGTGACGCCCTGTCCCGGGTCGAGAATATGGTCAGCATGACCGGCATTACGTTCCCGATCAAGGCACTGCGGTCACAGGTTGCGTCTGCTATTGATGTCGTTATCCAGGTATCTCGTCTCGAGGATGGCAAGCGCAAAGTTGTAAGCGTGCAGGAGATCAACGGCATGGAGGGCGAAATCATCACGATGTCTGAAATATTTCGCTTCGAGCGCGAAGGATTGGATAAGAACAACAACGTGCTCGGCCGATTGCGTCCAACGGGAATCGTTCCCGCGTTTCATAACGAGCTTCGGTGCAAAGGCGTCGAGCTGCCAGTCGAGTTGTTCGAGCCCTGATCTGGCACCAAATAAAGGAGACGATAAATGTCGAGTGGCCAGATAATCTTTGTGGTGCTGATCTTTGCCACCGTATTCCTGTTGGTGCAGGGGCTGGCCGTGCCGGTTTTTGGTGATTCTGCAGCGACAGCCAAGCGCCTGAAGAAACGGCTGGCCGCGATCAGTAGCGAGAGCGATGAAGATTCCTACAGCTCGCTATTGCGCAAGCGATACCTGAGGCAGCTCAAATCGCCGGAGCGATTCCTGGAAAAATTGCCGGCCATGGAATCGCTGGCTACGACCATCGAACAGGCGGGCTACAGGATACTGGCCTACCGCCTGGTGCTATTGTCATTGTCCCTGGGCACAGTGGCGGGCTATTTAAGCTGGGCCGCATTCCGCATGCCATGGCTCACCGTGATCGCGGCAATCTTTGCGGTGTATCTGCCAATACTTAGTATGCGCCGCGCACGCGCGCAGCGAATGGCCAAATTGGAGGAGCAGCTCCCGGACGCCATCGACATGATGAAGCGCGCATTGAAAGCGGGCCATCCCTTCAATGCGACGCTGAAGCTGGTCGCCGACGATATGGACGATCCGGTGGCACACGAGTTCGGGCTTACCTTCAATGAGATCAGCTACGGCAATAACGTACGGCGGGCTTTGCTCGGATTGTTGAGCCGGATACCCAGTATCACAGTGATGGCACTTGTCACGTCCATCCTGGTGCAGAAAGAGACCGGTGGTAACCTGGCGGAAGTGCTGGAGCAGATCTCAAACGTGATTCGCGGCCGCTTTCGATTCCAGCGCAAGGTTAAGACACTTACGGCGGAGGGCCGAATGTCGGCGTGGGTACTTGCGACTGTCCCGCTGTTCCTGTTCGTGACCATATGGGTAACGACACCCGGCTACCTGCCGATTTTGCTAGAGGATCCCCGCGGCCACAAGTTAATTATTTACGGCGCTATTTCCGGAGTGATCGGCATCGCCTGGATCCGCCGCATCATCCGCATCGAGGTGTAAGTAATGCAAGCCTTTTTTGAGCAAATCGGGATTATCGCCAGCGACGAGGCAATTCTGGCTCATCTTGTGGTCTGGCTCTCGGCTGCCACCGTGTTTGTGTTCGTACTGGGCTCTGCCGTATTGCTGTTGAATTACTTCGATCCTGTACGCCGGCGAGTCGGTTCCGTTGTAGGAGATGCACCTGAAGACGAGCGTCTGCTGATCAAGGTGGCAACTGCGCTCGGGCCGGTATCGACTTTCGTGCTGCCGCGGGTCGAGCTCGAGCGGGACAAAGCCATGCTAAAGCTGTCACGTGCCGGGTTCCGTTCACCAATGGCAATGCAGGTCTACTATATGATCAAAACGGTCCTTGCGATCGTTTTGCCGCTCATCGTCCTGCTTAGTGCCAGCTGGCTGCCTCGAATCGAGATGATCAACGTATTGATCTACGCAATGTTTGCCAGCGGAATTGGCGTGATCGGTCCGAACATCGTACTGCAGCGCATGGTCGGAAAGCGGATGAGGGCGCTCAGCAACGGATTTCCGGACGCGCTGGACCTCCTGGTGGTCTGCGTCGAGTCCGGATTAGGCCTGGCAGCGGCTATCCAGCGCGTCGCCGAAGAGCTGGAAGTCAGTCATCCCGAGCTGGCGTTCGAATTGTTGCTGGTGAATGCCGAGATCCGGGTGGGTATGCCACGGGAACGGGCGCTGAAGAATCTGGCAAACCGGACCGGTCTGGTGGATATTCGCGGTCTGGTCGCGTTGCTGGTGCAAACGATGCGTTTCGGCACCGGGGTCGCCGACGCCTTGCGGGTCTATTCCGAGGAGTTCCGCGACAAACGCACGCAAAAGGCCGAGGAGCAGGCCGCCAAGATGGGGACAATGCTCGTCTTCCCCCTGGTGCTTTTCATGTTTCCTATTTTCTTCATCGTGGCAATCGGGCCTGCTGTGCTTCGCATTATCGATGCGTTCACCAAAGTGTGATTCGGATTCAATGTTGATTTATCGAGGAGTAATGTCATGACATCGAGCAAAGGATTGAAATTGACGCTGATAATTTCGATGGCAATGGTCGTCGCGGCCTGCGGCAGTACGCCGCCCGCATCGAAGGTGGCCAGCGCAAGCGACGAACTGCGCGGCGCCAATATGGACCTGATGTTTGCCACCGAATTTCCGGTCGCGAGCAAGTCCGATGCCATAACACGGGCAGCGGAAGCTTGGTCGTCGGGGGATATCAACCGCACATTATTCTTCTATGTAAGGGCTCTGCAGTTCGATTCCGAGGACGCCGACCTGCTCGCTGCCATCGGCAAGATACAATATTCTCAAGGCAGGCCCGGTTTGGCAGTACGCGCATTCAGCATGGCACTGCGTGTCGACGCGGATCACGCGGCCTCACTGGAAGGCAGGGGGCTTATCTTTCTCGCGCACGAAAGGGACGAAGTCGCCGAAGCCGATCTCCAACGTGTGGTACAAATCGCGCCAACAGCCTGGCGCGCGCAAAATGGACTCGGGATGTTGGCGGACCGGCGCGGCGATCACCTGATTGCCACGATGCACTACGATGCCGCGCTGGCAATCGTGCCGGAATCGGCGATGGTGTTAAACAACAGGGGGTACTCCAGTTTTCTGGCCGGAGATTACAGCAGTGCAACCGCGGACCTGCATATTGCGGCGGGTCAGCATGACTACGAGCGTGCCTGGATGAACCTGGGCGCCGTATATTCGCAGCAAGGCAGGTATATCCCGGCGGTCGACATGTATTTGAATGTGCTGAGCGAGCCGCAAACCTACAACAAAGTGGCCGAGGCAGCTATCGCCAATAATGACTACGAAACAGCGCAGCAACTGCTGGAACAAGCCATTTATGAATCGCCGACGTATTTTCCTGCTGCGGAGGAAAACCTTTCTCTGTTACATCTGCATATGCAGTAGAAGATCGAACACCACGATCCATCTTGCAACGAAATATTGGCGAACTGGACACGGTTGGGCCGGCGCGTTGTAATTAGCCTGTCAGTACCCTAACAGGCTGTTGTTTAACGATGGAAAAAAATAAAGGACCAACGCTGGTTGTTCTGGCGGCCGGGATGGGCAGCCGTTTCGGTGGACTAAAACAACTGGAACCGCTGAGTGAAGATGGAAATATCCTGATCGAGTACCTGGTATTCGACGCCATCCAGGCAGGTTTCGATAAAGTCGTCTTCATTGTGCGGCGATCCTTCATCGAAGATTTCGAAAAACTTGTCGAAGGTCTCGCGAAACACGTCACTGTCGAATATGCATTCCAGGACGAGTATGAACCGGCCGGCATCGATCTACCCGACCGGGAAAAGCCCTGGGGCACAGGTCACGCATTGCTGGCGGCGGAACATCTGATCGCAGAGCCGATGGCCGTCATAAACGCCGACGACTATTACGGGCAATCGGCTTATGCAACCGCAGTAGAATTCCTGAGCAAACCAGCGAACGACTCGAAGCATTACGGCATGCTGGGCTATGTACTGCGCAGCGTGCTATCCGACCACGGGACCGTTTCACGAGGTATCTGCCAGTTGGCTGACAACGGCCAGCTGTCATCCATCGTCGAGCACACTAAGGTATTTGATGACGAGGGCACGATTACCGCCGAAGATGGCAATGGCGAAAAAGTTGTCCTGTCCGAAACGCAACTTGCTTCAATGAATTTCTGGTTGTTCACGCCGTCATTTTTTTCCTTCCTGCATAAGGAGTTGCAGGATTTTGCGCTAGAAAACGGAAACGACCCCAAGGCGGAATTCCTGTTGCCGGATATCGTCGGCAGGCTGTTGCAAAGTGGTGAGGTCACGGCCGACTGTTTGCCACATGAGGACACCTGGTTTGGTATGACGCACCGTGAAGACCGCGAGAGCGCGGTGTCCGTAATTACTGAAATGCACGCCGACGGAACCTACCCGACACCGCTGTGGCATGAGGAAAAGTCTGATCACTGATCTGCAGGGAATCGCCACGCAATTTGAGTTGGGCGGGCGATTTGTTTCGGCAGATCGGTACGGGCGAGGTCATATCAACGATACGTTCGTCGTTAGCGTTGAAAAAGACCACGGCAATATGCGCTTTATCCTGCAGCGCATAAACCGGCACGTTTTCCGCGACCCCGGGCCGTTGCTGCACAATATCCGTCGAATCACCGAGCACCTGGCGTCGAAATCGGATGATTCCCGTGCGTGCCTTACCCTTGTCACAAGTCATGACGGAGTGCCTTTTTATCAGGATGACGAGGGCAGCTACTGGCGCGCCTACCGATTTATCGAGGGCGCATGCACATACGACGAGGTCGAAAGCAGGTCACAGGCCAGGGAGGCCGCCGCGATATTCGGGCAGTTCCAAAATCAGGTCAGCGACCTCCCGGGACCACGGCTGCACGAGACGATTCGGGATTTTCACAACACGCCGGCCAGGTATCGGCAGTTCCACACGGCGCGTGCCGTTGACGCGCACGATCGCGCCAGGCATTGCATCCCTGAGATTGAATGGGCGCTGGCTCACGAACAGGCTGCAGGCTCGCTGCTTGCCTTGCAGGAAGCCGGCGAAATTCCCGAACGCGTCATACATAACGACACCAAGCTGAACAACGTAATGTTCGATGAACAAAGCGGCAAGGCGCTTTGCGTGATCGACCTGGACACCGTGATGCCCGGACTTGCTTTGTACGATTTCGGAGACCTGGTGCGCTCCGCAACGATGACTGCGGCGGAAGACGAAACGGATCTCTCCAAAGTCGGCATGCGAATGGATTATTACGAGGCACTAGTGGATGGTTATCTGAGCACGACGATCAGTTTTCTGACCGACGTTGAAATCGAAAACCTGGCCATATCGGGCAGGGTAATCACGATCGAAACCGGGCTCAGGTTCCTGACGGACTACCTGTCCGGCGATGAATACTTCCGAATTCAGCGGCCAGATCAGAACCTGGACCGATGCCGGGCGCAGTTCGCGCTGGCGGCCTCTATAGACGAGCAACTCGACGCCATGCACCTGGCGGTGACAAGCAGTGCGACCAGGATCAGGAGCGAACAGCAATTACGCTGAATGCAATGCATCTTCTACGGCAGCGATATCGTCCTCGGTATCCACACCCTGCCCGGGGCGGACCGAGGCGCGGCCGACGCGCACCGTAATACCAAGCCACAATGCACGCAATTGTTCGAGCTTCTCGCATTGCTCCATGTCGCACGGCCCCGCAGCGATCAGTTGCCGCAGCACCGCGCATCGATAAGCATAAATGCCGTGGTGACGCAGTGCCGTCTGCAGCGTCAGCTTATTCGTGTGTTTGTCGCGGGAGTAGGGAATCGGCGCACGGCTGAAATAAAGTGCATTATCATGCTGATCGATAATAATCTTGGCAACATTGGGATTCCGCAAATCCTCCGCCGAATCCATCGCGCTCGCCAGCGTCCCCATACCGACTGAGTCGTCTTCCAGCAGCGCAGCGCATTCGTCGATAAGCACGGGTGGCAGCAGCGGCTCGTCGCCCTGCAGATTCACGACCGCCAGATCGTCGGGCCATGATCGAAGTTCGCAAACCTCGGCGAGGCGTTCTGTGCCAGAGTGATGGTCGGCGCTGGTCATGCACACGTTCGCACCGAATCCCCGGGCAGCTTCCTCGATTCGCTCATCATCTGTGGCGATCCACACTTCCGCCGCATTGCTTTGCATCGCCAGGCGGTGCACATGCTGAATCATCGGCTCTCCCCTGATCGGGCGCAGCGGTTTGCCGGGCAGCCTCACAGAGGCGTAGCGCGCCGGGATGACGACGACAAATTTGTTCATGCGCTATGCTTCACTGCAGCAAATATGACATTGGCGGAGAAACCCGAGCTTAGCCCGAAATAGGCAGAATTGTCAGCGAGGACCGTCTTTTTGTTGAGCCGCAGGAACATACGCGGCAAAGTAATCAACACCCATTACTGTACTTAATCTATTGTGCTAATTCTCGATCTCGCCTATTTGCTGGTATTCATTCTGCTGTCACCGCTGTGGCTGCTGCTGCTCGTCATCAAGCCTGCGTTCCGTGCCGGGTTGTATGATCGATTAGTACCTGCCGGCCGCGGCCAAGACGTTACGGACACCATCTGGTTGCATGGTTCGTCGGCCGGAGAAATTGACTTGTTGCGTCCGCTGGTCAGTCGACTCGAAACGCGGTTTCCCAATAACAGTATCGTCATTTCCGCATTCGCCATCTCAGGGTATACGTTTGCCAAAAAGGCTTTTCCAAATCATCGTGTCATCTACTTTCCAGCGGATCTCGCGTTTATCATTCGGCGCTTTTTTCGCGAATTGGATCCAGTTTTGATTGTCGTCGTGGAATCCGAATTCTGGCCGAATTTTTTCGCCATGGCCGAGCGATCGAACATTCCACTGTGTGTTCTGAACGGCAAAATGTCGGAGAAATCGTTCCGGTCACACGGGAAAACCGGTCTGATTCCCTGGGCATTGCGAAAAGCGTCCCTGTTCGCGGTGCAAACCGAGGACCATGCGGCGCGATTCCGTGGACTTGGCGTTGCCGCTCGGTCGATTCACGTAACGGGGAATATGAAATACGACTTGAGCGACGTTGCCGACGCCAGCGAGGAAAGACGAAAACTGCGGTCGCAGTATCGGCTGGGCGATGACATGCCGGTCTGGATCGGTGGCAGCATTCACCGCGGGGAAGACGAGGCGCTCGCCTGGGCGCAAAGTCGGCTCGTCAACGACGATTTCAAGTTGCAACTGGTCGTCGTGCCGCGCTATCCGGCCGACGCGCCCGCCATCGTTGACGTATTCGAGGCTCATGGACTAAAAGCAGTGCGCAAGAGCGAATTGTCCGGCAATGGAGAAACGGTTTTCAGCGATCCGCGCAGCGTACTGGTCGTCGATACGATCGGCGACCTGAAGCGCTACTACGCAATGTCAGATGTCGCCTACGTCGGGGGCAGCCTGCATTTCCGCGGTAGTAACAAGGGCGGCCACAACCTGATGGAACCGGCGATTCTGGGTATCGCGCCGCTATTCGGCCCTTACAATTTCAGTTTCCAGGAAACTGTCAGGGCGCTGCTCGATGGCAATGCCGGGCTGCTCGTGCACGACCAGCATGAGATTTACCAGGCGCTCAGGGGGTTTCTCGACAATCCGGGCACCGCTGCGGAGATGGGTACTAAGGCCCGCCATGTCATCCTCGACCATCGCGGTGCGACACAGCAGAATTTCGCGCTGATCGAGCACTACATTTCAGGCCGCTGAGCTTGCCCTTTTTGGCGCGGCAGTTCACGATACTGCCGTCTACAATTCCTGGAAACGATACTACCCATGATTACAGTCAAACATGTCGATGTGGCCGGAATCGACTGCGGATCGGACGACCTGTTCCTGATCAGCGGGCCGTGCGTCATCGAGGAAGAATCATTGATGATGAAGACGGCGGAGCGCCTGAAGAAAATCAGTGAAAAGCTCAATTTGCCACTCATATTCAAGTCATCATTTACCAAGGACAATCGCAGCTCGCTGGACTATTTCCAGGGACCCGGGATTGACGAGGGCATGCGCATTCTTGGGCGAATCAAGAGTGAATTCGGTTTGCCGCTGCTAACGGACATTCACTATCCGGAGCATGCCGCACCGGCTGCCG
>SMVA01008191.1_pt1 | contig 14882 bp, 14 predicted proteins | sample 2456451 | NCBI WGS metagenome assembly SMVA01 (sample SAMN11095933, study PRJNA526329) | marine sediment metagenome | biome: Marine sediment; feature: Surficial sediment; material: Deep marine sediment; isolation source: Hadal surficial sediment | place: Pacific Ocean | collected 2014-05 | depth...
ACCAAGGCGCTGGCGCGCTTCCTGTTCGACGACGAGAACGCCATGGTCCGCATCGACATGTCGGAATACATGGAGAAGCACTCGGTCGCGCGCATGATCGGTGCGCCGCCGGGTTACGTCGGCTACGAAGAGGGCGGGGCGTTGACCGAGGCGGTGCGCCGCCGGCCGTACCAGTTGATACTGTTCGACGAGATCGAAAAAGCCCATCCGGACGTCTTCAATATTTTGCTCCAGGTGCTCGACGACGGGCGCCTGACCGACGGCCACGGCCGCAAGGTCGACTTCCGAAACACGTTGATCGTGATGACTTCGAATCTGGGCGGCGATATCCTGGCCGCGCAGGGGGAGGGCGAGGACAGCGGTGCGGTGCGCGAACAGGTCATGGAGGTGGTGCGCGCCGCCTTCCGGCCCGAGTTCCTGAACCGCATCGACGACACCCTGCTGTTCCACCGCCTGAGCCGCGAGCAAATGTCCGCCATCGTCGACATCCAGGTGGCGCGGCTCCAGGTCCTGCTCGAGGCGCGCAAGATTGCGCTCGACCTCGACGGCGCGGCACGGGCCTGGCTGGCCGAGAAGGGTTACGACCCGGTCTACGGCGCCCGCCCGCTCAAGCGCAGCATCCAGCGCGAGCTGCAAAACCCGCTGGCCGGGCTGATCCTGGAAGGCAAGATCGCCGACGGCGATACGATCCAGGTGAGCGCCGGAAGCGACGGCCTGATCATCAACGGCGAGGCTATCGCATCCGAGGCGGCGGCCTAGGGTCAGGACCTATAAACTATGGGTGTCATTCACGTTTGCGGTCCCCGGGTTACATTTTAAAAGGATCATTTTATTTTGGCGATGGACAATTCGTTTGTACTGAGAGTTACTGGGATACGGAACTGCGTGCCCGTTAACGCCTCAAATTGAGGAGACCACAGATTATGTCAATTACTGAAACCGCGATGGCTTTTTTCGATGCCTGCGAGACTGGCAAGGGTGGGGAGGGCTGCAAGGACTATTGCCATGAGGGCGCTACTTTCTCCTGCCAAGCCGATGCCTTGGCGGAGATCACGACCGTTGAAGGTTATGCCGATTGGATGAAGGGCCTGCTCACCCTTACGCCCGACGGGCATTACGAGCTCAAGAGTTTCGCGACCGACGCAGAGAGGGGCAGGGTCTGTGCTTTTGCGGTCTTTCACGGCACTCACACCGGCGAAGGCGGCCCGGTCCCGCCGACCGGCAAGAAAGTGGCGGCCGATTATGTCTATGATATGGAATTCGACGGCGGCAAAATTCGCCACATGACGAAAATTTGGAATGACGTGCATAGCCTGAAACAACTGGGCTGGGCCTAATTCAACAGCCATCTATCGACGCCAGTACGGTGCATTCGTCGGGTCTGACCGACGAATGCACCGCGTCGTCCGGAACGCTGGCGGGTACAGAAATTCAACGATTGTCCGCTATGCCTCGGGCGCGCGGAACTTGATTCAAATCCGCTCCCACAGCAGCCCGGCCGCGATCGCCCACATGACGCAGCCGATGGCGATGTCGAGCAGGCGCCAGGCGCGCGGTTTCGCAAACACCGGCGCCAGCTTTCCGGCGCCGTAGCCGAGCCCGAAAAACCAGACCAGCGAGGCGGCCATGGCGCCGAACGCGAAGGCCGCGCGCGGGCCCGGCGGATACTGCGCCGCCAGGCCGCCGATCAGCACCACGGTATCCAGATAGACGTGTGGGTTAAGCAGACTGAGCGCCAGCGCGGTCAGCGCCGCGGCGCGCAGGCTACCGCCGGCGTTTCGGGCGTCCCGGGCCTGGAGCGTGCCCGGCTTGATGGCGCCGTGGAAGGCGCGCAGGCCGTAGACGAATAGAAATGCCGCGCCGGCCCAGGCGATGATGTCCGTGGCGCCGGCATGGCCAGCGATCAGGCTCGCGAAACCGCCGGCGCCGAGCGCGATCAGCACCACGTCGACCAGGAAGCAGAGCCCGGCCACGGCGAAGACGTGCTCGCCCTTGAGGCCCTGGCGCAGGACATAGGCGTTCTGTGCGCCGATCGCGATGATCAGCCCGGCGCCGAGGCCGAATCCCTCGAGAAAGGCCGGGACGATCATACCTGTCATGGGAGTTTCAGGGCGCGCGCCCGGCGCGCCCGGTCAGCAGGCCGGTTCGGCGTCCCCGGACCGGAACTGGCAGCCGGCCTGGGCGATCAAGGCGTTGCCGTCGCGGGCCCGCCGGCGCTGGGCGTCGATGTCTGCGCGGTGGCGCTGGAAGCGCTCCAGATCGGCGGCCTTCAGCTTCTCGCCGGAGGGCAGCTTGATCTTGAGCGGATTGACCTGACGGCCGCCGCGCAGCACCTCGTAGTGCAGATGCGGTCCGGTCGAGCGCCCGGTCGAGCCGACGTAGCCGATGATCTGGCCCTGGCGCACCCGCTTGCCCCGGCGCATCCCCTTGGCGATGCGCGTCATGTGGCCGTAAGCGGTCTTGTAGGTCGAGTTGTGGCGAATGCGCAGGTACTTGCCATAGCCACCGTTGCGCCCGGCCGATTCGATCACCCCATCGCCGGCGGCGTAGATCGGCGTGCCGCGCGGGGCGGCGAAATCGACTCCTTTATGCTGGCGGGTATAACCGAGCACCGGATGCTTCCGCATGCCGAAACGCGAGGACAGACGCGCGCCGTCGATCGGGGTGCGCATCAGGGTTTTGCGCACCGACTGGCCCTTGCGGTCGAAGAAGTCGGCGTGCCCGCTCTGGGGCGTGAAATTGTACATGTCCAGCCGTTCGCCCGAAAGCGTCAGCGAGGCGTAGAGCACGCCGTCGGTCTTGGCGAGGCTGCCGTCGTCCTCGTACAGGGCCTCGTACAGCACCTCGAAGCTGTCGCCGGGCTGCAGCTCGCGTTGAAAGTCCACGTCGAAGCTGAAAATCCGGATCATCTCCACCAGCACCGGCATGGGCAATCCGGCGTCCCGGGCGGCGGTGGAGAGGTTGTTGTCGATCCGCCCTTCCGCGTTCATTGCCACACGCAGCAACTGGCGGGTGATCGTCTCGGCAACGAAACCGTCGTCCGCGTCGCGGGTGACGCGCAGCTCCCGCTCGACATTGGGCTGAAGGCCGAGCGCCAGCAAGCGGCGGGTATCCGCACCGCTCTCATCGGCTCCCATGGCGGCTTCCATGGCGAGGGTCACGCGGATTTCCTGGCCCGGCCTCAGGTCACGTGGATCGTAGAATTCGCGCACCGCTTCGATCGCCTCATAGGCCTCGCGGCGGGCGACGCCGGCGGTCACCAGCATGGCCATCAGGGTATCGCCGCGGCCGACCTGAAGGCTGCGCGAGATTTCCGCGGGAGCCGCGACTTCCTCGGTATCGTCGGTCAGCGCCGCCGGCTCGGTAGCATCGGTCACCGCCGCCGGCTCGGTAGCATCGGTCACCGCCGCCGGCTCGATACTGGCCGTTATCACAGCCGGCTCGATAGCATCGGTCCTCGCCGCCGGCGCGATATCGTCGGTCGTCGCGGTTTGCTCGATACCGTCGGTCATTGCCGCCTGGCGCCAAACAGGTTTGTCGCGCGGCGATTCCGCCGCCATGTCACGGTCCGGAGCCGCCTTGTCACGGTCCGGAAGCGAGAACAGCACGGCACCCGCCGCAAGGCCGATGGTCAGGCCGATGGCAGTGGTTCGCACCAGAAATCTGGACAAATTCGAAAGCCCCCCGACACCCGGATATCTCAACACCCCAGCCATTTGACCCTTCGGTCCCGGGGGCGATAGGCGAACGTAGATTACAAATCGTTAATATTGCTTTTCGAAACGACTCCAAAGCACCGATTCGAATGAATTTCAACCTTGCGTGGGCGGGGGTGGCCTGTCAACCGCGCCAACGGGGCATTCAGCCGCCCTCTAGCGCGCTGGCCCGCACGCGCTAGAGGGCGGGAAATGTCGCGTTGACAATGCGGATTACACGCCGTTATCGTCGCGGCAACCAGGTTTTTCGCGCAAGCTTCCGGGGGCGGCGGCGCCATCGCATAGCCTGCGAGCCGACCGCCGCCGTCGTTCAGGTTTTGCCAGGATCTGGTTGCTATCCGGGCCGGTGGCCCGGGCGACGCAATTTTTTGAGGATCGACGCATGCCCAGCGGGACTGTCAAGTGGTTCAACACGGTCAAGGGTTTCGGTTTCATCCAACCCGACGATGGTTCAAAGGACGTCTTCGTCCACGTCTCGGCCGTGGATGCCGCCGGCCTTTCCGGACTTCGTGAAGGGCAGAAGCTGGAATACGAACTGGTCCCCGATAATCGGGGCCGCAGCGCCGCCGGGAACCTGACCGCGGTCGACTAGGCTGCGTCCGCCGCGGCCGGGCCGCGGCGAGGTCATCCCGACGGACTCTCCACGACCGGATCCGCCGCCCTAAGGCGCCGCGGGTTCCGTGACTCGCGGCTGAATGCGCTTGATCCCCCCAGCGCGTCCCCCCAGCGCGTCCCCCCAGTACCTCCCTGGCGCGTCCCTGGTGCTGCGGCCGGGCGCGACCTATCATGCGCGGCCAAGGACCGACAATCGATGAGGGGGATACATGCAGCTGCAGCTTTGCACCTGGGCCGAGGTCGAGGACCATCTCAAGAACAGCACCGGAATCATCGTGCCGATCGGCTCGACCGAGCAGCACGGACCCAACGGCCTGATCGGGACCGACGCGCTGACCGCCGAACTCATCGCCCGGGGCATCGGCGAGGCGGTGGACGCGCTGGTCGCGCCCACGATCGCGGTCGGCATGGCCCAGCATCACATGGCCTTCGCCGGTTCGATGACGCTCCGGCCTTCGACGCTGATCGCGGTGGTGCGCGATATGGTGCAGTCGCTGGCGCGCCACGGTTTCGACCGCATCTACTTCCTCAACGGCCACGGCGGCAATATCGCCACCGTGACCGCCGCCTTCTCCGAGGTCTACGCCGAGGCCAGCCTGGCGCGCGGCGGCGCCAACCAGGTCGGGCTGCGCTGCAAGCTCAAGAACTGGTACGAGACCCCAGGCATCAAGGCCCTGTCCAAGGAGCTCTACGGCGCGTCCGAAGGCGGTCACGCGACCCCCTCGGAAGTCGCGGTCACTCAGTTCGCTTTCCCCGAGGCGATCAAGAAGGCCGCGATGGAGCCCCGGATCGCCCCCCGGGGGCCGATTCTGGATGCCGCCGACTACCGCCGCCGCTTCCCCGACGGGCGCATCGGCTCCGACCCCTCCCTCGCCACCCCGGAAGCCGGCAAGCGCCTCTACGAGGCCGCGGTCAAGGACCTAACCGAAGACTACCGGGCGTTCCTCAAGGCGGCGTAGGGGAGGGAAGGATTCACCACAGAGACACAGAGGCACAGAGAACCAAGAAATAAGTGTTTTGCGCGCGCGGCGCGCAACCAGTAAATATTTTTTAGTAAGTTGTTTCTCTGTGCCTCTGTGGTTCCAACTTTCTCAATAAGTCTCAATCTAGAATCTCGCCCAGCACCTCGCAGATCCGTTCCACGTCGTCGTCGTCGTGGTAGAGGCCGAAGCCGAAGCGCAGGTTGTTGGCGCGGGTGTCGGTGATGACGTTGCGCGCCAGCAGCTTGTCGTAAATCTCCCCGGCGGCGGGGGTCCGGAAGGTCAGGAAGTTGCCGCGCCGGTCCGGCTCCGGCACGACCAACTGGCCGGGATGGAGCGTCGCCAGGCCGAGACCGGATAACCCATCGACGAAGTTTTGCTGCAGACGATGCGCGTGGGCGTGAATGGCGGCGGCATCCAGCCCGAGTTCGGCGAGCCAACCGAGCACGGCGTCGAGCCGGTACAGGCCGCTCGGGTCGAAAGTCGCGCCGAGGAAGCGGGAGCCGTCCGTGCCATAGCCGACGCGGGCGCCCTCGCCGCGCTCCAGGGCGCCGAAGGCGGCATACCAACCGGTATCGCGCGGCCGCGTGCCGATGCCGGGCGGGGCGTGCAGGAAGGCGGCGCCTTCGCCGGCCATGGCGTACTTGTAGCCGCCGGCCAGGTAGAAGGCGCGCGCCTCGACGTCCGCGAGGTCGGTGGGCAGGGCCAGGAAGCCGTGATAACCGTCGAGGACGACGAAGGTCTCCGGATCCGGCACCGCCGCGGCCAACTCACCCACATTGTCCAGGACGAAGCCCGAGTTGAAGAACACCTGGCTCAGATAGACCAGATCGTGCCCACCCGCCGCCGCCGCCGCGGCGAAGCGTTCGGCAAAGTCGTCGAAGGGTTCGACCGCCAACCAATCGACCCGCGCCAGGCCGTCCTCCTCGAGCCGGCGCAATTGCCGGGTCAGGCTATGGAACTCGCCGTCGGTGGTCAGCACCCGGAGCGGCCGGTCCCGCGGCAAACATGACAGCAGACGATTCAACAGGCTGTGGGTGTTGGGCGCGAAGACGATGTCCTCGGGCCGGCTCAGGTTGAGCAGGCGCGCGACGCCGCGCTGCACCGAGGGGATCACCGCGCCGAAGACATGCTCCCACTTGCGGTCGGCCAGGCGCGCCGCGTCGAGCCAACAGCGTTCTTGAGCCGCGAAGGTGACGTCGGGCCAGAGGTGGTGGCTGTGGGCGGCAAAATGCAGGCGCCCCGGGTCCGCCTCGAGGAAGCGCCGGAAGTGCGCCTTGTAGCTCAAGAACGCTCCTCGTCGCTCCCCTGGGCGCCGCTCCCCTGGGCGCCGCTCGTGTCACGGGCATAGCGGTAGCCCATGGCATGGCGCAGACCCTCGGGCAGGCCGGGCAGGCGCGAACGCGGGATCAGGAAGGTCGAGAGCGTGAAGAGGTCGCCGAACACCCGGTGCCGCTCGGCGGTTTGGCGCAGGTAATCGTGGCCCGAGGAGCCGCCGGTGCCGATCTTGCGGCCGATCATGCGCTGGACCATGAGCGCGTGGCGGTAACGCCAGTTGGTCAGGGTCTCGTCGATGTCCATGAGCCCGCTGAGCAGGCGGAACGGCAGCTGCAATACCGGCTCGCCGCGGTAGAGGTTGATGAACAGCGCCGCCTGCAGCGCCCGCCATGACAGGCGCCAGGCGCCCTCCTCGAGCAATTCGCGGTGGCGCGCCTCGTCGAAGATCGAGTCGAAGCGCCGGCGCGCGGCGGCCAGGGCCTCGGTCTCGCTGGCCAACTCGGTGGCGCTCAGCGCCGGGTTGTCGCGCAGCAACGCGGCGTCGGCCTCCAGCATCTCGACGATCGCCTGACGGTAGACCTCGCCGAAGTTGTAGTCGCCCGCGCGGATGAACGGCGTGCGCTCCAGCCAGTCCTCGATTTGGTCCGACAGCGAGGGCACGGCCTCGGCCGCGCGCAGGCGTTCGCGGTCCTCGGGCCCGAGGACCGCATCGACCGGCCGGTCGCCGAAGCTGACCCGCTCGGCGGGCCTCAGGCCCAGGCGCGTCTCGATCAGGCGAAACTGCAGGGACTGGAAGCCCGAGGCCGGGACCAGCAAGTCACGGAAGTCGAGAAAATCCATGGGCGTCATGGTCTCGAGCACGTCGAGTTGCTGGATCAACAGCTTCTGAACCTCGACGATGCGCGCGACCCCGTGCACCGCTTCGCCCAGGCCGGCGTCCTCGGCGCGCGGGCCGGCGAAGACCTCCTGGATACGGTCGAGTTCGAACAGGATCACCTTGAACCACAGCTCGTAGGCTTGGTGGACGACGATGAACAGCAGTTCGTCGTGGGCCGGGCGGCCGTGAAGCACGGACTGGCGCTTCTGGCACGACAGCAGGCGGTCGAGCTGAAGGTGCTCGGCGTAGGTCAGCGGCGTGTCGCGGCTTGGCATCCGGAGCCTCCGGTGTTCCGGTGCTGCGGGCGGGGCCGGTCCGAATCTGAGCGAATCGGGCGGCGCGCCAATGTTACCACAGTTACGCATCGGTTTGCGCGGCGAAGGCCCAGGCCATAAAGTCGGCCCCCGCCCCTTTCCGGCGGGAAAACAGCGAGGTCCGGCTGCGTGACATCCTTCGGTAGCGATCGCCCGGCGCGGCGCGAGGCCAAGCTGCTGGCCTTGATCGGCACCGGGCATTTCTTCTCCCACTTCTACCTGATCGTGCTGCCACCGCTGTTCCCCCTGCTCGAGGCGGAGTTGGGCGTCGGCTACGCCGCGCTCGGCCTGCTGCTGAGCCTGCCGAACTTGGCCTCCATGGTGTTGCAGACCCCGGTCGGCTTCCTGGTCGACCGATTCGGGGCGCGACGGCCTCTGGTGATCGGACTCATCGTCATGGGCGGCGCGGTGGCCGCCGCCGGGGTCGTGCCGGGCTACGGCGCGCTCATGGTGTTCGCGGTGCTGATGGGTGTCGGCAATTCGGTGTTCCATCCCGCCGACTACGCGATCCTGGCCGCGCGCATCGAGCCGGGCCGCCTGGGCCGCGCGTTCAGCCTCCACACCTTCGCGGGCAATCTCGGCTGGGCGGTGGCGCCGGCGATCGTGATATTCCTGGCCGCGTGGTGGAGCTGGCAGGTGGCATTGATCATCACCGGGCTATGCGGCGTTGCAACGGCGCTGGTGATCCTGACCCAGGGCCAAGAACTCGAGACCCCGGGGACCGCCCAGCGGGCCGCTGCCAAGGGTGCGACTCCCGCGGCGACTCCCACGGCGGCGAAGTCGGCGCCGGGCGCACCCAAGCAGGGCGGCCTGAGGATGTTGCTGTCGGCGCCGATGCTGCTGCTGTTCGCCTACATGATGATGTCTTCGATCGCCTCCGGCGGGCTCAACGGCTTCACCGTGACCGCGCTGGTCGAGTTGCACGCCGCCGATTTGGTCACCGCCAATGTGGCGCTCACGGCACTTCTGGCCGCCTCGGCGGCCGGCGTGCTGGCCGGCGGCGTGCTTGCCGATCGCACCCAGCGCCACGATCTGATCATCTCGGCCGGCTTCATCGTCGCCGCCGGTGTCCTGGTGATCGTCGGCCTGATTTCTTTGCCGCTGGCCGCGATTATCGTCGCGATGACCGTGGTTGGGCTGGCGCGCGGCGCGATCCAACCGTCGCGCGACATGATGGTGCGCAATATCGCGCCCGAGGGTCAGGTCGGCATGGTGTTCGGCTTCGTGACCACGGGCATGAACGTCGGCGGGGCGTTGGCACCGGTGTTTTTCGGCTGGCTGATCGACGCGGGATACGAGGCTTGGGTATTCATCTTCGCCGCGTTCGCCATGCTGCTGGCATTGCTCGCGGCGCTCGCCGCCGGACAGTACCGCCAGGCCAGCCTGGCCGCCGCCGAGTGATGGATAGATATACAAGGAGAATGTGATGACCGAGGAAGAATTGACTGCGTTCGCGAGTTGGCTCCGGCAGACTCAGGGCGTCGAGATGGAACCGGCCGCCCTGCGCGAGCCGGCGGGCGCTGTGGTGAGGCTGGGCGCGCAGGTCGGCGCGGCGGCCCAAGATCTGCCTTTCGGCGCCGAGCCTTCGGGTTTCAATATCGCGATCGCAAAGCTGGCTGGAGGCGACAACGATGCTGGATGACGCACTCGCGGCCCTGAGCCTCACCGAACTCGCCGCCGCCATCGCGACCAAGGAGGTCTCTTCCCTAGAGGCGACCCGGAACTGCGTCGCGCGCTTGGAACGTTACGGCCCAGCGCTCAATTCGGTCGCGGCACTGGATGCCGAGGCGGCGCTCGACGCCGCGCGCGCGGCCGATACGGAACTCGCCGCCGGGCGCGCGCGCGGGCCGCTGCACGGCGTGCCGCTGGCCCACAAGGACATGTACTACCGCGCCGGCCGGCCGAGCGCCTGCGGCTCCAAGATTCTGGCCGACTTCGTGCCCGAAGTGACCGCGACCGCGCTGACGCGCCTGGATCGGGCCGGGGCGCTCGACATCGCGCGGCTCAACATGGTCGAATTCGCGCTCGGCACCACCGGCCACAACGAGATCACCGGGGCGGTGCGCAATCCCTGGAATCCGGCGCATGTCACCGGCGGTTCGTCGAGCGGGCCCGGCGCCTCGGTGGCGGCGCGCTTGGTTTACGGCGCGCTGGGTTCCGACACCGGCGCCTCGATCCGCCTGCCGGCGGCGGCCTGCGGCTTGGTCGGGATCAAGACAACCTTCGGCCGGGTCAGCCGCTTCGGCGCCCTGCCGCTGTCGTTCAGCCTCGACACCGTGGGGCCGCTCGCGCGCACGGTGGCGGACGCGGCGTTGATCCTGCAAGCCATCGCCGGGCACGACCCCGCGGACCCGACCACCAGCACCGTGCCGGTGCCCGACTACTTGGCCGGGCTCGAGGACGGCGTGCGCGGCCTGCGCATCGCGACCCCGGAGAACTACTTCTACGACCCGGTCGATTCGGAGATCGCGGCCCTGACGCGGGCCAGCCTCGAGGTCTACGCCAGCCTCGGCGCCGAGATCGTGCCGGTCGAGATTCCGGCCTCGCTGGCGCACGCCAACGGCATGACCATGCTGATCATCGCGGTCGAGGGGGCCGCCTTCCACGGCCGCTGGCTGGAGACCCGGCGCGGCGACTACGGCCGCCAGACCCTGGGCCGACTGTTGCCTGGGTTGGTCCACCCGGCGCGGCGCTACATCGAGGCGCTGAGCTTCAGGCGCCAGGTCATCGAGGAGCTGGGCGCGGCGGTGTTCGAACGCGCCGACGTGCTGCACACGCCGCTGTGGCCGTTCCCGGTTCCGACCATCGCGGAGTCCGACGTCGCCGCCAATCCCGGCTTCAACGAGCTCATCTCCGCCACCGGGCACTGCACGCGGCCGGTCAACTATACCGGCTTGCCCGGGGTTTCCGTGCCCGCGGGATTCACCGGAAACGGCCTGCCGGCGGGGTTCCAGTTGGTCGGACGCCCGTTCGACGAGGCCCGCCTGCTGCGCGCCGCCCGGGCCTATGAGCGCGAGACCGGCTGGTCCAGCCAGGCGCCCACTCTGTAAAACCAAAGGTCAATATTAAGGACCTTTGGTATTGGCAGGCAAACGTTGGCCCCAGAGCCCGATTTGACCTAAAATCGGGGCATGAGACCGTGGCGCCATAGCGGACTGGGAGCCCTGCTCCTGGCGGCATTCTGCCTGAGCCAACCGGCCGGGGCCCGGGCGGCCGACCTCGGCCCCGAGGAGGCCAGGGAGCTCGAACGCCTGCTCGCCGAGCTGAACTTCGATCCGGGCCCGATCGACGGGGTGATCGACGGCCGCACCCGCACCGCGATCTCGCTGTATCAGGAATTCGCCGCCCTGGCGGTCGACGGCGAGCCGGGGCGGGGGCTGCTTGTCGAACTGCGCCAAGTGGTCCAGGCCTTCGCGGAGATAAACGCCGCCAAGGCGGCCGCCGCATCGGCGCGTGAGCCGGAGCCCGCGCCGGAGCCCGAGCCCGAAGTTGTGGCGCAGCCGGAGCCAGAACCAGAACCCGAGCCCGAAGTCGCGGTCGAGCCAGAACCCGAGCCCGAAGTGGCGGTGCAGCCGGAGCCAGAACCAGAACCCGAGCCCGAAGTCGCGGTCGAGCCAGAACCCGAGCCGGAAGTGGCGGTGCAGCCGGAGCCGGAACCAGAACCCGAGCCGGAAGTGGCGGTGCAGCCGGAGCCAGAGCCGGAGCCAGAACCCGAGCCCGAAGTCGCGGCCCGGCCCGAGCCAGATTCCAGACCCGAGCCCGAACCCGATACCACGAGCCAACTACCATCGAAATCCGGCTTCAATTTGGACAACATGATCGCGCGTTTGGTCCAGAAGGACGGGGACGGGGAGGCACCGCCGGCGGTGGCTCCGGACCGCGAGTTGGTGCTGGCGGTGCAGCATCAGCTCGCGCGCATCGGCTTCGATCCCGGTCCGCTTGACGGTCGGGTGGGCGCCCGCACCGTCCAAGCCATAGAGGCGTATCAGGGCGCCCGCGGCCTGCCGGTCGACGGTCGCCCCAGCCGCGAGTTGTTGGACCGCCTGGCGCCGGAGTCGCGCGGCGCCACTGGCGCGGATCAGACCTCCCGGATCGCAACCAATCACGCCGTGGCCCAACTGCTGGGCGCCGCGGACGGCGAGAAATTACCGCGGGCGGACGCGGACGAAGCGGCCCCCGTGGCGGCCTCTGCGGCGGCCTCTGCGGCGGCCTCTGCGGCGGCCCCCACCATGGCAGTCGCGCGGGCGCCGATCCTCGACGGCTACGACGCCTTCGCGAAGGCGTTCGTGGCGTCGGAGGCCGGCGACTACGCGCGCGCCATCGCGCTCTACAGCCGCGCCATCGAGGGCGGCGATCTAGAGCTCACCTATCTTGCCGACGCCTTCTTCAACCGCGCCAACGTGCGCTCCCACACCAAAGAATACGACTTCGCCATCGCGGACTACGGTGCGGCCATCGTCAACAAGCCGGAATTCCCGGGCGCCTATCACAACCGGGGCTTCGCCTTCGAGGCTAGGGGCCGGCACAACCGCGCGATGGCGGACTTCATCAAGGCGCGTGCCCTCGGCATGGGGCGTCGCCCCGCGCGCACCCCGGACCAACCGCCGCCCCTGCATTAGGGCAGGAGACCATGTCCGAACCCGGTTATCTGATCGAAGTCATCGTCATTCTCTTGGCGGCGGTGATCTCGGTGCTCCTGTTTCAGCGCCTGCAACTCGGCTCGGTGCTCGGCTATCTGGCCGCGGGCACGGTGATCGGGCCGACCGGCTTAGGCCTGGTCAGCGACCTGGAAGGGACCCGCGCCCTGGCTGAGTTAGGGGTCGTGTTTCTATTATTCACCGTCGGCCTCGAGCTGCCGTTCGAGCGCATCAAGGTGATGCGCGGCCGCGTGTTTGGGCTCGGCGCGGCCCAGGTCGTCGTGACCGCGGTGGCGATCGCGATCCTGGCGCTGCTGGCTGGGGTGAGTGGGCCGGCGGCGGCGGTGATCGGGGCCGGATTGGCGCTGTCCTCGACCGCGATCGTCTTGCAGGTGTTGTCCGAGCGCGGCGACATCACCAGCCGTTTCGGGCGCTCGGCTTTCGCGGTGCTGCTGGTGCAGGACCTGGCAGTCGGGCCGTTGCTGGTCTGCGTATTGGCGCTCGGCGGCGCGGCGGCTTCGATTCCGGCGGCATTGGGTATCGCGGCTCTGAAGGTCGCGGTCGCGGTGCTTGCGATCCTCGGTATCGGGCGTTTGGTTCTGCGCTACGTGGTTCTGCCAGTGGCCCAATTGCGCGACCGAGATATCTTCGCGGCGCTGACTCTGTTGGTGGTGCTCGCGACCGCGACCTTGACCCACTTGGCGGGCCTATCGATGGCGTTCGGCGCATTCCTGGCCGGCATGCTGTTCGCCGATACCAACTACCGCCACCAGGTCGGCGCGGTGATCCTGCCGTTCCGCGGCCTGCTCCTGGGGCTGTTCTTCGTCACCGTCGGCATGTCGGTCGATCTGAATCTGATCTGGCGCGAGGGCTGGACCGTCGCACTCCTTTTGGCTTTGCTGCTGTTCGGCAAAAGCGCGCTGCTCGCGGGCCTGGCCCGATTGTTCGGAACGCCCGCCGCCCAGGCGCTCAACCTGGGCATCCTGCTGGCCCAGGGCGGCGAGTTCGCCTTCGTGTTGCTCGGCGTTGGAATGGCGAGTGGCGCACTTGGCGCCGAGATCGGTCAGATGCTGCTGGTCGTGGTCGCGTTGACCATGGTGCTCACCCCATTCCTGGCGCGCCTGGGCCAGGAGGTCAGCAACCGTATCGAGCGGTCTGAGGCGGTGCGCGTGGAGGACCTGCCCGAGGATAACGAGCTGTTGCGCGGGCACGTGGTGATCGCCGGTTACGGCCGGGTCGGGCAGGCGGTGGCGGCGCGGCTGGAGGCGGCGGACGTTCCCTACATCGCGGTCGACCTCGACCCGCACCGCATCGCCCAGGCGCGCCAGCGCGGGCTGCCGGTATTTTACGGCGACGTGACCCGGCCGGAAATCCTGGACGCGCTCCACATCGGGCGCGCGCGCTCCTTGGTGGTCGCGGTGGACAGTGCCGAGGCGGCGCTCCAATTGGTGGCGCTGGTCTGCTACATCTTCCCGGACCTGGAGGTTTACGCGCGTGCGCGCGACAGCGAGCACGCACGCGAGCTGGAGAAACTGGGCGCCCACGCCGCGGTGCCGGAGCTGGTCGAGACCGGATTCCGGCTCGCGGGATCGATTCTTGATGCCGTCGAGGACGGTATCGCCGGCAAGCCGGCGAAGTAAAAGGGAGAGGTGGATGAGCGCTGCGCACATGGCGGTGTTGTACAGCTTGCTGGTATTGCTCGGCCTGAGCCTGATCGGGCCCGGCCTGGCCGGCGCGTTCCGGCCCGGAATCGGGCGCACCTGGCTGATCGCCGACGCGTCGGACGCCAAGAGCCATCTGCGCGGTCTCAATGCGATGATGGCCGGACTCGGCATGGTCGCGCTCTGGGCCTGCTGGGACCTGGAGAACGCGCGCGGCCTGGTGCTGGCGCTCGGCCTGGTCATGGCGGTGTTGGTCGTGACCCGGCTCTACTCGCTGCTGGTCGACGGCCCGCCGGGCTCGAACACGATCATCTACCTGGGCGTCGAGGTGCTGCTGGCCGCGGTGTTCCTGGGTTGGCCGCCGCCGCCCATCTAACCGCTGAAAGGATCGCCATCGTGGCGGCGCGATTCGTGCTATAGTTCGGCCTTGCGCAAGCGGGGAGGTCACCCATGCCGGCATTTCTGGGCCGCATCCTTTGCTTCTTCGGGGTGCACGACTTTGAGCTCATCGACGCCACCTTTGGCTTCGGCCCGGGCGGCGAGGTGACCCGCGTGCAATGCCGGCGTTGCGGCTACACCACCACGCGCCGGGGTTAGGCAGGCCGGATACGGAAGGGGTTACTGTGAGGGCGCTGGTCAAGAGTAAGCCCGAACCCGGCATCTGGATGGAGCGGGCCGTCAAGCCCAAGGTCGGCCACAACGACGTCCTGATCCAGATTCACGCGACCGCGATCTGCGGCACCGACATCCATATCTACAACTGGGATTCTTGGTCCCGGGAGACGATCCCGGTGCCCATGACCA